>ENA-OQJH01000182-OQJH01000182.1-human-gut-metagenome-genome-assembly--contig:-NODE-182-length-37682-cov-4.768073_pt1 | contig 37682 bp, 37 predicted proteins | sample MGYA00242597_ERZ504763 | MGnify/ENA primary metagenome ERZ504763 (study PRJEB26092, sample SAMD00036359) | human gut metagenome | host: Homo sapiens | study: EMG produced TPA metagenomics assembly of... | reverse complement strand
CAGTTTTTTACTCCGATACAGACGGCAGAGTATATGGCATCGCTTATAAGAACGGAATCTGAAAAGGTTAAAATACTCGATCCAGGTGCCGGGAATGGTCTGTTGACAGCAGCAGTGGTAGAGCATTTAATTGCACGAGGAACAGCACGGGAAATTTCTGTAGTATTATATGAGAACGACAAAAATGTACAGTCATTGTTAAAAAAGAATATAGAAATAATAAGTAGTTATTGCAGCCAAAAACAGGTAAAATTATTTATAAAGACCCAGAAAGAAAATTTTATTGTTGACAATCAGAAATATTGGGAGATGCAGAAAAGCAAAGGATTATTTGACATTGTGATCAGCAATCCTCCATATTTGAAAATTCGCAAGGAGCCGCAGAGTCCGTGTGTATGAGTGAAATAGTGCATGGTCAGCCTAATATGTATTTCCTGTTTATGGCTATGGCAGTTAAAATGCTGAGGACAAATGGAGAGTTTGTATTTATTACGCCAAGATCCTGGACATCAGGGACATATTTTAAAAGTTTCAGAAGCTATTTTATGGATAGTATGGATATTCAGCGTGTACATTTGTTTGAATCTCGAAATAGCGTATTCAAAGGGAAAGAGGGACATAGTGATGATATCTTGCAGGAAACAATGATTACTTATGGAAAGAAATCGAAAAGTCAGTCTCGGAATATTATCATTGCGATTAGTCAGAATGCGCAGGATTTAGGCAAAGTAAAAGAAATTCAGGTAGAGAGTGGAAATTGTTTGCCAGAAGGAAAAGAGCATTATTTTGTACTTCCATCAGATGAAGAAGATTTAAAGGTATTAAACTATATGAAGAAAATGCCTAATACGGTCGAAGAGGCGGGCTTTCGATTTAAAACGGGACAGGTAGTAGAATTTCGTAATAAGGAGTATATAGCGTGGGAGAAAAAAGAGTCTACAATTCCATTGCTTCATTCATGTAATGTATTAGAAGGAAGAATAGTATTTCCTGCTCAGACAGAGAAACCACAGTATTTTGTAGTAAAAGATGAATCTAAGAAGAATGTGATGGAAAATCAGAATACAGTTTTTTTAAAGAGAGCGACGGCAAAAGAAGAAAAACGCAGACTACAGCCAGCCTTGCATTTAGCAGATGCTTTTGCATATAAACAATTTACCGCAGAAAATCATTTAAATTATTTAATTAAAGTAGGAGAACGGATTAGTCTTTGTGAGGTATATGGGTTTTATACGTTATTGTCTTCTGATATATGGGAACGTTATTATCGGATGTTAAATGGCAGCACACAGGTAAATTCGGCAGAATTAAATACAATGCCGATTCCGGCAAAGGATGTACTACAGAAAATAGGAAAAACTGCAATGAGAGAATGGAAAAAACAGGGTGATTATTTTACCAGAGATAATATGTTATCCAGCGATGAAATTTTAAGGCAATGTATTGGATAGAGCAGAAGAAAAAGGAGCTTTAAATGAAAGAATACCCTTACAGAAAGATGAATGAAATGCGCGAAATACTTGAAGTATTGCAGATGCCTTCAAAATTGAAAAATACACGGACTATTCTGACTTTACTGGCTGTTGCACGTGTAAAAGAAAAATCAAAATGGTCTCAGGTAGAGGAAAGTTATGCCAGAACACATGATATGATTGTGTTCATGAATGAATATTATCCTAATAAAGGTGGAACAGATTTAAAGCGTGGTGGTTATAGTGAAAATTCCCGTGAGACAATTAGAGATGATTCTGTTTCACCTTTGTGCAGTATGGCAGTTATGGAACATAATGGTGCTAAATCCCAGAGTGAGAAAAGCAGTTATCGTTTGACGAAAGAGTTTGCAACTCTGTTAAGAGCGTACGGAACAGAAAATTGGGAAGAGGAACTTTGCTATTATTGTGAGACACATCAGACTTACGAGGAGAAATATTCTCAAATAAGACAAGTAGATAAAGGGCTGTCAGTGTTATATAATGGGGAACAGTTTCATCTGAAAAGATCGGCTCATAATAAGCTTCAAGCAGCAATCTTAGAAGAGTTTGTCCCTATATTTGTACCAGGTGCAATTATTATATATTGGTGATACAAAGAAGCGGGAATTGGTCAAAGACGTTGAGTTTTTAAATGAGTTGAACATAACAGTGTTGGAACATGCAATGCTTCCGGATCTGATATTATACCAGGAAGAAAAGAAATGGCTGCTTTTTATAGAGGCATATACGTCAACAGGAGAACTTACGATAGAACGTGTATCCAAAATTAAGGAATATTGTAAAGATTGTCCGAAAGATATAGAAATTATTTTTGTGACGGCATTCCAGACAATGAAGAAATGCCAACAAAAATTTTTTATCAATTGCATGGGATACGGAAATATGGGTGGCAGAAGAACCGACACATATGATTCATAAAAATGGAAATAAATTTTTAGACGCACATTCAAATACTATATCAAAAAATAAGTAGAAGAGAGAATTTATGCGGATTTTAGTAGTAAACGATGATGGAATTAAAGCACCGGGCATAAAGCGTCTTGTGCAGATGGCAGCAGGACTTGGCGAAGTATGGGTGGTGGCTCCGGCAGCACAGTGCAGTGCCATGTCACACCGGATCACCGTGCGTGGCGATTTAGAGGTAAAACCGTATGATTTTCCGGCCACAGGTGTGACGGCGTACAGTGTGTGGGGAACCCCGGCAGACTGCGTGAAAGTGGCACTTGGATGTCTGATGACAGAAAAACCGGATATCGTATTTTCCGGGATCAATGCAGGCTATAACGTTGGACGGGATATCTTATATTCCGGTACGATCGGAGCGGCGATGGAGGCTCTCTGCTGGGGTGTCCCGGCGATCGCATTTTCCGTTGCGGAGGAAGATGAGTGTGAGGTTTTAAATACATATTTAGAACCGGTTGCAAAAGAACTGATCTCCAAAACATTACCGCAAAATGAGATCTGGAACGTCAATTTCCCGGGATGCACTTTAGAGGAATACAAAGGAATCCTGTGGGATCGTATCCCGGATCAGAACCAGTATTACCGGGATAACTACAAGAGAACGGACAGACCGGACGGAAGCTGTATTTTTTCAGCGGCAGGGCTGCCGGAAACGGAAGCAGCGGATGGAACGGATGCGGGAGCAGTTCTTTCCAATTACATATCCATCGGAACAATCAAAAATATGATCATATAAAAAGGAAAAAACAGGTTTGTTTTTCAGTAAACGGGAGAATATTTATCAGCAGAATTAATGATTTTTATTAACGTACCTGATAAATATTCTCTCTTTTGTATAAACTGGGTAAAATTTTAGTAAAACTTTACTAAAGCTATTGAAATCTGTAAAATCGTGAAATATAATGCAGAAGAAAGGCGTGATTATATGGCAACAATCAAAGAGATTGCAGAGCTGGCACATGTGTCGGCGGCAACGGTGTCGAGAGTGTTGAATCAGGATGAGACATTATCTGTGACACCTGAGGTAAAAAACCAGATAATTAAAATCGCTCATGAGTTGAAATATGTCCCGCCTAAGATGCGTCATGCCAAACGAGACAGACAGATCGTCATCGGAGTTGCGGACTGGCATATCGTAAGAAGAGACAGACCGGATGTGAGCATTACATCGGAGGATATCTTATCCGGAAGTATTGCGCAGAAAGCAGATATCGCCTTTTTACGTCTGATTTATGGAGAAGTAAAACAGGTGGACGGTATCATTGCATTTGGCTTGTTCTCGGAAGTGGAAGTTGACTTTTTGCGGTCACTGAGCACGGAGATCCTGTTTGTTAATTCAGATAAGAAGGATTATGAGTTTGATCAGATCCTTATGGATTACGATCAGGGGTTAAGCGATATGGTGCATTACCTGATGGATGAGAAGGAGTATCGCAGCATTGGCTATATTGGCGGTATTTATGAAGATGATATGGTGCGTATCGGAGCACGGCGTCTGAATGGATTAAAGCAGATCCTGCAAAAAAAAGGCTGTTATCGGGAAGACTATTTTAAGGTTGGAGAGATCAGTCATGAAAGTGGATATTCACTTACGAAGGAAATGCTTTTGACGAAGGACGTGCCGGAGGTTCTGATTCTGGGAAATGATGAGGTTGCAGAGGGAGCTCTTGAAGCGATCAAAGAATTAAAGTACCGGATTCCGAAAGATGTCGCGGTTGTGGTTTACCGCGATATTGAGACACTTTCGACAAAATACCCGACGTACACAAGTCTTCGCATGCTGCCGGATATCGTATGGACGACTGCCATAAAGCTTCTTTTGGAGCGGCTCTTAGATGGCAGGAGAGATACGATGAAGGTATATCTGCCAACAAAGCTTGAACTTGGAGACAGTGCCTGATCATTGGCTGGACAATTCCTGAAAGAGCAACAACAAAAGTGTGCACGCCTGCATGGGAATGGATGCAGGAGAGAGAGGAGAACATTTCATTATGAAGAAAAAAATTGCTATGTTACTTGCAGCAGCATTATGCATGGGTACATTTGCAGGATGTGGAAACAGCACATCAAACAACAGCAGCGCAGCAGACAACAATACGACAAATAATACGGCAGCTGCAACAGAAAGTTCTGACGTGACAGCTTCTGCTGATAACGTAAAGATCGATACGTTAAACGTATATTTCGTTCCATCCAGAGATCCGGATGAGATCGTAACTGCAACAGAGCCGCTTGCAAATTTAATGCAGACAGAGTTAGCAGGCTTAGGATATGATATCGGAGAAGTAAAGATTACCGTTGGTACAACTTTTGAGGCAGTAGGTGAGGCACTTGCAGCAGGAACTGCTGATGTTGGATTTATTCCGGGTGGTACCTATGTACTTTATGATGATGGAGCAGATGTGATCTTAACAGCAACCAGAGATGGTTTAAATAAAGATTCGGACAACCCTGCAGACTGGAATGACGGACAGCCTACAGAAGGTACTGACAAACAGGCAGTTTCTTACCGTGCATTATTCATCGCAGGTCCTTCTGACAAAGGACAGGAACTTGCTGATAAAGTTAACTCCGGCGAAGAACTTACCTGGGATGATTTAAACGGCGCAAACTGGAGCGTTATGTCCTCCTCCTCACCGGCAGGTTACATTTACCCGGCTTTATGGTTACAGGATAAATACCAGAAGGGTATCACAGATCTTTCTTCCGCAGTACAGTCTGATTCTTACGCAAGCGCATTCGCAAGACTTGCTTCCGGACAGATCGACGTACTTGTAACTTATGCAGATGCAAGACGTGACTACGAAGAGAGCTGGACAAGTGAATTTGGCCGTACAAAATCTATCTGGGAAGAGACAAACGTAATCGGTGTAACAGATCCGATTTACAACGATACAGTCTGTGTCAGCAAGACATCTCCAATCATGGATGACGGCTTAAAATCAGCAATCCAGACAGCACTCATCAATATCGGTAACACAGAGGAAGGTAAGGCAGTTATCTCTATCTACAGCCACAACGGATATGAGCCGGCACAGTCTTCTGATTATGATAAAGAGAGAGAAGCACAGAAACTGATCCAGGAATTAAGTGCAGCAAACTAATCGTTACTGGAACGTCTGACAGGGAGTGGACAGTATCGACTAAATAATAACAGGCAGTATGACGGGCAGCAGGAGGGCTGCTGCAGAGCCGGGAAACCGTTTTGCGGCAGCCTTTCAATGAGTATACACCTATAAAAAACACACACCATAAAAACAGCAGGTAAAAGAAAGGTTTGGTTTAAATTTATGATCGAGTTTAAGGACGTATCGAAGGTATATCCGAACGGGGTAGTGGGACTGGATAATGTCAATTTAAAGATCGAACAGGGTGAATTTGTAGCGATCATCGGTCTTTCCGGTGCAGGAAAGTCCACGTTATTGCGGACGATCAACCGTATGCATGACATCACATCAGGAACTCTGACGGTGGATGGATTAGAGGTTAAGAACTTAAAAGGAAAAGAGCTTCGTACTTTCCGCAGAAAGATCGGAATGATCTTCCAGTCATTCAATCTTGTCACACGAACAACAGTAATCCGTAACGTATTGATGGCAAAAGTGCCGGAAATGCCTTTCTGGAGAGTTCTGCTTGGTGTGTTTAAAAAGGAAGACAAAATGCAGGCACTTGGGAGCCTGGATAAAGTCGGTATTCTGGATAAAGCATATATCCGTGCAGATCAGCTTTCCGGTGGTCAGCAGCAGCGTGTTGCCTTAGCACGTACACTTGCGCAGAATCCGGAGATTATCTTAGCAGATGAGCCGGTTGCAGCACTTGATCCGGTAACGGCAAAACAGGTTATGAGCGATTTCAGAAAGATCAATCAGGATATGAACATTTCAATCCTGATCAATATCCATCATGTGGAATTAGCACTCGAATATGCAGACCGCATCATCGGAATCCGTGCCGGAAAGATCGTCTATGACGGACCTTCCGAAAATGTGACACAGGACGTGTTAAATACAATTTACGAAGGAAAGATTCCGGAGAAAACGGAGGAAGCGTAATGGGATTGTACGATAAAATATTTAAACCGAAAAAACTTGTGCTTGCAAACGGCAAAGTTGTGGAAGAAAAATGTTCCCGCGCGCCGCTCATTATTATTCTGATCGTGATCGCAACATGGATCTCTGTGAAAGTTACAGGTTTTTCCATGACAACACTTGTGACGAGAATACGGTTTTTCTTTGACATTTTAGCGCAGATGTTCCCGCCGAAAGCCGGCTACATCTCAAGTATCTGGGGACCACTTTTGATACGATCAAAATGTCTCTGCTCGGCTCTTTTGTGGGTGGTGTGCTTGCGATTCCTTTTGCAATTTTAGCATCCAGCAACCTGATCAAAAATAAAGTTGTGATCGGTGTGGTCCGCGTATTTTTAAGTATCGTGCGTACGATTCCGACGCTGGTTGCAGCCCTGATCGCAACCTATATCTGGGGACTTGGCACCATGCAGGTACCTTTGCAATCGCAGTATTTACTTTTGCTTATGTCGGAAAACAGTTATACGAGATGATCGAGACGGTCGACATGGGAGCTTATGAGGCAATGGAGGCCATGGGTGCAGGAAAGGCGTACTCCTTTATTTCTGCGATCATGCCGCAGGTATTGCCGGCATACATGTCAGTCTGTTTATTCTGTTTCGAGGGAAATGTGCGTTACGCGGCGATCCTGGGATATGTTGGAGCAGGCGGACTTGGACTGATCTTAAATGAAAAGATCGGATGGCGCGAGTATGACAGTGTAGGAATGATCCTGATCGTTCTGTTTGGTACAGTTCTTATTATTGAAGCAATCAGCCATTATATCAGAAAGAAATTAACGTAGGAGGAACCGGCAAAATGAATGAATCAATCAAAAAAATGTACGAGCAGGAACCAAAGACCTGGTACGCAAAGATCATTGTGGCTTTGATTGTTGCAGCGCTTCTTGCATGGTCACTTTCTACGGTTCAGTCCACCGGATCAAACGGAAGCGGACTTTCCGTCGCAGGAAAGATCATCAGTGGTATTTTCCATCCAGACACCGGATTATTGTTTGACCTTTCTACATCCGGAGTGGCATATCTGTTACTGGAAACAATGTGTATCGCATTCTTAGGAACGATCGTTGGTGCTGTATTATCAATCCCGCTTTCTTTCCTTGCGGCAGCAAATCTGATGCCGAAGCCGGTTGCACTGATCTTCCGTGTATTTATCATGGCAATCCGTACGATTCCGGCATTTGTATACGGACTTATGTTTATCCGTGTGACAGGACCTGGACCATTCGCCGGACTGCTTACCATGTCACTTTGTTCGATCGGTATGATCAGTAAAATGTTTATCGAGAGCATTGAGGATCTGGATACTAAGATCCTGGAATCCTTAGATGCAGCAGGATGTACGATGTTCCAGAAGATCCGTTACGGTATCTTATCCCAGTTGTTCCCGGATTTTATGTCTACTTTGATCTATCGTTTTGACATGAACTTAAGAGATGCGACTGTACTTGGTCTGGTTGGTGCCGGTGGTATCGGTGCACCGCTTATCTTTGCGATGAGTGCATACAAATGGAATCAGGTAGGAGCAATTCTTGCCGGACTGATCGTACTGATCTTAATTATTGAAGTTATCTCATCAAAGATCCGTACAAAATTAGCGAGGGGTTAGTAGTGCGAAAAATCCATATATGAAAGATTTTACGCACACAAATTTGAGTCGCATACTCAATTTGCAGGTTATTGAAAGGGATAAAACATGCAGCAGAAAAAGTTAAAAGTTTATTTTACCTCAGATGTGCACGGATATTTTTATCCGACGACTTATGGGGATATGGATGTAAAACCGGTAGGACTTTTTGGCTGTGCGGCAGATTTTAACAAGGATGATGAGACACTCATCATAGATGGCGGAGATATTTTACAAGGTTCTGCCTTTGCATATTACTGCCGTCAGGTGGCAGACTCACCGGAAGTGATCGCCGATATCATGAACGACTGTGGTTATGATTACTATACACTCGGCAATCATGACTTTAATTACGGGCTTGAATATCAGGCAGCATACCGCAGCCGGAACAACGGTGTATGCGTCTGTCAGAATATTACGGATGAAGCGGGAAACACATTGTTCCCGTGGAAACTCCATACGATGAAAAACGGACTGCGTGTCGGCATCGTGGGTATTGTGACCGATTATGTTAATATCTGGGAAAAAGAAGAAAATTTAAAAGGAATTCACATCACGGATCCTTTTGAGGCAGCAAAAAATGCACTTGCGCAGATGAAAGAACAGACAGACCTTACGATCTGCATCTATCACGGCGGTTTTGAGTGCGACTTAGAGAGCGGAGAGACATTGTCCCAGACGACTGAAAATGTCGGATACCGTATCTGTAAGGAACTGGATTTTGATATTTTACTGACCGGACATCAGCATATGTCCGTGCCGGGAAGGGATATATCCGGTACTTATACGGTACAGCCTTGTGATAATGCGAAGGAGTATCAGTATCTGGAGGTTACGATGACAGATCATGAAAAAGTATCCGCTCCGAACTGCGTCAGTCAGACGCGGCAAAGGGAACGGTGCTTGCGGACAAGTACCGTTCCACAGAAAATGCGGTGCAGGCATGGCTTAATCAGCCAATTGGTCATTTGAGCCGTGCAATCATGCCGGAAGAAAAGGTAAAAATGGCATTGTATGGCTCACCGATCGCCGATTTTTTAAACCGTATCCAGCTTCATTTTTCGGGAGCAATGTTATCGTCCGTCGGTCTGGCAAATGAGATCGCCGGATTCCGCAGTGAAGTGAGCACGCGCGATATTATTGCGACATATCCATATCCGAATACACTCGTGGTCTGTGAGATCACCGGAAAACAGTTAAAGACCGTGATGGAGCGCAGTGCGGAATATTTTGCTTATGATAAGGATGGAAATGTCTGTGTTTCCGACAGTTTTCTGATTCCGAAAGTCGAGCACTATAATTACGACTACTATATGGGTGTGGATTTTAAGATCAACCCGGAGAATCCAATCGGCAGCCGGATCGAGGGATTGTCAAAGGACGGAAAACCGGTTCTTGATGATGATAAATTTACGATCTGTCTCAACAATTACCGTTACAGCGGTGCCGGTGGATATGATGTTTACACGGAGTGCCCGCTGGTCAAAGAGATCAATGTTGAGATGGTGGAACTCATTATGGATTATTTCCACGAATATCCGTATATTGAGGTGTGATGTATCACATAATGGACTTGACAGAATGCCAGGTTTGAAATATAATTAAGACAGCGTGTTGAAGAGAAGAGTACTGATCGGAAATTTTAAAGAGAGAGATACATTTTGGTGCGAGTATCTTAAAATGGAACATCAGGAAGACCACCTCTGAGCGGCCCTAATTCGGTCCGGTGATTCCGTTATCATCAAAATGAGAGATTTTCCACATGGAAATAAACGGGGTGGAACCGCGGATAAAAGATTGTTTATTCGTCCCTTATACAGATAAGTTGTCTGTATAAGGGACTTTTTAGTTCAGGAAAAGGAGATTGATCATGGTAGATTTTAAAGAAGATGAGAGACTGAATACGCTCAACCATTCCTGTGCACATGTGATGGCACAGGCAGTAAAACATTTATATCCGAACGCAAAGTTCTGGGTAGGACCTGTTGTAAAAGAAGGATTTTATTATGATATCGATCTTGGCGATACCGCAGTCAATGATGACGTGATCGCAGCAATCGAGAAAGAAATGAAAAAAGTCTGCAAAGAAGGTAAAAAGATTTACAGACGTGAGATCTCAAAAGCAGAAGCATTAGAGCTGTTCAAAGATGATGAGTACAAGCTTGACTTAATCGATGGCCTGGAGGATGGAAACATTTCCGTTTACGATCAGGGCGATTTCACAGATCTCTGCCGTGGACCGCATGTCGACAATACCAAGTTATGTAAAAACTTTAAGCTGATCAAATATTCCGGTGTTTACTGGAAAGGTGATGCAAACAACCATGTCATGCAGCGTATCTACGGTGTATGTTTCCCGACCGCAGAAGAGTTAGAGGAGCATTTAAAACTCTTAGAGGAAGCGAAAGACCGTGATCACAGAAAGATCGGCAAAGAGATGCATCTGTTCATGTCCGATGATCTGGTCGGACGTGGACTTCCGATGTTTCTTCCAAAGGGATATACCGTATGGCAGGAGCTTGAAAATTATATCAAAGCAAAAGAGCGCAAACTTGGTTATCTGCATGTTATGACACCTTGTGTCGGTACGGTAAATCTGTACAAGACTTCCGGTCACTGGGATCACTACAAAGAGAACATGTTCCCGGCAATGGAAGTTGAGGGAGAGTCTTTCGTACTCCGTCCGATGAACTGCCCGCATCACATGATGATCTACGCAAACAGAATGCATTCCTATAAAGATCTTCCGATCCGTATCGGTGAGATCGCACATGACTTCCGTTTTGAGGCAAGTGGAACTTTAAAGGGTATCGAGAGAGGAAGACATTTCTGCCAGAATGATGCACATTTATTTGTAACACCGGAGCAGATCGAATCAGAGTTTGCAAAAGTGGTTGAGCTGATCTTTGATACTTACAAAGATTTCAATATCACAGATTACCGCTGTGTACTCTCCTTAAGAGATCCGGAAGATAAAGTAAAATATCATGATGATGATGAGATGTGGAACAACGCAGAGAACGCACTCCGCAAAGTACTTGATGATATCGGTATTGAGTATACAGAGGAGATCGGTGAGGCTGCTTTCTACGGACCGAAACTGGATGTAAACGTAAAACCGGCGATCGGTAATGAGTATACACTTTCCACCTGCCAGTTAGACTTCTGTCTGCCGGCAAAATTCAATCTGTCCTATATTGACAGTGACGGAACCAAGAAAACACCGGTTGTTTTACACAGAGCGATTTTAGGTTCTCTCGATCGTTTCATGGCATACATTTTAGAGGAAACAAAAGGAAACCTGCCGTTATGGTTAGCTCCGGTTCAGGCTAAGATCCTTCCGGTAAAAAATGAGGATGAGGAACTCAACGCATACTCTCATGACTTATACAAATATCTCGATGATAACGGAATCCGTGTTGAGATCGATGAGAGAAACGAGAAACTCGGCTACCGTATCCGTGAAGCACAGATGGAGAAAGTGCCGTATCTGTTAGTACTTGGTAAGAACGAAGCAGCTGACGGAACCGTAAGTTACAGACTGCATGGAGAGCAGAATTCCACCACAGTTTCCAGGGAAGATTTCCTTGCACTGTTAAAAGAGGATATCCGCACAAAGAAGATCAATCCTGCAGCATTAAAATAAACAGAAATATGAAAATGCGGTGTGTCCGGCAGGATATGCCGTATTTTTTAATTCATAGGAAATTACGTCCTATGAATTTAAATTCATGACTGGAATACACCAGACAGGAAACAAAAGCCTGATAAATTGTCAAAGATGTATATTGCAATCAAAATTAAATGATAGTAGAATGAAACCAATATAGGACCGTTTATGAGAATAAATCAGAAAGAACAAAGGAGGATATTGATGTGACCCTAAGTGGAAAAGTATCATTAAAGGTAAAAATGACGATTCTGATTATTGAGATTTTAATAATCGGATCATATGGAGTAGTTGTCGGAGATAAAAATATGGGTGCTATCCGTAATGATGCGATCGCCAGCATGGAAGAATATGTAAGTGAGGAACATCCGGAATATTCCCAGGAAGAAATACAACAGGAACTGCAGCCGATATTGCAGAAAATGCAGCAGGAAAAGAAAGCAAAACAGGATCAGTTTTTCTATTTTATGGTTATTATGTGTATACTCACGGATATATGGGTACTGTATCTTACATTCGACATTACATCGGGCGTCAAAAGATCTGCGCTGTTTGCAAAAAAAATGGGACAGGGCGATTTTACGCAGCGTGTGGAGGAAAAATACCTGAAACGTGAAGATGAGATCGGTATTCTGGCACGCAGCATCCGTGACATTCATCACAATATGAGACATCTGATCGGCTATGTACAGCGCGAAGCGGATACATTGGATGAAACGGTTGGAACAGCAGAGACGGCACTGGCAAAACTTGCGGACGAGATCGACAGTGTATCCGGTATCACGCAGGAACTTGCAGCCGGAAATCAGGAGACCGCAGCAGCTGCACAGGAAGTGAATACGATGTCCGGAGAGATTGAGGAAGCTGCAAAAGGAATTGCAGAGCATGCGCAGGAGGGAAACGGAAAAGTTGACGAGATCCATACCAGAGCGGCTGATACGAAACAAAAAATCAGTGCAGGCCGTGCAAATATAAGGAAAGTGCATGGGGAAATCAATGAGAGCTTATCGGAAGCACTGGAAAATGCAAAAGTCGTGGAGCAGATCGGTGTTCTTGCGGAGTCCATCATGGGAATCACTTCGCAGACAAATCTGCTGGCTTTGAATGCATCAATTGAAGCCGCAAGAGCCGGAGAGGCGGGAAAAGGATTTGCAGTTGTTGCAGATGAGATCCGTAATCTTGCGGAGCAGTCGGCGAGCACGGTCGGGAATATCCAGGAAGTGACAGAGCGTGTCCAGACAGCAGTTGCAAGACTGACCACAGATGCAAAACGTCTGTTAGAGTTTGTGGGAGGAGACGTCACGGAGAGTTTTAATGATTTTGAAAAAATGGCAGATAATTATAATGAAGATGCAAACTATGTTGAAGAACTTGTAACGGATTTCAGTGCGGCATCCGAACAGCTTTTAGCTTCAGTCAGCGGAGTGGTTGCAAATATACAGGAGGTAACGAAAGCTGCGAATGATGGTGCGGCAAGTACCGGAAGCATTGCAGAGCGTGTTACCAATGTTGACAGACAGGCAGAAGATATGCGTGTACTGATGAAACAGACGCAGGAAGCATCTTTGATGCTGCGGAAGGACACAAAGAAATTTACGGTTGCATAGACAGGATCAATCTATTGTAAAAAATATTTTGGATAAAGTGAAAATTAGGACTGCACCACCATTTACTAATTTTAAAAGTTCAAGTAAAATATAAGTAAAATTATGCTTTGTAAAACAGGGAGACTTATATGTTACGGGAAAAGATTAAAAATTGGAAAATGGAACTGGCTGCAGTCCTTGTTTTTGTTCTGGTTTTGGGAATGACGGGGCTATCCGGCAGTGTGAAGGCGGCAGACCAGACGGACTTGAAAACAATAGATATCATGTTCGTGCATGACACACATTCTCATCTGAACAGCTTTTCAACGGTAGTAGATGAAAAACAGGAAATGATCGGCGGGTTTGCAAGGATTAAGACACTGATCGATGAACAGAAAGAAAAAGACCCGGATACACTGGTGGTGGATGGCGGAGATTTTTCCATGGGAACGCTGGTGCAGACCGTTTTTGAGACACAGGCGGCAGAGATTCGGATGTTAGGGGCACTGGGCTGTGAGGCGACAACACTTGGCAACCATGAATTTGATTATCGTTCAAAGGGGCTTGCTAAGATGCTTGAAACCGCGGCGGAAAGCGGAGATACCGTGCCGGAGCTTCTTGTCTGTAATATCAGCTGGGATGCCATGGAACAGCAGGGATTCTCAGAAGGACAGCAGCAGATCCGTGATGCATTTACGGAATACGGTGTGAAAGATTATGTGATGGTGCAAAAGGGCGATGTCCGGGTGGCACTGCTTGGCGTATTCGGAAAAGATGCACTGGCATGTGCACCGACCTGCGAACTGCAGTTTACGGATCCGGTGGAAGCAGTAAAAAAGACCGTAGCTGAAATTAAGAAAAACGAAGATGCGGATATTATCGTCTGTCTTTCCCATAGTGGAACTTCAGAGGATGAGTCAAAGTCAGAGGATGAAATTCTTGCAAAAAAAGTGCCGGATCTGGATGTGATCATCAGTGGACATACGCATACAAAACTGGAGGAGCCGATCGTACATGGGGATACCTATATCGTTTCCGCAGGGGAATATGGGAAGTATTTAGGAGCCTTATCTTTAGAACAAAAGGCGGATGGCCGCTGGGGCATGAAAGAGTACAGGCTTATTCCGATCGAAACGGATATTGCAGAAAATGCTGCCACACAGGAAGAGATCAATTCTTTTATGGCGACGGTGGATAGCGATTATCTGGCACAGTTTGGGTTTACGAGAGAACAGGTACTTGCGGAAAATGATGTAGCATTTGACAGCCTGGAGGATCTCTACAACATCCATACCGAGCATAATCTGGGGGATCTCATCGCAGATGCCTATGCTTATGCGGTCACAAACAGTACGGATTATAATGGCACTCCCGTGGATGTGGCAATCGCGCCGAGTGGAACGATCCGTGACACCTACACAAAGGGAAATATTACAGTAGAAGATGTTTTCAATTCATTTTCACTTGGAATCGGTGCAGACGGTGTGCCGGGTTATCCGCTGATCGAGGCATATCTGACAGGAAAAGAGTTAAAAACCGTGGCAGAGATCGACGCATCCGTGTCGGATCTGATGACATCCGCACGTTTGTATATGTACGGCCTGCAGTTTACTTATAATCCGCACCGTATGATCTTAAACCGTGTTACCGACGTGTATCTGCTGGATGCAGATGGCAATCGCAGGGAGTTAGAGGACGATAAACTGTATCGCGTGGTGGCAGATCTTTACAGTGGGCAGATGCTGTCTGCGGTGACGAAAACATCGTATGGACTGTTGTCTGTTGTGCCGAAAAAGGCAGACGGAACACCGATTGAAAATTTTGAAGATGTGATTTTGACAGATAATGGCGGGGAATTAAAGGCATGGACGGCGATCGCACATTATATGGAGTCGTTCCCGGATGAAAATGGAGATGGAATTGCGGATATTCCACAATATTATGCCGGATTGCATGAAAGAAAAGTGGTAGATGATTCGGCCAATCTCATAAAATTAATAAAAAATCCGAACAAATATGCCGTCATGATCGCAGGAGTCGTATTGATCGTTATTTTACTGGTTGTTTTGCTGATACGGTTAGTGTTAAAATTAGTAAAACACCAGACAGGAAAAAGACGCAGCGGAAGTAAAGCAGGAGAATAACCATGAGCGCGCAGGACAAAACGGAAGAAATTTTAAGACAAATGCATATATTGCTTGCAGGCAGTGAAGCTTATGACAGTATTGGCAGTAAATTATCCTTGATAAAAAAAGAATGTTAGAGCTGCTTGCAGAGCTAAATAAGGCCATTTACGCGATGCTGGATGAGTATGAACTGACAACGCGGGGCAAGGAGCGTGCAAGACGTGAGGCGGCAAAAATCGGAGAAGATATCTTAAAAGATGCCAGCGGGAAAGCGGAGGATGTGTATGCTGCGTCTGTTATGTATACCAATGAGGCACTGCGGCATGTACAGGAAATCATGCAGAGGGCAACGGATGCCATGCAGGAGATTTATAAGGATGCCAATGAAAAACTTCAGAAAGAAAAAGATGTTGTAAGGAGAGACCAGTCAGACCTGAAAGGACATCTGCAGAATCTTGCTGATACGGACAAATATCTGAATCTGATCGAGGATCGTAACCGTGAGATTGAAAAAGAAAGGGCAAAGGAAAAGGGGGAGACAGAGCCATCGCCTTATTCTGCGATCAAACCGGAAATTAAGATCAACCAGGAGTATTTTGAAAAGGCAGGAATCGTGCCGGAAAATGAACTGCCCGAAGAAATTCCCGAAGATACGCCAGAGGAAGCTGCGCCAAAAGCAGAGGTAAATGTCAATGTCAATCTGGATGCGGAATATTTCCACTGGAAAGAGGGCGGGGAAGCTTCCGGCGAGAAGAAACCGGAGAAACATTCTTTCTTCTCCAGACATCATAAAGAGTAAAAGGAGAATGTGATGTTAGAGAAGCCGGAGGAAAAAGAGTTTCACAAAAAATGGGAAAGCCTGTATGTTTTTACGGGACGCAGAAGTGACCTGACAACGATGATTTCCATTGCGGTCATAAATCCAATGATCCTGTATGTCTTTATCGGGTATGTAGCAGGGAAACGGATCAGTCTGCCGGTGTTGTATCTTATCATCGATGGAGTATTGTTTTTACAATGGGGACTGCTGGTAAAAAGACGGAAAAGAAAGATAGAGCAGTCCATACAGGATGTGGCCGGACAAATGGACACCATCAGGGAAAAAATAAATGAACTGGGAAATTAACTGACAAAACAGGGAGACAGCCTTAATGGCCGTCTCCCTGTTTATATCCTGTATTAGAGATGATCTGCTGGCTGTTTGAAAGAACTGTTGCAGATGGGGTATAATTTCATCATTAAATAAAAACTGATGTAATTGTGTAACGTTAGAAGCAAGATCGCACGGAATGACAACATCGCCGATCTTATCATATTTGTGCGTTGTTTTTTCATATGGAAACCGGTTGTATCTCCAATGTCATAACTGAAAACTTTTGTGGCAAGGGCAAGGAGATCCGTGTTGGAAAAACTGGTCTGAATGTCCCCAAAAGCTGCGTTGATCAGTTTGTTGAGTGTCAGAATGTTGGATTTCTGCGCTTTCTGCATCATTGCGGTCAAAACAGTACGCTGGCGTTCGGTTCTGCGGTAGTCATCACCGCCGCCATAACGGATTCGTGCGTAGGCGCATGCTTGTACGCCGTCTAAGGTGTAAGTTCCGCCGGAGGCAGGTGGTGTGGAATTGTGTCCGGTCAGTTCATTTAATTCTTTCATATAACCGATCATCAGACTTGCCTCATCATCGGTGATCGTGATGTCGACACCGTCTAACAGGTCGACACATTCAATGATCGCATTGAAGTCGACGGTTACATAGTCGGTGATTGCAAGATCAAGATTGGTATTTAACATGGACAGTGCCTGTTCCGGTCCGCCCTTTGCGTAGGCTGCGTTGCATTTCTGGTAAGTGCCGTTTCCGGTATCTAAATAAGAATCACGGTAAACAGATACCAGATTGATGGTATGCTGTTTCGTATCGATGTTTGCCAACATGATAACGTCGCTGTTTCCTTTGGAGAGGCTGCCGTTGGAACGGTTGTCGAGTCCGAAGAGTGCGATCGTTTTGTAATGAGCCATCGCTTCTTTTGTCTCATCGGAGAGATCGTCATTGATGGAAACGTCGTTCATGTCCAGCTTATTCTTTTCAATTTTTGATAATTTGGTTGTGATAAAAAGGGCAATGGCGAGGAGCAGGATGATCAGCAGCTCCAGTAGAAGGAGCATGATTTTTTTCTGCTTTCTGCTTTTGCCTGCAGTGTGCACATTTTTTTTCATAAGAATCCTCCATTCCTGCGATGTCTTTTGCGCATATCAAGTTTGTGCGTAAGCACAAATCTTGCGTGTGAAAAAATGTATTTTTCACACTATCCTCCGTTTTGTGTAAAACTTATTTTATTTACGGGAAAACTGTGGAAAATCTACGGAATTCCTGTGTGTACCAGTACGGGTACGAAAGATATCATAAGGCGGGGATGAATAGGATGCAATAAAGTATTTCTTAAATTTAAGGCCAATTTCTTAAATTAAATTAAGAAATGTGGAAAATGTTGTATATGCAGTGGGAATTTAAAGGAATATTAAGAAATCCGCTCTATAACAATTTAAACTTTCCTGTTAAAATAAATGTAAGATCTGGTGTAATACTTGAAGTAAGACACAAAAAGAATGGAGGAACTTATGCAGACAATTTTAGTGTGTGATGATGATAAGGAAATCGTGGAAGCGATCGAAATATATTTACAGCAGGAAGGGTATCATATTTTAAAGGCATATGACGGCGAAGAAGCACTGGAGATCTTAAAAGAAAATGAGGTTCATCTTCTGATCATGGATGTGATGATGCCGCGTCTGGACGGAATCCGTGCGACCTTAAAAATCCGTGAGGAGAGCAGCATTCCGATCATTATTTTGTCTGCAAAGACGGAGGATGCGGATAAAATTTTAGGACTTAACATCGGGGCAGATGACTATGTGGAGAAACCGTTTAATCCGCTTGAACTGGTAGCGAGGGTCAAATCACAGTTAAGGCGTTATACCCAGCTTGGAAATGCGGCAGAGAGCAGCGCATCGGTGTATACAGTCGGTGGATTGTCGATCAATGATGATTTAAAAGAAGTGACCGTGGATGGAGAAGTGGTAAAGCTGACACCGATCGAGTACAACATCCTTTTATTATTGGTCAAAAATCAGGGAAAGGTATTTTCCATTAATCAGATCTATGAGAGCATCTGGAATGAGGATGCGATCGGAGCGGACAATACGGTGGCAGTACATATCCGCCACATCCGTGAAAAAATCGAGATCAATCCGAAGGAGCCGCGCTATTTAAAGGTTGTGTGGGGCGTTGGATACAAGATCGACAAGAACTGATTCTGGGAGGGATTCCGTACGCCGGCATACAGGATAATGTCCGGCACGGGGATGGAGACTTCATATGGAAAAGAAATCATACACATACGGCAGTAAGCTGGCAGGATGATCCTGCACCTGTTTTTTACGGTAATACTTACCATCGCTGTCTATCTTTTGGCATCACTGATCAGCAAAAATATTCTGCAGGTAACGGATATCGGTACAGATGATTTTTTTAATTCGGGCTACTATACCAAATGCATGGAGCAGAAATGCAGTGAACTGACCGATTATCTGCATCTGTTACAAAAAGGCAATAAGCGGAGTGCGGAGGACGATAAGCGTTATCTGCAGTATACAAATGAGTTTAAGCGTGAAGACACCAATTTCTGTTACTGGTATAAACAGAATGGGGTGTGGTATACCAATCAGCCGGATTCGGTGGAAGGCCAGGAGTTTGATACACAGACTGTTCTCATGGAGCAAAGACCATGGGGGATTATCTGATCTATGATATGGAGAAAAAGGAATTTGGAACGGATATCCGCGGTATGGAGAATTACTTTTTGACAGTTATAATAACCAGATGTATCTGCCACTGGAAAATGTGGTGCTTGTGATCGGAGTGGATACGGATCTGACGGCAAAAGACGATCTGTATGATGCCGAGATGGAGTATGTAAGACTGCATCCGTGGATCAAAGTCAGTATTGTTGCTGCGCTGGTCAGTCTGATGGGATGGGTATTAAGTCTTGTATATCTGACACTTGCAACCGGACACAGAGATGGGGAAGAAGGAGTTCATCTTAATTTTGTGGACCGGATAAAAACAGAGATCGTGACCGCCGTATTTATTGCAGCAACCAGTGAGCTCATCATGCTTTTGTCCCATGTAAATAATAAAACGTGGAACGTGTCGGGACTGTTGGTCGCATCGGGAACGGTCAGTCTATTGATTGATGTACTGTTTCTCATTTTTTATCTGAGCATGGTGCGCCGAATGAAGGCGGAAGTGATGTGGGAAAACAGCCTTGCCTGCTGGTTTGTAAAAGGGATAGACAAGTTTTTTGAAAAACAGACGGTGACGGTGAGCGTGCTGGTTGTCTTTGCAGTCCACATGATCGTCTGTTTCGTGCTTGCGATGGGAGCTTTTTATTACCACCGGGTAATCTGTCTGGTACTGCTTTTAATCTTCAGCGGCATGGAGGCATATCTCCTGCTGCGTTCTGCAGTGGAACATTATCAGGTATATGAAGGCGTGGAAAAAATTACGGAAGGTGTGCTAAGCAACAAGATCGACACAGAAGGACTGCATGGCGAGGATAAAAAACTTGCCGAAGCGATCAACAATATTGGCAGCGGTCTTTTGCATGCGGTGGATGACAGTACGAAAAATGAGCGCATGAAAGCAGACTGATCACGAATGTTTCACATGACATCAAAACACCGCTGACTCGATCATTAATTATGTCAATCTGATCAAACTGGAACATATTGATAATGAACGGGTAAATGGTTATATCCGGATCCTGGATGCCAAGTCACAGCGGTTAAAGCAGCTGACGGAGGATCTGGTTGAGACATCGCGTATTACATCCGGAAATGTCAAACTGGATATGCAAAAGATTGACTTAGTGGAGCTGATCTATCAGACGGCAGGCGAGTTTAATGAAAAATTTGAGGCGAAAGAGCTTACAATCGTCACCAAACTCCCGAAAACGGAAGTGATGATCCTTGCGGACGGCAGACAGCTCTACCGTGTCATCGAAAACCTTTATAATAATGTTGCAAAATATGCGCTGGAAAAAACAAGAGTTTATGTGGATGTGCATGTACTGGAGGAAAAAGTGACATTTTCCATCAAAAATGTTTCGGAGCGTTCCCTTGCGTTGGAAAACAGTAATGCGGGAGATCTGACAGAGCGTTTTATCCGTGGGGATGCCTCAAGAACGACCGAGGGAAGCGGACTGGGGCTTTCCATTGCAAAGAGTCTGACACAGCTTATGGGCGGCATCTTTTTCATCGGGGTGGACGGAGATCTGTTTAAGGCTTCGATCACATTCCCGATGTACAGGGAAACAATAGATACGGATGAATAAGAGAGTAAATTTACGGCTGTTTTCAGCAGATAGGGCGTGCGCTTTCAAATGCTTTCGGTTTAACGTGTAAAAGTACTTGATTTTTGCTGATGCTGTCTATATAATTTTAAACAATGGATCTAATAGAAAATGGGCAAAAGAATGGAGGAAACCATGAAATTATACGATAGCGGTGTATATCTCGTAAATGGAAATGAACTGGTACCGGACGGTGCAAATGCCATCGAAGAGGTCGTAAAAAAGACCGGGGCAGCAGTGACCAAAGAGCAGGCGGCAGAAAATACGATTGCTTACGGTATCTTAAAAAATCATAATACATCCGGCAATATGGACAAACTTCAGATCAAGTTTGACAAGCTGACATCCCACGATATCACATTCGTCGGAATCATCCAGACAGCAAGAGCATCAGGATTAGAGAAGTTCCCGATCCCATATGTGCTGACGAACTGTCACAACAGCCTCTGTGCAGTCGGAGGTACGATCAACGAGGATGACCACATGTTTGGTTTAACCTGTGCAAAGAAATACGGCGGGGTTTATGTACCGCCTCATCAGGCAGTTATCCATCAGTTTGCACGCGAGATGCTTGCGGCAGGCGGAGCGATGATCCTTGGTTCTGATTCCCACACACGTTATGGCGCACTTGGTACCATGCAGTCGGCGAGGGTGGACCGGAGCTTGTAAAACAGCTTTTAAACAAGACTTATGATATCGATATGCCGGGTGTGATCGGCGTTTATCTGACAGGCACGCCGATGAAAGGTGTCGGACCGCAGGATATTGCACTTGCCATTATCGGGGAAGTATTTGATAAAGGTTATGTAAAGAATAAAGTCATGGAGTTCGTCGGACCGGGCGTTGCAACTTAAGCGTTGATTTCCGAATCGGTGTGGACGTTATGACGACAGAGACGACCTGCCTTTCCTCCATCTGGAAAACAGATGGCAAAGTAAAAGAGTTTTATGCGATCCACGGCAGACCACAGGATTACAAAGAGTTGAATCCGGGCAGCGTGGCATATTATGACGGAATGATCGAGATCGACCTTTCAAAGATCAAACCGATGATCGCAATGCCATTCCATCCGAGCAACACTTACGCGATCGAAGAGTTAAACGCAAACCTGATGGACATCTTAGATGACTGTGAGAAACGTGCAGAGGTAAGTTTTGACGGTGCGGTCAAACTGGACTTAAAGAGCAAAGTAAGAGATGGAAAACTCTATGTAGATCAGGGTATCATCGCAGGCTGCGCAGGCGGTGGATTTGAGAATATCTGTGATGCAGCAGACATCTTAAAGGGTGCGAGCATCGGACCGGATGAGTTTACGTTAAGCGTATATCCGGCAAGTACGCCGATCTATATGGAGTTAGTAAAGAATGGTGCAGTTGCATCCTGATGGAGACAGGTGCGATCGTTAAGACGGCATTCTGCGGACCGTGCTTTGGCGCTGGTGATACACCGGCAAACAACGCATTTTCCATCCGCCACTCCACCAGAAACTTCCCGAACCGTGAAGGCTCCAAGGTACAGAAGGGACAGGTCGCCTCCGTTGCGCTGATGGATGCACGTTCGATCGCAGTAACAGCCGCAAACAAGGGATTTTTGACAGCCGCAACCGATGTGGATGTGAACTTAGCAAACCGAAGTACTTCTTCGATAAAAATATTTACGCAAACCGTGTCTTTGACAGCAAGGGTGTAGCAGATCCTTCCGTTGAAATCCAGTTTGGACCAAACATCAAAGACTGGCCGCAATGAGTGCATTGCCGGAAAATATGGTATTAAAAGTGGTATCCGAGATCCACGATCCGGTCACGACCACAGACGAGCTGATCCCGTCCGGAGAGACATCCTCCTTCCGTTCCAACCCGCTTGGACTTGCAGAGTTTGCACTTTCCAGAAAAGATCCGCAGTACGTGGGCCGGGCAAAAGAGATCCAGAAAGCGCAGAAAGCCTTAGAAGCCGGAAATTGCCCGTTAGAAGCAGTCGAGGAGTTAAGACCGGTTATGGATGCGATCGATAAAGCATTTCCGGAGACAAAGTTTGAGGATAACCATTCTAATGGAGAAATCGGTTTCGGAAGTACCATCTTTGCAGTAAAACCTGGCGACGGTTCCGCGCGTGAGCAGGCTGCTTCCTGCCAGAAAGTACTTGGAGGCTGGGCAAACATTGCAAATGAGTATGCAACCAAGCGTTACCGCTCGAACCTCATCAACTGGGGTATGCTTCCGTTCATCATCCCGGAGGCGAACTGCCGTTCAAGAATCTTGACTACTTATACATCCCGAATATCCGTAAAGCAGTCGAGGACAAACAGTCCGAGATTACAGCGTATGTGATCAAAGATGGAAAGGCAGAAGAGTTTAAACTTGGACTTGGTGCGATGACTGATGATGAGAGAGAGATCATCTTAAAGGGCTGTCTGATCAATTATTACAGAGGGTAAAACCGCAGACTGATATTTTGGGGCATCGGCGCATGAGCACCGGTGTCCCTTTTGCAAAATCCAGTAATTAACAAAAATTTCAGCAAAATCTGATTGCGTTGCCTGTCTGCGAAGGTTATAATGAAAATATTAGATAAGACGGAGGATGGCAATTTGGACGAACAGGAAAAGATAAAAAAAACATCCCAGGAAACAGAATGGGAATTAAAACCACAGTATGTCATCATCGCACTGGTCGTATTTGTGACTTTCTGCTGCTGCATACTGTTTTTCTTTATGATCTACCGTTACAATGGATTCACAGACTTCTGGAAGAAGCTGTCTTTGATCTTACAGCCGATCATTATCGGTGTAGTGATCGCATATCTGTTAAATCCAATCATGAAATTTTTAGAGGGACACCTGCTTAAGTTTTTAGAGCCGCGGATGAAAAGCAAACGCAAAGCGAAAAAGACATCACGGGGAATAGCAATTACCGGATCACTGGTATTTTTAGTGGGAATCTGTGTGCTTTTAGTGGCGGCGATCGTTCCATCTATCTCTGCGAGTATCCAGAGCATGATCACATCGTTTCCACAGGAAGCAAAGGATCTGACGAAATGGGTAGACGAGGTGACAAACGGTGATACGAACTTGCGTCCATGATACAGCAGGGCGTAGACAAAATAACGGATACGGTTGAGACCTTTTTTGAAGATGATATTTTTTCAAAGGTACAGACTTATCTTACATCGATCACAAGCGGTGTGATCTATGGTGTCAAATTCGTTTTAAATGTGATCGTCGGTCTGATCATTTCAGTCTATGTGATGGCAGACCAGGAACATTTTGCAGGACAGGCGAAAAAGATCGTATATGCGATGTTTAAACCGGTGCGGGCAAATGTTATCGTTGATACTGTCCGTAAGAGCAATGAGATTTTCAGTGGATTTATCAGTGGTAAAATATTAGATTCGGCGATCATTGGTGTGCTCGCCTATATCGTGCTTGCCATCATGAAGATGCCGGATACGGTGTTAGTCGCCGTGATCATCGGTGTCACGAACGTTATACCGTTTTTCGGGCCGTTTATCGGCGCGGTGCCGTCCTTTATCATTATCGTGCTTCAGAATCCGATACAGGGATTATATTTCCTGATCTTTATCGTTGTGTTACAGCAGATTGACGGAAATATCATTGGACCGAAGATCCTTGGAAGTTCTACCGGATTATCGGCATTCTGGGTTGTGTTTGCCATTCTGGTATTTGGGGGATTGTGGGGATTCCCGGGTATGCTGCTCGGTGTGCCGCTTATGGCAGTGATCTATTATGTTGCACAGAAAACGGTATCTTATTTCTTAAAGAAGCGTGGACTTACAACAGATACACTGGCATATGTATATCTGACTAAAGTTGACAAGGAGAGTAATCAGCCTGTTTATGATAAAAATCCGTCAAAAAAAGAGTTGAAAAAACATCATGGAAAACATATCGAGGAATCCATAGAAGAGAGTAAAAAAGAAGAATAAGATCAATGACAGAAAAGAGGGTATGGCAGACTGCAAACCCTCTTTTTTGCCTGTATCATGGCTTTTTTTTCTAAGATTAAATTTTGACATCTATATGTGCGTATGATAAACTAAGAAACAAAAGAAGCAGCAAAAGAATAGCGCGTTCTGAGGTGGCATAATTTGGATAAATATGAATATAAATTAAAGCTGGATCAGATGAAATCTCTGACGGCCGAACATAATTATGAAAAGGCAGCAGAGATAGCTGATACGATTAACTGGAATAAAATAAAAAATGTAAATGCACTTGTAAAAGTTGGAGAGATTTATGAGAATACCGGTCGTTTAGAAGACAGCCGTGAGGTTTTGCTTATGGCATATGACCGGTCTCCAATTGGAAGAATGATCATTACCGCCTGGCAAAAGTTGCCATTAAAATGAAAAATTTTGATGAGGCGAAAGATTATTATCAGGAATTTGTGGAGATCGCACCACATGATAATTTGAAATATGTGTTGAAATACGAGATCTGCAAAGCCCAGGGTGCAAATATAGAAACTCTGATCGGAATTTTAGAGGAGTTAAAAGAGCAGGAATATACCGAAGAATGGGCATTTGAACTTGCATGTCTGTATCATAAAGCAGGTATGGCAGATAAGTGTGTGGAGGCATGTGATGAACTGGTACTGTGGTTTGGTGACGGTCCATATGTAGAGCGTGCCTTAGAACTGAAGATGATCTATCAGCCGTTAAATAAACAGCAGGAAGAAAAGTATCGCAGATTTTGTCAGAAACGCGAAGGTGTTGTTGAGGTCAGACCGGAGGAGGAGCTTGACTCCGGTGAGATCGTGAATGAAACCGTACAGATACCGGATGTGAAGCTTTCACCGGAACGGTTTAATACACAGAATCTGCAGGAAGAGCTGCAAAAGAGCATGCAGCAGATCATGCAGGCGACGGAAAAAGAAACTGTTACAGACAGTATGGACAACATCAAAAAGCTTGTGGAGGAGATTCCATATCTGCAGCTTCCGAAAGAAGAATATGATCCATCTGAGGAAGAGGAAGATACGCTGGAACATATAGAGACGGATCACGAGATCGATGATTCGTTAAAGATCAATTTCAAAGAGCTGCTTGCAGAAGAACATGATGGACAGATTGGGATGTATATGCCGGAGAAAACGGCATTAGAGCACCAGATCACAGGTCAGATGAGCATTGAAGAAGTGCTTGCTGAGTGGGAAAAGACGAAATATGCCGCAGAAGTTGCATTAGAAGATGCAAAGCAGCGCAGACTTGAATCTGCAAAGGCGCGTGCGCTGCAGGAAGCAGAAGAAATTATGGGACGTCTTGCAGACATTATTCCAAAGCTTGATGCAGGTGTTGCTCCAAAAGATATACTGCAGGATCAGTACATAGAAGGCAAGCCGTTAGAAAATGACAGGGCAGCAGCTATGGTTGCAAACATGAATCAGATCTTACAGGAAGAGATTGACCGGATATCGACAGAGACGGCGGATATCGATAAACAGCTGGCAGAGGCAGCCGGAACAGCAGCGTCCGCAATGGAACCGGAGCCGGCAGCGTCAATGGGAGAGATATCTGGGCCAGGAGTGAATGCAGCGGAGCTTGCAGAAGAAGTATCCGGGATGATGCAGGAGACAGAAGATGTGGAAATATCCGGACAGGAGCAGATACCGGGATCTCAGCCGGATGAGGAAATCGCAGATCTCTCCGCAGAAGAAACGGATGAGGAAACTGTAGATCTCAGTACAGAGGAGAAGGCGGCAGAAGAAGTTTCAGATATTAGTGAAGAGAAAACATCTGAAGCAGATGATTTTGATATAGTTACCGCAGACACGATCGATCTTGGCAAAGTGGTAACGGAACAGGCATTAGCCGAAGCGGTAGAGCATATTACCGATACGGAAAGCGCGACGGATGATATCACACAGAAAGAGCTGGCTGACAACACGGCAGTTGAGGTAACGAAAGAGGTTCTTAAGAAAGAGGACCGGGTGGAAAGAGTCCTTCCGGAGATCACAGAGCCTGAGGATGAGACCGGTTTTGAGGCAGTTACATCACTGGGTGAAGAACTTCGGGGGATATTTACCTATTTTGTTTCGATCAAGGGAATGGAAGAACAGATTTGTCAGGCACTTACAGGTGCGGCAAGACATCTGATAACAGGAAAGGATGCTTCTACCGGAAATATGGTGATCCAGGGTGGCAGCGGAAGTGGCAAAACAGTCCTTGCAACGGCTATGGTGAAAGCACTTCAGAAAGAAACCGGAAAACCAAAAGGAAAGGTGGAAAGATTGAAGCTTCCGCACTGAATAAAAAGGATGTAGCATCACTGTTAAAGAAAATTTCCGGGGGCTGTCTGATCATAGAGAAAGCCGGAGATATTTCCAAAGAAACGGCAGTCCGGCTGGCACTTCTTCTGAAAAGTGATACAAGCGGATTATTTGTCATTATGGAAGATACACACCGTGGAATTGAGAAGGCACTCGGCAGAGATGAAGGATTTGCTTCCCGTTTCTCTGAGAAGATCAATATTCCGATATTTACCAGTGATGAGCTTGTTTCATTTGCGAAAGCGTATGCAAACGAACTTGGCTATACAATAGATGAGATGGGTATTCTGGCACTTTACAACAGTATCAGCAATATTCAGAAATATGACAAGGCAACAACGCTTACAGAGGTAAAAGAGATTGTGGACGATGCGATTCATAAATCTGAGAAGGGCGGTTTACGAAAAGCATTTAGCATTATTACGTCCAGAAGATATGATGATGAAGATTATGTGATTCTTCGCGAAAAAGATTTTGGAATCTAAAATATACAGGCTATAATCATGACATAAAAATAAAGGGGTGTAAGGGTATGGCTAATTTTTCAGAGTTGGATCGCTATTTATTTGGACAGGCGACGCATTACGAGATTTACCGGAAACTGGGGGCTCATTTTACGGATCAATATGGAATTCGTGGAGTATGTTTTGATGTGTGGGCTCCGAATGCCGCAAGAATATGGGTGATTGGTTCTTTTAACGGATGGGATGAAACGGCAGATGAAATGACAAGGTTAGAGCCGGATACCATGGGAATATTCGAATTGTTTATTCCGGGGATCGAGGAAGGTGCACTGTATAAATACCTGATAGAGACGAAAGATGGAAAACGGCTCTATAAGGCGGATCCATATGCAAATTATGCAGAGCTTCGTCCGGGAACGGCATCTGCCGTCACGGATATAGAGCATTTTAAGTGGACCGATGAAAAATGGATGGAAGAGCGTGCAAAGACCAAAGATATCTATGCAAAACCTATGACGATCTACGAGGTACATCCGGGATCCTGGATGCGCCATCCGGGCAGAGAGGATGACGGATTTTACAGTTATAGGATCTTGTGAAATATCTGATCCCGTATGTGAAGGAGATGGGATATACACATATTGAGCTGATGGGTATTTCCGAGTATCCGTTTGACGGTTCCTGGGGATATCAGGTAACCGGTTATTATGCACCGACTTCCCGTTATGGAACGCCGCAGGATTTTGCATATTTTATCAATGAATGTCACAAGCACAAGATCAGTGTGATCCTAGACTGGGTGCCGGCGCATTTCCCGAAAGATGCACATGGACTGGCTGAGTTTGATGGAACATGTCTGTATGAATATGCGGATCCAAGAAAAGGAGAACATCCGGACTGGGGTACAAAGATATTTGATTACGGCAAGAATGAAGTAAAGAATTTCCTGATCGGCAGTGCATTGATGTGGATCGAGCATTATCATATTGACGGGCTGCGTGTGGATGCAGTGGCATCTATGTTATATCTGGATTATGGAAAGCAGCCGGGACAGTGGGTTCCGAATAAATACGGTGATAATAAGAATCTTGAGGCAGTGGAGTTTTTTAAGCATGTCAATACACTGATCCTTGGAAGAAACCCGGGAGCAGTCATGATCGCTGAGGAATCTACGGCATGGCCGAAAGTCACCGGCCGTGTGGAAGATGACGGACTGAATTTCAGTTATAAATGGAATATGGGATGGATGCATGATTTCCTGGATTATATGAAACTTGATCCGTATTTCCGCAAGGATAATCACCACAAAATGACTTTTGCCATGAGTTATAACGAGAGTGAGAAATACATTCTTGTGCTTTCCCATGACGAAGTGGTACATCTGAAATGTTCCATGATCAATAAGATGCCGGGCGAGATGGAAGATAAATTTAAAAATCTGATGGTCGGCTATGCGTTTATGATGGGACATCCTGGTAAAAAACTTTTGTTTATGGGACAGGAATTTGCACAGCTTCAGGAGTGGAGTGAGGCGAGAGAATTAGACTGGTATCTGCTGGAAAACCCGGATCATAAGCATATGCAGAACTGGGTAAAGAAATTATTACATATTTATCAGAAAAATCCGGCACTCTATGAACTTGACAGCAGCTGGGGTGGATTTGAATGGATCAATGCAAATGATGCTGAGCGCAGTATTTTCAGCTTTATCAGAAAGAGCAAAGACGGAAAGAATAATCTGCTTTTTGTATGCAATTTTACACCGGTGGAACGCAGCGACTACCGCGTAGGCGTACCAAAACACAAGACTTATAAACTGATTTTAAACAGTGACGATGCAGAATTTGGCGGAAGCGGCAAAGAGCGTCCGGTAAATTATAAATCTGTGTCGCAGGAATGTGATGGAAGACCATACTCGTTTGCATATCCGCTTCCGGGCTTTGGTGTGGCAGTATTCCGCTATTAAGAACTGTATAAAATAGCAGAACAGCGTTTGGAATCGTATCGAAAAACTTAATAAATGTGCTGATGTATCCGATATATACATCAGCTATGGATGGCGCAGATATTTCAGGGAAGTGAAAGTATGCGCCATTCTTTTGTCCTGATATAACCGGATTGGTCAGATATAACTGAGTGAAAAGCAGAAATCAGGCAAGGAAAAACTGTACGGAAAGTATGTAAGAACAGAAATGACAAGGAGAGTCGGATCATGAGAATAGATAACCAACAGCAGCAGAATAAGGGCGTGATGGATTTAATGCCGCAGACAGGCGCCGTGGAAGAAAAAAACGGAATTCAGATGTTTGCGGATGCGGTAAAGACAGAGAGTAGTAAAAAATCTGCAGGAACTACGTCTTTTCAGGCAAAAGAGGTTACTTATCTGAATCCGGCAAAAGAAGAGAAAAAGACGGTCATAGATGAAATAGAGCAGTCCGGTTCCATGGATGCAGGCGAGCGAAAAGCACAGATGGCTGTGCTTGCGGAAACTACTTCACCGGAAGATTATGAAAAAATGCAGGAGGATGGCTTTTCGCTGGATGATACCACGAGCAATAAGATCGTGACCGTGACGGATAAGATCAAAGCACAGCTGGCAAAGGCGGGGGTGGATATTTCTAAATTTGGAGATGATCTTGATCTCGAACAGCTTGCACAGATCACGGGCAGTCCGGAACTTGCAGTTCAGATCGCAAACAGTCTGCGGGAAGCGGATCTGCCGCTTGCGGATGATAATTTTAAACAGATCGCAGAGACAGTAAATATGGCGGATTCTTTATCCGCATTGGATGATGGCGCTGTAAAATATCTGATTGATAATCGGTTAGAGCCTACGGTGCGAAATATATATTTTGCTGAGCATTCTGCAAGTGCAGGCTATATTTCGGCAGAACAGCAGGATATTTCGTCCTTCCTTCCACAGGTGAAAAACGTGATCGCATCAGCAGGACTGGAAGTAAATGATGATACCATTGCAACCAGTAAGTGGATGTTAGAAAATGATATACCGCTGACGAAGGAGAATCTTACTTATGCACAGGCTCTGCGCCAGACGGGACTGACCACGGGGGCAGAAGATATTGCCGCACTTGCAGCAGAGGCGGTCAGCGAAGGGAAAAGCGCACAGGATGCGGTGATCCTGTCCGGCTATACCTGGATGGAGCAGGCGAAAGACGCTGTGGATACCGTAGAAAATGCCACGGATGAAGATCTTGCTTATATCGCGGAAAAAGGATTGCCACTTACCCTGGACAGTTTAAGGGAAGCTGCGGCAAACCGGACATCGGGAACTGCGGCATCAGAAAGCCAGACGGTGGGAACTGTGGCATCACCTGAAGCTCAGAGTGAGGATGCAGTGCAGAGTAATGCGAACGAGAGTTATACCCCAAAAGGGCAGCAGCTTCTGACGGCACGCAGACAGTTAGAAGAAATTCGTCTTGCAATGACGGTGGAAGCAAATTACCGTCTATTAAAACAGGGGGTTTCCATTGACACCGAGCCGTTGGTAAAACTGGTGGAACAGCTGAAGGATCAGGAAAATGCATATTATAAAAATCTCCTGATATCTGAAGGTGTGGATGTGAACGACGAGCAGGTGGAACTTTTTAGAGAGGTCGATAAAAAAGTTTCCGATATGCGTTATGTTCCGGCATATGTGCTTGGATGAAAGATGCCGAGGTGTCGACGATCAATGGTGTCCATAAAGCCGGTATGGAACTGAAAAGTTCTTTTGAAAAGGCAAGTCAGCAGTATGAGACCCTGATGACAGCACCGAGAACTGATCTGGGAGATTCCATCCAGAAGGCATTCCGTAACGTGATGATATTTTAAACGACCTTGATATGGAACTGACGGATGAAAACCGTCGTGCGGTTCGGATTCTTGGATATAACAGTATCGAGATCACCCAGGATTCTGTGTTTCAGATGAAAGCAGCAGATGAAGAAGTGCAGCGTGTCTTTAAAAATATGACTCCGGCGGTTGTTACACAGATGATAAAACGCGGGATCAACCCACTGGAAATGGATTTTACATCGTTAAACCGGGAGGCAGAGAACATTAAGAGCGAGGAGTCTGGTAGGGAGGATAACCGCAGATTCAGTGAATATCTCTGGAAAATGGAACAGAATCACGAAATCAGTGAGGAGGAGCGAAGCTCTTATATAGGAATCTATCGTCTGATCCGACAGGTAGAAAATACAGATGGTGCAGCAATCGGTGCACTGATACAGCAGGGATCGCCCCTTACGATGAAAAATCTTCTGACAGCTGTGCGGTCTGAAAAACGCAGCAATAAGATGGATTATTTTGTAGATTCTGATTTTAATGGCGTATCCGGGACATCCAATGGCAGCTCGATTACGGATCAGATTGAGGCAGCTATCAGAATAACTGCTTAAAAGATGCTTCGGAATTACTGACACCGGAGCGTGCGAAAGTGTTGTTTGATCAGGATTCTGACTGGGAGAACATGACGCCGGAGGAATTTAAAGCAGCGCTGGAGCTGGCAAAAGAACAGGCAGATGAGAGTGGCATTGATGCAGATTATGCAAAAGAGCAGCTTGCGCAGTTAGAGCAGGCAGCAAATGCAGATGAAAGTATCTATCGTATTTTGGACAAATATGATATTCCAAATACGATGTCAAACGTGCTGGCAATGGAATCCATGTTGAACCAGCGCAATCAGATGTTCCGTAAAATTTTTGGAAGCAGTACGGCGGACCACAATAGAGACAATCAGGTAGATGCAGACGATTTAGCAGCAATTAAGCAGGAATTGTTAGAAGAATTTGGAGAAGCCGTTTCAGAACCGGCAGATATGGCGGCTGCACAGGAGAAGTTAGGCGAACTTGCCGAAAACGTGATGAAGACGATGATAAACAGCGATCATGTGACGAGTCTTGATGTGCGTGAGATGAAAATGCTTTCCGCGCAGCTTTCCGTAAACAGTATTCTTGCAAAAGAAGAGCAGTATGCTGTTCCGGTAATGGTCAATGATGAACTTATGAATGTTTCTGTTAAAATCGTGCGCGGTGTGGACAAAAAAGGAATCGTCGATATCATGATGGAAAGTGAATTGCGCGGAAAGATCGCGGCGACATTCCAGGCAAAGGAAGATGGTATACATGGACTGGTCGCCACAGATTCAGAGGAGACGGCAGAACTCTTTGAAGAACAGGCACAGAATCTTATGGATTCGCTTGGCGGAGAGAATGATGATGTTACAGAATTACACTGTGCACACATAAAGGACCTTGATCTGAATCATTTCTCCATGGGAGCGTTTGGAGTCGATGCAAAGAATGAAACTCCGACCTCTGAGGATCAGGATACTTACCGTGTGCAGACCTCACGTTTGTATGGAATTGCAGAGCATTTTATCAAAGCAGTAAAAGGAACACTCGTACAGGAGGCATAAAAATTGATTTTCGGACTACATGGATTCCGATAGATAATTTTGTATACCGATATATATGGCATTTACGAGCTTATTTTGGTAGTCGTCTGTCAAAAGAAGATCTGCCTCTGTCGGATTACTTAGAAACCACACTCTACAATAACGGTAGGTGTGGGTGTTTTTTTGAGCAGATAATAGCTTTCATTTGCTTTTGCAACGCGGTGATTATCAGGATCAACATTGGCAATCAGGCTGTCCTGGATCGTATCGGCCAGTTTTTCCCTTCCTGCGACTGACCAAAATAAAATACCTGTGCACCGCAGACTTCCGGAGACGGATAGCTGTTCTGGTGCAGGCTGACCGTAAAGATGGGGGCTGCTCCGTGATGATTTTACAGCGGTTTTGCATATCTTCCGCTTTTTTGTTGGTGTTTCCCTCAGAATAAAGACCGATGTCCGAGTCGCGTGTTAGGATAATCCGGATGGAATCCTGCTTGAATTTATCCCGAAGTTTCAGTGCCAGTGCAAGATTGATGTCCTTTTCCAGTGCGTCATTGGTGCCGACTTTGCCGGGATCGATACCGCCGTGCCCGGCATCGATCACGATCGATAAATTACCAGAAGGTGAGCTGGTCTGTCCGGTGTCCCCGGTAAGCTCTGTATTATGTGCGGAATCTGTGTCCGGTGTGCCTTTTGTGTCTATGTGACTGTTTTGTACAAGTATGGCGCTTTGACTTCCAAGAAAAAATGCGGCGATCACCAGACAGACAGCCATGATAAGTTCTATCTTTTTTTTCATAAAAACCCCGGAGTATCGTTTTTATAAAATATTCACGATATCCGGGGTTTATGTCATAATAAAATGATTGAATATTTGAATGATTGTATTTAATTGATGTATTTAATGATAGTGTCCCAGATAGAAGGCAGCTCTAAACCAAGTTTCCAGAAGGAGCCGCCGGCAAGCTGGTTTTCCTGAAGGACTTTTAATTTCTCTTCCAGGGAAGCAGCATCCTCCACCCATATTTTGTAAGTGATACCATTGTTTTCGTATTGTACATAATATTGACCGTCAATGTCTGACCATACCGGTTCGGCAGCATTTGTACTGATCAGTTTTTGAATCTCTGACATGCTTGTTGCATAGGAATCCAGTGTAAAAAGCTGATAGCTGTCGGCTGAGTCACTGGTGCCAGCAGCTTCATCGGCAGCCTGGGCATCGGCAGCAGCATTGTCTGTTTCATCAGTGTCGTTATTATTGTTATCGGATGTCTGTGTTGTGCTGTCAGCACCTGTGGTGTCATCAACAGGTGTCTCGGACCATACACGGGCATAAAACGGCATGCCTAAGATCAGCTGATCTGCCGGAACTTCTTTTAAGGTATTGGCAACGCCTTCTTTTACAAAGCCGATCGAAGCTACAGATCCTGCTTCCTCAGAACCGGCATAATGTTCATCGTATGCCATGACAACAACATAGTCTGCAAAAGTTGCCTGTTCTGCGCGATTATAGAATGCAGTAAAACTACTGGGAACATAATCGTCCACGGAAAGAACAATGCCATTGTTTGCACATTTTAATGACAACTCCCGTATGAACTGAATATAAGAGTCACCGACTTCAGAACTTAATGCTTCAAAGTCAACATTGATACCGTCAAAATTATATTGAATAGCTGCGGAGATCAGGTTATTGATCAGGTTCTCACGTTTGGATGTATAAGTTAAAACGGATGTGGTGTCGACATCTTTGTTTTCCAGATTGCTTACAAGTGCCCAGACTTCAATACCTTTCTGGTGGCAGTAATTTACATAGTCGGAGCTTGCAAGTGAGGCAATGTTTCCGTTATTGTCATTCAGGTAAAACCATGTAGGGGAGATAACATTGATCCCCTTGGTGTTCTGAAGTACGGATGCAATGGTTGTATTGGCATCTGCGTTTGTGATCTGATGCCATGCCATATTGATCTTAAAATCTTTTTTTATATGTGTAAATTCTTCCGCGACATAATCGCTGGTCAGCGTTTTTGTGGATGTTGCGCCAAGTGCTTTTGATTTGATATATCCGATGATTCCTTCTGCAGTGGATACTTTTGTCCAGGTATCTCCTGTTTCTAAAACAGTAACTTCCGTGTTTTTGCCAATATCTGCGAGGATCGGACTCTTGATGCCGCCTTTTTGACGGAGCTGTGTTTTTTGCTTCGCCGGCGCAGTGGTGTAGTCACCCCAGGCAGTCGTAAGAATTACACGGTTTGGTGAGTCAAGTACTTCATAGGAGAAATCGGAGTACAGTTTTAAAAAGTCGATTGCGATATATGCAGTCTGGGCATCCGCCTTGACAATTGGGTGATCTAAGGAATGAGAATCCTTTGTCACATAATAGCTGGTACTGTCTGCATCCGCAGAAATCAAATCTGTTGCAGTTGTGTAAAGAAGTTTGTTTTCATTGTGATCCCAGTAAAAACGGTCATTCAGATAAGAACATACAGTTTCATAATCAAGATAGACAGTTCCGTTAAGGAGTTTTCCTTTTGCGTCGAGAATCTGGTTATCTAAGATCAGGGCTACGTCCTGTTCGCCGGACAGATTATAATAATCAGATAAATTCATATGTTCTTTGGAAGGTGTATATTTTTCTATGATGCTTCCGAGAAGCATAAAACAGATAATGACGACGATCAGAGCGCCGGCAGCCAAAATAGGGACAAATTTTTTCTTCATGTTAAGAACCCTCTTCTTCTTAAGAATTATCGTTTGTGTTCCTATTGTAGCATAATGATATGTAAATTCAAAGTTATTTACTCTTATTTTACGGCAGAGCTTATGTTCGGTAAAACTCTGCCGTTTCTTTTTGTCGGATTTGTATATCGTCTTAGATATTTTTTCTTATTCTGACCGGGTGGGCATTGAGGTACTCCATCCCTGTCAACTGTTATGATACCGGATCTGTCTGCAAAATGTACAGACCGTTATCAAAGGTTCGTTTTTTTGATCTTATCAAAATGTAATTCTGTTAACACCCCCTCGTTGAATATATAATCTCTCATGTAAGAATTTTCTTCTGTGACGGAAAGCTCTTCTGTGACCTCTTTTGAATTGCTTGGCACGCCTTCGAACCAGATGGTTGTCCCCATATGTTCTAAGGAAGAGAGCTCTAAATAAAGCTTTTTCATATGTTTAGAATCCAATTTAGTTATCCCCCGTTATTACTTACTGTATGACAAAGCGGATCAAAGTCCTTTGTTCCCAAAAGGAAATTCGCTGGTTACAATTATGTGATATATTAAAAAAATGTTTTGTGCAGAAACTTTTCAGCAGATAAATTCCTGCAGAATGGAAAAGTGTTCTTTCTTTATATAAAATGGATCCGGAATGGATGGAACACTGCTTATGGAAATCTGATAAAGACGGGAAAAATCACGAATCTGTTTTGGACTTTCCGTTCGTGTTAGACAGTAAAAACCTTCCCCAAGGTTTGTATAGTGACTGATCGATTCTAATAATTCCCGATATTGCCTGATATTCCATGGTGCGAGACTTCCGATGACAAGTTTTCTGTCACAGCGCAGAAATTCATTGATACAGCACTCATTAAAACTTCCAAAATCAAGGAGCAGGATATGGTATCCCTGATTATATAGCTCCGGCAGTTCGTCCGGTGTTATGTCCGGATAGTAATCTACTCCATGAATGTCAAAAACAGTCCGGTTACCCATAAACCGCATCTGCATGGGAGCGTGGTTTCAGAGGGAATTGTTGAAAGGTTTTTTCTCTTATGCAGCTCTAACAGTGCAGTTTTTTTATGCAGCTTGGAATGGCACAGGTTTGAAAGTGTAATTGCAAGGTGTGTTACACCGGCACCGGCTGTGCAGCCTAAAATACCTATGGTAAGTCTCTTATTTAAGTCAGTTTTTCCAATGTTCCGGATGATGTATCAGCTCCTTTCGTTGTAGAATTTGCATAATAAGACGTTCCTTCTCTGGAGTCACATAAAAAGGATTGGTGTCTTCAGGAAAACAATAGACCGGATTTTTCAGATATCTGGCATATTTTTTTGCAGCATTTTTATTGCCATGGTTGCAGATATATATGTAAGATCCAGTATTTTCAAGCCGGCTGATAAAAGACAGTGTATCTGCAAAATCCCATGGACTGCCGCTTAACAGGATAAATGTCAGGTCGAAATGACCAAAGTCAGAATATTCGCTGGTGTGAGTGCCAAAATCCCTTACCCGGATGACAGATGGTAAAACAGGATCTTCAATTCCGGGACCATAACAGGGAGTGGCGGTAAAATTTTTTGACTGAAAGATTCCCTCGTGTTCTGTGAGCAAAATCCCTGTCTGGGTCATGGATATAAGGTTGTCAGAATGATCCATTGGTATATAACAGCAGGGAATATGTCTGTGATTCAGTGTGTTTACCAGGGATACTGAAAAAATGTTGCACCGGCACCGGAACGGCTGCCGATCACGGCTATGTTTTTATGAGATGTGCGAATTGAGTGACACGCAGAATATCTCTTTTTGGATGACTGTCGGAAGATAAGACCTTTTTTGACCGGATTTTTTCCCCCGGC
>ENA-OQJH01000181-OQJH01000181.1-human-gut-metagenome-genome-assembly--contig:-NODE-181-length-37728-cov-21.718199_pt1 | contig 37728 bp, 43 predicted proteins | sample MGYA00242597_ERZ504763 | MGnify/ENA primary metagenome ERZ504763 (study PRJEB26092, sample SAMD00036359) | human gut metagenome | host: Homo sapiens | study: EMG produced TPA metagenomics assembly of... | reverse complement strand
GCATATAATATCCTGAGAAAATATCACTCCGTATCCGGAGTAAAAAAAGAACTGTCCGTAACCGGACTGAAAACACCGGAAATAATAAAAGTAGCTGTATAGCTCTAAAGAGCAAACAGTAGTGGTGCCATGGATGCACCCTGAAAAAAGGCGGTATCCCGCCTTAATTCAGATGCTCTGGTAACTCAGTTACCGAGTAATTCACACACACTCTAAAAGGAGAGAGACGAATGAAGAAAGTAGATGCAAGAGGTTTATCCTGTCCGGAACCTGTGATCCGCGCAAAAAATGCAATGGAATCCGGAGACAAAGAATATGAGATCCTGGTTGATAACGTAGTTGCAAAAGAGAATGTATCCAGATTTGCAACACATCAGGGATATCAGGTACAGGCAACAGAGCAGGGAGATGATATCCTGCTGAAACTTACAAAATGATCACATATATAGCAACCTTCTATTCCCATTATGGAGCTATTCAGTTTCGAAGAAACTGCCAGGCAATGAATCTGAGTGCAGAAGTCATGCCTGTCCCAAGAGATTTAAGCTCCTCCTGCGGAACCTGTGTGAGATTTCATACAGAAGCGGACTTCCCGGAGAAAACAGAGGAAGTCGAGCAGATCGTCAGAGTAGAACCGCAGGGATATGTTGGGATTTATCATGCGGATGAAGAATAAGAGAACCCTTCTGTGGACAAATTGTCGGCAGAAGGGTTCTTGTTTATTTTATAGAGATGCAGGCATAAAATATTACTCCTGTGTAAGTTTCAGCAGTGCTTCAGCAAGATTGGAGTCCAGGATCAGCACATCCACCAGCCCGCCCTTTAAAGCGCTTAACACAGCATTTGCTTTGGACACACCTGATACAAGGGAAATCTTGCGGTCAATTTTTTTGAACTGCTCCATGCTGATCGATATCATGCGTTCTTTAAGTGTAGTATTACATTCCTGTCCGTCATGATCAAAGAAGCGAAGGGCAATATCTCCGGAAACATTTTCCTGTTTCAGCATCTCCAGATCCTCTGTGAACATAAAATCCGGAGATGCAAGAACGGATTCTTCTTCTCTTCCTTCATGATCCGGGAGGCTTCTTTGCTGCTCATAAGAGCGTCTGTGAGAAGATAATAGTTCTCTCCGAAGAATGCCTTTGCCATACGGGATACCAGAGTACGTACATCCAGTTCATTTTCACAGCAGGCAATACTGCCATGAAGAGTAACGAACTTTGCATTTACCTTCTGGGAAGGATTGAGATAATTGATCATATGGTAAACAGTACTGCCCCAGGTGACGCCCAAAATATCACTTTCTTTTAATCTACGGGGATTTCGTATTCAGGCATATGAAAATGATATACAAATCTTGAAATTGTGTGTAAAATATGGGGTAGAGATTATGCTTGGAAGCGATGCACACAGAGAAGAGGATGTAGGTGATTTTACCAGGACAGAAAAAATTCTTAAGGAAGTAGATTTTCCGGAGGAACTGATCGTGAACCGTTCCCTTTCATATGTGAAAAACCGGCTTCGGGTGTAGAAAGGGAGGTTTTTATGTTTTCAGTACTAATGAGGGCTTTTTCATTTACCCTGATCATCATCATCGGAATTGTAATGAAATCTACAGGCTTTGTGCCGAAAGATGCAGGTGCATCAGTTAAGAAATTTCTGATCTATGTAACACTTCCTGCATCTATTATCACCAATTTCTCTGCAATAGAGGATATGGGATTTAATATGCTGATAATAGCAGCACTTGGAATTCTTCTGAATGTAATTATGATTGCAGTAGGTGCACTGATCACATGCAGAAAATCCAAAGGAGAACAGGCGTTAAATATGCTCTGTCTTCCGGCATTTAACATCGGGGCGTTCTGTCTGCCGTTTGTGCAGAGCTTCCTTCCGGCTATGGGAAGTGTTACTGCCTGTATGTTCGATGTAGGAAACAGTATTATGTGTACCGGAGGTACTTATGCATTCGTTGCAGAGTATACAGCAGCTTCCGGTTCCAAAAAAGGAATTGATCTTAAATCCTTTGCAAAACGTCTGATTACCAGTCCTCCGCTGGTAGCCTATGTAGTTATGTTTATTTTAGCTGTTGCAAATATTGACACGCCACCGGTTATTCTTACACTGATCGAGCCAATGGCAAAGGCCAACACATTTGTTGCCATGCTGATGTTAGGTCTTCTGTTCCATATCGAATTCAAGAAAGAATACATGGGTGAGATTTTCAAACTGATCGGAATCCGTCATATCTTTGCTGCAGTCTGTGCTGTAATCTTCTATTTTGTTTTACCGTTTGATCTGGTTATCAGACAGACACTCGTTTTACTGTGCTTCGCTCCTATGAGTGCAGTGGCACCTGCCTACACCGGAATGTGCGGCGGTGATGAAGGAATGGCAAGCTGTGCAAACAGCGTGAGCATTCTGTGCAGCCTTGTAGTGATTACTGCTTTGTTGGCAATTATGGGGCTGTATTAAGTTTTATGAATATGTGAATAAGCAAGAAACGGGCAGGATTCCTGGAGGTGGGAATCCTGCCTTTTTATGCAGATACTCTTAGAGAGTTGTGAAAAGCTCGTTTGTTTTCATGAAGATAACAGAACTTAGTGATTTTTAAAATACAAACATATACTGCCAGTGAATGAAATAAGCAGGAGCAAGGGGTATAATGAACAATGAAGGAACACTTCAGAAATATTTGGAAAAAGAAAAATATTGAAGTTCAAATTGCTATTGTCCAGGGAAGGTTCAATCACAGGACAGTAGCAGACCGATAATATTTATCACAGCCGTTCTCTGAGCAGGAGTCAGCAGATTCCACTGTGACAGCATATTTTTTTCTTCTTCAGTCATGGAAACCAGAACATCTGTATCATTAAAGAATTCTGCCAGAGTAATACCAAAGGTCTGGCATATAATTTCAAGTTTGTTTATTCCTGTTCTTCCCGTAAAGAGGTTATTTTTTCTAATACATCAAACGATTTCTCACATCAAAATCATTTGTAATTATTATTGATAAATAAGGGATATGCTATATAGCGTCAAAGTTTTCACACTTTGCTGAACTGTCTTAAATGTATTATTTATGCGGACTGCTATAAAAGTAAATGGGTGTATGAAGTATATACATATATGCAAATAAAAAGATTTTTGAGTATGATTTCATGAAGAAAGAAAAAAACAATTAGTTATTCAATGGTGATTAATGATTGAGTATTTGAAAAAGAAAAAGTATAATAAAGAGTATAAGATGTAAACATGGATATATTAATGCTGTTTTGGGTGTAGAAAAGATAACAAATAGAAGGGGAAGTGATGGAACTACAGATCATCTTGAAAATGTAATGAATTTGATGTAAATAACAGAATTGTATATGAGTGAGAAAGTGGGGTATAGATATGAAAAAGAATAAAAATTTAGTTAGAGTATCAATTGTTGCCAGTTTGCTGATTACAACCAGTTCAATATTAGGACAAAATGTTGAGGTAATGGCATCAAATCCAACGAATTACAAAGATATGATGGAGTATGCTGCATACGAAAATGTAATAGCAGATGCAGGAGCCTCTTCCGGAGATTTTGGCATTTCCTTGGCTTTGTATGATATTGATCAGGACGGAATAAGAGAGTTGCTTATATCACATGGCACCTGTCTTGCTGATTGGGTAAATGATATTTATACATTGGAAGATGGAAAATATGTGAGCTATATTGGAAATGTAGGCAGACAGGGATTATTTTATACAGCCCCAGATGGAAATGGAATGTATTTTTTGTATGGATATCAAGGATATCAGAAGATAACACGAATTACAAAGAGCGGAAAAGATATTGTGCAAACATTGATAGAATCAAGGGAACTTAATGCAAATGAAAACTATACAGAATTTGCTGATAAGATAGCACTACTTGCACCGGGAGATATTCCAACCCATGGAAATTCTTATGATGTAGAAGTAACAGCCCCGGATGGCGGTGTAAACATGCGCTGTGGCGCAGGAGTGGAGTATGATAAAGTTCTTCCAGACATGATTCCAAACGGAACAGTTCTGACTGTGACTCAGGAAGCAGTGGCTTCCAATGGAAATTCATGGGGCTATACAAATTATAATGGAACATACGGATGGATTGCACTTACTCAGGTTACTAAATATGAAGAACCAACAGAAGGCGCTCCGATTCCACATACACGTTATGTGATTAACTGCAATGAAAGTATTACTCTTCGTACAAATCCAGATGTAAATGCTACTGAAATCTGTCAGATTCCGTTGGGAACAGCCGTTGCTACATTCGGAGATGCCGGAAACGGATTTATTTCTGTGTATTATCAAGGTTCATCTGGATATTGTCTGGCAAGTTATCTGTCTGCTCCAGTGGACTGATAATTCTGATTTCTGCTGTGAAACAATAAAAGAATATTTTGATAACAGAACTTATAATAGGCTGTAGCCTGTATGATATGAAAAATCCCCAGAACATAAGCTCTGAGGATTTTTTCATTTAGCGGTTGTCTATTTATCTGCCCCATAATATCTGTCATCGCCGAAGCCAAGGATCAGCATGAAGATTGGCTGTAAGAAAATAAGCCAATGGCGAATCCTGTGCCTCTGCCAAAAGCTCTTGCAAGCTTAACACTGTACATAATGCTGATTATGGCAAGTATGATTTTGATCAGTACGATGATCATGGAGATCGTTAAACTGTCGTTTGTTTCAAGAGTTCCCTGTAAGCAGGAAGATACGATTCCAAGAACCAATGTCAGCCAGAAATATGCAGGCTGCCATGCGATTTTATAAGAAATATAATCGCCATATATTGGAATAATACTTTTCCATCCGTCTTCCCCTGCTTTGATAAAAATCCTCCAGTTGGCAATGATCTGCAGAAGCACCATGCGAATGCGATCATCAGATACATACCGCCCAAGAGCATCAGACTGCTGATAGCTATAAGACCCATTTGTGTTCCTCCATTTCTTTTTGTGAGATATGATACAATGTATCATTGGTGTAGATGCGTAGTTGAGAACTATGTTTGTTCTCCTGAAGTATTTATACTAAATCCATTAAAGCATATTCTCAGGAGTTCGTCAATTATCAAAGAAGATTGTAAATTTTATATTTGATAGTTGGCTACGTTACTGTAAGGAACAAAAATAACGTTTGGCCATAAGTGAGAAAACTATTGTTGCTGTGGCGTAAAACATATACTGTCAGTGAATGAAAAGCTGATAAGAGAAGGGTATAATGAGTGTAATAAAGATGAGTGAATTATAACAATCCTCTAAATGAATTACTGAAGATTGTACATAAGTGAGGTGAAAACTATGGCAGCAATACTTATGATCGCTTACATAGCGGCAGCATATTGGGCGACTAATAAGATATGGTGGTCTAAGAAAGTGTATGTTTATTCCAATGCAACATACTTCTACATGACACGTTTTATTATCTGTATGGTTGCAGGATTTGTGACAATACCCATTGCACTGCTGCTGACATTGGTCGGTAAAAACTGAAATAAGAGGGGAAAGTAATATGGAAGCACTGGAAACTCAAACACAGGCTACACAGGAAAAAGAAAATGCTGTGACAAAGCAGAATATGAAGTATACCATGAGTTCTTCAAGAGGAATTTATTTATCGTGGCTGACGGGAAGGATTTACAGCACAATTCTTGCTGATCATGAAAAGCTGACTATAGATATAAAGCCGGTAAAGAAGAATATGATTCCTGTGATTTATTATGAAGATATTACGGCAATATTTATGAACTACAAAATACCAGGATATTATATATTTTTCATTTGTCTGGCAGTGATTTCCTGTTTTTCCAATCCTGGAATGATTGTATTTGTTTTTCTGTTTATATGGGCAGGCTCAAACCGTAAAATAACAATATGTCTGAGAAGCGGAAACAAAGCAATTATATATGCAAGAAGAAAGAAAATAGCTACAGCATTTGTTGAGGATATTAAAGAAAGAGCGAAGATATAATTAACAGTAAATGTTACAAAAGAAAAGGGGATAACTATGGCAGCAAAAACAATTATGAAAAGGATCGCAATAGCAGCATTATCAGCGGTTATTTTACAGGGAGTAACACCTCTGGACAGTTTAAATGTATATGCCTCAGAGAATACAGGTGCAAGCTATACAGCACTGGATTTGTATCATATATACAGGATCAATGCAGTACAGAGTATACATTAACGGAGAAGGCGGAAACTTTTCTGGAAGAACATGATGATTTTTTCCCTGCTTCACCAGAACTGGTAATACCGGATGAAATGATAGATGCAGAACTGGATTTTCGCCATATCAACAAAAATCCATCCAGATATGGTGATAAGCTGATGAGAATTTCGGACGCATACGTAATACAGGTTCAGGAAGAGGAAATGGAAGAAGGACATTATCTGACATGGCTAAATCTGATAGATGGAGAAGAACAGCAGTATTCTGTTTATTATAATGGAGAATTGGATGATGTTTTCGAGGATGATACAGTAGAAGTAACCGGTCTGCCGCTTGGAACCAGTTCATTTGAGAATACCGAGGGTGGAGACACGCTTGTTGTTGTATTAGCGGGCTGTAGGGTTAACAATATTGATTAAATGGGTTACTGTTTACTGGTAATATCCCGCGAGGTGTTTTTTTGTGAGCGAAGGTCACAGAAAACCCGAGATATACCGCGCGATTATGCGATTAGCATAAATTCTGTGCATCGCGAAGCGTGTTACTGAGAACGGAGTGAACAGTAACTTAAATGGAAATAAAACTCAGAAAAAAGTCACAAATGATATTGAAATAGATGCCTGTATGTAGTATAATCAGACGCAAATAAAAGAAAATTCTTCGGGGTTGTGGTGATCAGCATCAGCTGAGATTCCCTACCGGCGGTTATAGTCCGCGACCCGCTTCGGTGGCTGATCTGGTGAAATTCCAGAACCGACAGTATAGTCTGGATGAGAGAAGAACACGCGATATTTACCATACGTGCTCATTACCCCGGATATGATCCGGGGTTTTTTATATGTTGAAGAAAATCTTCATTATATAGAAAGCTTGTGGAATTTTCTTTTAACAGGATATGAGACATATCCATAAAGAATAATTTCAAAGGAGAGAAACAGTATGAGTGAACAGGTATTAAGAAATGGAAATGCGATGGCAAGGAGTAAGACGAGAACCGTTACACAGATAGCCATGCTTGGCGCTATCGCAGGAATTTTAATGAATCTGGAGTTTCCGCTTCCTTTCCTGGCACCGACTTTTTATCAGCTGGATTTTTCAGAAATCCCGGTACTGGTTGGCTCATTTGCAATGGGACCGATCGCAGGTGTACTGATCGAGCTGGTGAAGATTCTTGTGCATCTGGTAACAAAGGGCTCTATGACAGCAGGTGTAGGCGATGTGGCAAACTTCATCTTTGGATGTACATTTGCAGTTCCGGCAGGTCTGATCTACCGCTATAAATCTGTTAAGAGCAGAAAACATGCAGTGATCGGAATGGCAGTTGGAACCGTACTTACAGCAGTAGTTGCATGCTTTATCAATGCATTCGTGTTACTTCCGGCTTATGGAAAGGCTTTTGGAATGCCGGTAGAAGCATTTATCGAAATGGGAAGTGCAGTACACAGTTCTGTAAATAATCTTCTTACATTTGCAGCAATGATCATTTTCCCATTCAACATATTCAAATATGCTCTGACATCCCTGATCGTATTCCTGATTTATAAGAGAATCCGCGTGGTGCTCAAGGGAGATTGATTTTATATCTGATAAAGAATAAATAAATTGGCAGTACAATAAATAAAAAAGAAGAACAGCCGTATGATGAAAAATCTGCGGCTGTTCTTCTTTTTATGTGTAAAAAATAATTACGGAAATTGTCAGACAGACTTAAAAAAGATACGATAATATGGTAAGATAAAACAGACGATATAAACATCGGAATGTGAGGTTTATAAAATGAATGATACAGGAATCAGACCGGAAGTTATAGAAGAAATCCGAAACCTTGCGCAAAAATATGATATTGAAAAAGTAATTCTTTTTGGTTCGAGAGCAAGAGGAGATTTCAGAAGAACAAGTGATATAGATATTGCAGTCACAGGAGGAGATTTTGCAAGGTTTGCGTTAGATGTGGATGAAGAGACAAGTACTCTTCTGGAGTATGATATTGTAAATCTTGATCGTGACATGCAGGATGAATTAAGAGAATCTATAGAGAAGGAAGGGAGGATTTTGTATGAGAAAATATGAGAATTTCTGTAATGCACTGTCTAACATGAAAGATATTTATAATTATGAAGAACCATATGATAATGTAGTGCTTACCGGACTCGTAGGATTGTATGAAATTTGTTTTGAGCAGTCATGGAAAATGATGAAAGAAATACTGGAGATTCATGGATATGCAGAGGGAGCAACAGGTTCACCGAAAATCATTCTGAAGACTGCCTATAAAGCCGGGATGATAAGAGATGAGGAGCAGTGGCTTCATGCATTGCAGGCAAGAAATAATGTTACACATTCTTACAATCAGAAAATTGCGTTAGGAATTATAGCTGATGCAAAAGAAGAGTTTTATCAGATGTTTTGCGAATTAAAAACAGAGATAGAAGAAAACTGGCTGTGATAATCAACAGAGGTATAGAAAGCGAAAGGAAGTATCCATTATGGGACAGATACACAATATTGAGAAACTGACAGACTGTAAATTTTTGAATTTGTATCATTTAAATGCAACAAGCATTCACAACACTCCTGTGTCATATTTTGTGGCATCCCGTGCGAAGAGTATTAACGAATTAAAGATAAAAACAGGTAAAAACACTCCGGATGGCGTGATCATTTACAGTCTTTATGGGGAAAAGAGAGACAGAGTTGTATTAGTACGTCAGTACAGATACGCAATCGGCGGATATATCTACGAATTCCCGGCAGGTCTGGTAGAACCGAACGAAGAATTCCATGAGGGTGCAGTAAGAGAAATGTACGAGGAAACAGGACTGAAATTCACACCTCTGAAAGTAGATCCTGCATTTGAGAAACCTTATTTCACAACGGTTGGCATGACAGATGAATCCTGCGCGACTGTTTACGGTTACGCGGAAGGCGAGATCAGTAAAGCGGCACAGGAGGATTCCGAAGAAATTGAAGTTGTACTTGCTGACAGAGAAGAAGTAAAGAGGATTCTGCGTGAAGAAAATGTAGCGATCATGTGCGCATATCAGCTTATGCATTTCCTTCAGGATGAAGACCCTTTTGCATTTTTGAAGGAAGAACTTTAACCAAATCAGGCAAGTAGCGAAGCGGATGATTTTATCTACTTGACTAAGGAGAATTAAAGGAGGATTAAAATAATGGCAAAATGGCAGAGAAGCTTTTTCCAGCCTGTGCTTCCGCTGGGGGAAGATGGACGAAGAGTTACAGGAAGTAAAGAACATATTGCACTTTCCAGAATGGCAGCAGGAGAGGGAATGGTTCTTCTGAAAAACGAGAAAAACACACTTCCGATCCGGAAAGGGACGAAAGTCGCACTCTTTGGTAAGGGTACTGTAGACTACGTAAAAGGCGGCGGAGGAAGCGGCGATGTAACTGTAGAATACATCCGTAATCTTTATGAGGGCATGAAGATTAAAGAGGATGAGGGAAAAGTAGAAGTTTTCGATAAACTTGCGAAATATTATGAGGAAGACATTCAGAAACAGTACGCAGATGGTGCAGTACCGGGTATGACAGTTGAGCCGGAGCTTCCGGATGAACTTCTGAATGAAGCGCGAGAATATACAGATACTGCAGTAATTACTATCTGTCGTTTCTCGGGCGAAGGATGGGACAGGAAATGTGAAGCAGCACAGGATGGATATGTTCTTGACGGAGAAGAAAAAAGAAACTCTGAACTGTCAGCGAAGATTTTTGAAAACGGTGATTTCTGTCTGACAAATGCAGAGAATGCATGGTAGAGAAGGTAAAGAAAACATTCCCACATGTAATCGTAGTGATGAATGTTGGCGGTATCGTGGACACGAAATGGTTCAGAGACTGTGATGAGATCCAGTCAGTACTGATGGCATGGCAGGGGGGAATGGAAGGTGGTCTTGCAACAGCAGATATACTCTGTGGTGATGTTAATCCATCCGGTAAATTATCCGATACTTATGCAAAAGATCTGGAAGATTATCCATCCACAGCAAACTTCCATGAGTCTGCATTCTATGTAGATTATACAGAAGATATTTATGTAGGATACCGTTACTTTGAGACAATTCCGGGTGCAGCGGAGAGAGTAAATTATCCGTTTGGATTTGGACTTTCCTATACAGACTTCGACTGGAAGATGACTGGTGCTTCCGAAGAAAACGGTGTGATCACGGTTCTTACTGAAGTAACCAATACAGGAAAAACAGCAGGAAAAGAAGTTGTCCAGCTCTATTACGGAGCACCACAGGGTAAACTCGGAAAGCCTGCGAAAGTGCTGGGAGCATTCAAAAAGACCAGCCTTCTTCAGCCGGGTGAACGACAGATTCTTACCCTGAAACTTCCTGTAAATCAGATGGCGTCTTACGATGATCTGGGCAAAGTATGCAAGTCTGCATATGTTCTGGAAGCAGGAGAATATGCAATCTATATTGGTACAAACGTAAGAGATGCAGCGAAGATTGACTTTACATATGTAGTAAAAGAAGATACAGTAACTGAGCAGTTAAGCCGGAAGGCAGCACCATATCATCTTCAGAAACGTATGCTTGCGGACGGTTCTTATGAGGAACTTCCACAGCGTGAATATGTGGAAGAAGAAGGACTTCCGAGACAGGATAAATATGCCATCGGTCTTCCATGCCCTGATACAAAAGGACAAAAAGGAATAGACTTTCTTGATTTTCTTGATTCCAAGGGAGTTCACTTCTCTGATGTAGCAGATGGTAAAATGACATTGGATGAGTTTATGGATATCCTGACATTGGATGACTGTATCAATCTCCTTGGCGGACAGCCAAACACAGGATGCGCCAATACATTTGGAATGGGAAATCTTCCGGAATACGGAGTCCCGAATGTGATGACTGCAGACGGACCAGCCGGACTTCGTATTCTTCCGAAATGCGGAGTGAACACAACTGCCTGGCCATGTGCCACACTTCTTGCCAGCACCTGGGATGAAGAACTGGTAGAGAAAGTTGGTAAAGCAGGAGCGGAAGAAGTAAAAGAAAATAATATCAGTATCTGGCTTACTCCTGCCTGCAACATCCACAGAAGCCCGCTCTGTGGTCGTAACTTTGAGTATTATTCTGAAGATCCGTATCTTGCAGGAAAGACAGGTGCAGCTATGGTAAGAGGCATCCAGTCTCAGCATATCGGAGCAAGTGTGAAGCATTTTGCAGCCAATAATAAGGAGACAAACCGTAAGGATTCTGATTCCAGAGTATCAGAGAGAGCACTCCGTGAGATCTATCTGAAACAGTTTGAGATCATTGTAAAAGAGGCTCATCCATATACAATTATGTCCTCCTATAACCTGATCAATGGCATCCACGCATCAGAGAACAAAGAACTCCTGACAGGTATTCTCCGGGATGAATGGGGATTCGACGGACTGGTTACAACAGATTGGTGGACATTCGGAGAACACTACCGCGAGACAAAAGCAGGAAACGATATCAAGATGGCAGCAGGATATCCGGAACGTATAAAAGAAGCATATGAAAAAGGGCTTATTACTGAAGCAGAAATCCGTCTCAGCGCAAGAAGAATCCTGAATATGATTCTGAAAATTGACTGATGAGTATCACTAATATTTTATACAGGAGCAAAAAAGATAATGGATGAGCGTAAACGAAGTTTACGAAAAGAAATAGTTAGGCTGGCACTTCCGATTGCACTTCAGCAGTTCATGACAGCTCTGGTCGGAGCATGTGATGCGATCATGCTGGGAAAGTTAAGCCAGGATGCCATGTCAGCCGTATCACTGTTCCTCTGGGAGGAATCTGCGCATTTATCCTGAAACTGCCGGTTATGGTTGTCTACTTTGTACTCAATCTGGACGAGATCATTAAACTGCCGGTGGTCTATAAACATTATAAGAAATATAAATGGATTAAGAATCTTACATAATATTCGCTGTACCAGGATCGACTGATTAAAAAACAGGCACATATACCGGATATCCGGGACTATGTGCCTGTTTTGTCTTAATGATATTTATGCATCCGTGCATAATAACTGATACATAAGATCACAGTGGCTCCGCTCCATGCTGCAATCTCTGCAAAGAAAATACCGTCCTGTCCGATGAAATGGGGAAGGATCAGTGCAGCGCTGATCCGCATGACAAATTCAGCCATACCACTTACCATAGGCATTAAGGTATCTCCCAGCCCCTGAAGTGCAGATCTGTACACGTACAGGAAGTACAAAACCCAGAGCATGGTAGCCATAATAGAGAGGTATTTAAAAGCAATTGCCAGTACCTGCTGTGTCTGCTGTGGTTCACCTGAGATGAAAAGTGAGAGAATATTTTTTCCAAATAAAAACATAGCGGCAGAAATAATCAGTGAGGTAAGCAGGGAAAGCAGCATACTGCTGCGGACACCTTTCCTGATCCTGTCAATCTTTCCGGCTCCCAGATTCTGACCCACATAGGTAACGATGGCATATCCATAGGAAATAGCAGCCATTTCCAGCAGACCATAAAGCTTGTTTGTAGCTGTAAATCCTGCCACAAAAAGGAAACCGTAGCCATTGATCACATACTGGACTACCAGACCGCCCACACCGATGATGATATTCTGGAATACAACAGGAATACCAAGCTTCATCAGGCGGGCATTCATGCCGGATGCAGGCATAAAATCTGCTCTGGTCAGATGAACAATATCAATTCTGCGTAAAATCAGAAAACAGTAAACAGCAGAGAAGCTCTGTGCGATCACAGTTGCGATTGCTGCTCCTGCCACACCCCATCCGAAGCCTGCCACAAAAAGAAGGTCCAGTGAGACATTCAGCACAGATGCGATGATCATTGCAGTCAGTGGTGTTTTACTGTTTCCCATAGCCCTTAGAGCAGAGGCAAACATATTATAGGCTGCTGTGGCCGGGATTCCACAGAAAATGATGCGCAGATATAACAGAGACATTCCGATAATATTGGAAGGTGTATGTAGCCCTGTTAATACCAGCGAAGCAAATGACTGGCTGAGAATGAATACTCCGGCTGCAATAAATGCGGTCAGCCGGTAACTGTGTGCCAGAGATTTACGCAGATTTTCAAAATCTTTTGCCCCATAATACTGGGAGAGCTGAATGGAAAATCCCTGAGTGAGTCCTGTGGATATTCCTGTGACAACCCACATCAGAAAGTCAACAGCGCCCAGTGCGGCAAGAGCCTCCACACCTGCAACCTGTCCAACGACCATGGTATCCACCATTGTATAAAGTTGCTGACAGATATTTCCCAGCATCAGGGGAATTGCAAAAAGAATGACCAACCGTCCCGGTGAACCGGAGGTCATATCCTGAATCTTGGTTTTCATTGGTATAAAAGTTCCTTTCCGGAGCATATTTGAAAAGATTGAGAATAATTTTTCGAATATGTCCTGATATTTATATTAATAATTTGTAACTATTCAGCAGTCTGCTATCCCGCGAGGTGTTTTGGCACGTAAGTACCAAATCCCGAGACATACAAGCCAAAATGCCATCACCGCAGGTGATTTTTAATGCATTTTGCTCGTAACTGTGAAGGTACTGAACAGTTACGATAATTTATATCATTAACGTGAAAAATGAAATATAATATTTCATCAGAATGATATAAATTTATCTGTTATGTTACTGTTCACACGCCACTATCCCGCGAGGTGTTTGGCATGAACATGCCAAAATCCCGAGACATACAGCGCGAATTATGCGATTAGCATAAATTCTGTGCATCGCGAAGCGTGTTACTGAGAACGGAGTGAACAGTAACTCTGTTATTGTAGATATATTAACTGAATCAGCTGAATAAGTTAAGTCCCCTGCCTCAATTGCAAAAAGCAATATACTCTGCAGAGACAATGGCTATTTACAAATATGACAATAACAGGTATCATTCTTTTATAAATACATTCATAAAAGAAGGTAAAACAGAATGAGCGGACTGGAAAAGAAATTTGCCACGAAATCAAAAATCGTAAATTATATTATAAATAGAGAATCCACATCAAAAGTGGAAATATCCAAAGAACTGAATCTGAGTATGCCAACAGTTCTGTCTAATGTAAAAGATTTATTGGAAAAAGGCATCATAATAGAAACTGGAGAATATGAATCCACAGGAGGAAGAAAGGCTAAAAGTATTGGAATCAATCCATCCTATCGTTATGCAATGGGAATTGTGATCACTGCAAATCATCTGGGAATGGTGCTGGTAAATCTGAAGTATGAGATTGTGAAATCAGAGCGGGTCCGTCTGAAATTTGTACCTGATATGTCATATTGCAGTCAGGTGGCAGAGTTTGCGGCGGAATTTCTGGATAATATGAATGATGCAGAACAGAAAGAAAAGCTTCTGGGTATTGGAATCTCTATTCCGGGAATCATTAATCAGGAGCAGAAACTGGTGATAAAATCCCACGCACTGAAACTTGAAAACTATAGTCTCAGTTTCCTGGAACAGGCATTTTCTGTCCCGGTTTATTTTTCAAATGATGCCAATGCGGCAATGATGGCAGAAGATATGAACACCTATCAGAATGCAATTTACCTTTCGTTGAATCAGACTCTTGGCGGTGCATTCTGCATAGGGGGAAAATTGTTTTCCGGAGAAAATCAGAAGGCCGGAGAATTTGGACATATGATACTTGTACCTCAGGGCCGCAAGTGTTATTGTGGAAAATCAGGTTGTGCAGATGCTTATTGCGCTGCAGGCGCACTTGTTGGTGAGTCAAAGGATTCTGTGGAACAGTTTATGCAGCTGCTCAAAAGTAATGATGAAAAGGCAGAGAAAAAATGGGAAGAGTATCTTACTTATCTTGCAATTCTGATTTCAAATCTGCGCATGGCATATGATATGGATATCATTCTTGGCGGCGAAATGGGTGGATATCTCTCAGATTATATGATACCTCTTGGGGAAAAGTAATGAAGTATAATGGATTTGATCATGATCTGAGATATCTGAAAAACTGTTCTTATAAGAAAGAAGCCTCAGCTGTAGGTGCAGCAAAGCATTTCTTGCAGGATTTTATCGGAAAGATATAGCCGATGGCATTCTTGAATCACTGATGATCTGCTGATATACCATATTAAACAAATATCTGAATATAAAAAATACCCTGATTACAACAAAGAAAGGTTGTGAGCAGGGTATTTTGTTGTTGTGCGGGAATTCAGCAGATAATTATGAGGAGTGTTATAGTAACATCTGCATAAAAATAAAATCTTTACTTTGTGCAACTGGTAGAAATGAGAAATATTTTTAAATGTTTATTGACAAATTTAGCGATTTGAATAATAATGTAATTACTTTAATAAAACATTTAATAAAAGTTAATAAATAACTAGAAGTTCAAAGTACATTCAACAAATAAGGAGGAAAATATTATGTTACAGCAGGTTATGACAAATCCAGGAGAAATCATTTTCAGAGAGGTTCCCGTACCAGAGATTAAAGACAACCAGGTTTTGGTTAAGATTATGAATATCGGTATCTGTGGTTCTGATATCCATGTATATCACGGAAAACATCCTTTTACAAAATATCCGGTAACCCAGGGACATGAAGTATCAGGAGAAGTGGTAAAAACAGGTGATGCAGTAACAGAATTTCATGTGGGACAGAAAGTAACAATTGAGCCACAGGTATATTGTGGACATTGTTATCCATGCCGTCACGGAAAATATAATCTCTGCGAAGAGCTGAAAGTAATGGGATTCCAGACAACAGGAACTGCATCCGAGTATTTTGCAGTTGATGCATCAAAAGTAACACCGATACCGGAAGATATGTCTTATGAAGAGGGCGCAATGATCGAGCCTCTGGCAGTAGCTGTTCATGGTGTTAAACAGATGGGCGATGTAACAGGAATGAATATTGTGGTGATAGGAGCCGGTCCGATCGGAAATCTGGTAGCGCAGTCTGCAAAAGGGATGGGAGCAGCTAAAGTTATGATCACAGATGTCAGTGATCTTCGTCTGGAAAAAGCAAAAGAGTGTGGAATTGACGTATGTATCAACACAAGGAATAAAAATTTCGGGGAAGCAATGGTAGAAGCCTTTGGACCGGATAAGGCAGATGTTATCTATGACTGTGCAGGAAATAACATTACAATGGGACAGGCAATCAAGTATGCAAGAAAAGGAAGCGTGATTGTGCTGGTTGCAGTTTTTGCAGGAATGGCTGAGATCGATTTGGCAGTTGCAAATGATCATGAGCTTGATATCAAGAGCACAATGATGTACAGACATGATGATTATGTAGACGGAATCAGACTGGTGAATGAAGGAAAAGTGCATTTAAGACCGCTGATCTCTAAGACGTTTGCATTTAAAGATTATCTGAAAGCATACCAGTACATTGACGATAACCGTGAGACTACAATGAAAGTGATTATCAATGTGCAGGAAAAATAAAATACCCTGCTGATCATAAGCATTATGTAAGACAAAGATATAATAAAAAAGACTGCTGTAAAGAAGACATGAGTAAACGGAAAGACGGAGGATGGCAGCAGGCAGGAGGAATTATGGAGAGTAAAAACGAAAATGTAAAAGTTCCGTTGATCAGTAAAATCGCATATGGATTTGGCGATGTAGGATGTAATTTCAGCTGGATGTTCGTCAGTAATTTTCTCATGATTTTTTACACAGACGTATTCGGAATCAGTATGGCAGCAGTCTCTGCCTGATGCTGTTTTCGAGATTTTGGGATGCGATCAATGATCCGATCGTGGGTGGACTGACAGATAAAACCAAAACAAAATGGGGACGTTATCGTCCATGGCTTCTCATTGCAGCTCCGATCACGGCCGTGCTTCTGATTATGACATTCTGGGCACATCCGGACTGGTCGGACAGATCAAAGGTTATTTATATGGTAATTACATACTGTCTGCTGGTACTTGGATATACCTGTGTAAATATCCCGTATGGCACCCTTTGTGGAGCAATGACACAGGATATCGATGAACGTGCAAAGATTAATACATCACGTTCAGTATCTGCAATGGTTGCAATTGGAATTATCAATATCATTACAGTTCCACTGATTGGAAAACTTGGCAGTCAAAGTGCTAAAACCGGATACCTGCTGGTAGCAATCATATACGGATGTATTTTTGCAGCCTGTCATTTCTTCTGTTTTGCAAAAACAAAAGAGCAGGTGATTATGCCGGAAAAAGACAAAATATCCATAAAAGTGCAGTTAAGAGCGGTGATGCAGAACCGCCCATATATTCTGGCATTAATCGGACAGGTGTTATTCGGATTTACACTTTATGGAAGAAATGCAGATGTTTTATACTATTTCACTTATGTAGAGGGAAATGCATCCTACTATACTACATATTCCATGTGCATTATCATTCCATCCATTATCGGTGCTGCATGTTTCCAGCCTGTATTCCGAAAATTGAATAATAAAGGAAGAACTGCATCCATTTTTGCCCTTTTTACTGGAATTTCCATGCTCTGTATGTTCTTCTTTAATGTAAAAGAAACACCGGCAGCGTTCTATACACTTGCAGGAATTACACAGTTCTTTTTCTCTGGATTTAACACTGCAATTTATGCGATCATTCCTGACTGCGTAGAATATGGAGAGTGGAAAACGGGATTAAGAAATGATGGTTTTCAATATGCATTTGTGTCACTGGGAAATAAAATTGGCATGGCAATAGGAACTGCGCTTCTTGCAGCACTTCTTGGAAAATATGGATATGTGGCAAATCAGGTACAGAATCCGGCTGTCCTCAGTATTATGAGACATTCCTTTACTACAATTCCGGGAATTTTATGGATAGTGACAGCAATTGTACTGTTTTTCTACCGTCTGAACAAAAAACGTTACAATGAAATCGTAGAAGACCTGAAAAAAACAGGATAAAATAAAGAGTGTCGTGAAGTGAATTGCGAATATCAACAGAGTCTCCTTGAGCAGCATTAAAAAATCTGCTTAAGGAGATTTTTATGTCTGGAGTTTTGTGGTTGCATTTTTGTTTTATATGGGTATAATGGTGAGATAAGTCTGCAGATGAAAGGAAGATAATGCTGACAATATAACGAAGGAGCGAAGTATTATGCTGAAAAGATTCACCAGATATGTAACCCAGAGTGTTGCCGGAATGATCGGGATTTCCGTTTATGTTCTGGCAGATACTTTCTTTATATCTGTATATTCCGGTGCTGACGGACTGGCAGTTCTCAATTTGATTCTGCCGGTTTATGGACTGATCTATGCGATTGGGCTATGATCGGGATTGGTTCCGCTACCAGGTATGCCATAAGCAGGGCAAAAGGAAAAAATACAGAACATTATTTCGTACAGTCAGTAACCTGGAGCATATTGGCTGCAGTTCCATTTATGCTGATCGGAATCTTTATTCCGGACAAAGCATTGGCTTTGTTGGGTGCAGATGCCGGACTGATTGGACTTGGACGAAACTATGTGAGAATTATTCTGATCGCAACACCATTCTTCATGTCAAATTATACATTTACTGCATTTGCCAGAAACGATGGAGCGCCTTCTATTGCAATGATCGGTTCCATCAGTGGAAGTATCTTTAACATTATATTTGATTATATATTCATGTTCCCAGTCGGTCTGGGATTTTCCGGAGCAGGACTGGCTACTGCAATCTGTCCGATCGTAACAATGAGCGTCTGTACCATACACTACAGAAGCAGCAGAAATCATGTAGGATTCCATTGGAAAAAACCGTCATTCAGACACCTGATTTCCTGCTGTCAGCTAGGAGTTTCCGCATTCGTCGGTGAACTGTCTTCTGGTGTGATCGCCATTGTATTTAACTTTCTGATCCTGGGAATCGCGGGAAATATGGGTGTAGCAGCCTATGGAGTTGTGGCAAACCTTTCTATCGTGGCATTTGCAATTTTTAACGGTCTGGCTCAGGGAGCACAGCCCCTGATCAGTGAAAGCTACGGAAAAGGCCAGCCCACTCAGGTAAGAAAACTTCTGAAATGGAGCCTGCTCGTATGTCTTGCTGTAGAAGCACTGACCCAATTGATCATCTGGACTTCAACCGACACGCTGATCAGCATTTTCAACAGTGAAAACAATGTTCAGTTGTTGAATTATGCACATACAGGACTGCGTCTGTATTTCCTTGGATTTATAGTGGTAGGAATCAATGTTGTACTGGTGGCATATTTCTCAGCAGTGGATGAACCGAAAATTGCGATTGTCGGTTCATTCCTGAGAGGAATTGTTGCCATTGTTATCTGCGCAGTTATACTTGCGAAATTATTTGGATTAAATGGAATCTGGCTCTCTCTGCTTGCAGCGGAGACAGTTACTTTTCTGACGATTCTGTTTCTGGCATATAAAGACAGAAGAAAAAGAATGGCAGTTGTTTGAACTTATAGCAAGTAAAGAAGAGATTGAGATTTGCTTGATTTGGTTAAAATTTAGGAATTGTCCGAATAAAATCAGGCTGTTCAATATCAAGCAGTCTGATTTTCCGTTCAATCCCTCCGGCATAACCGGTAAGGCTTCCGTCTGAACCTATAACTCTGTGGCAGGGGACGATCACGGAAACCCGGTTATGTCCAACTGCACCGCCAACTGCCTGGGCAGACATGGTTTTCAGCCCCCGTTTATCAGCTATTTTGCGGGCAATCTCTCCGTAAGTAACTGTCTGACCGTAAGGAATCTCCAGTAAAATATCCCACACTTCTCTCTGAAAATCTGTTCCGATCAAATGAAGCTTCGGCAGGAAATCAGGATTTTGCCCGCTGAAATAAATATCCAGCCAGCGCAGAGCATCTTTCAAAATACAGTTTTCTTTTTCCTCAAAAACAAAATCCCTGTGTCCTGGAAATTCTCCAAAATACTTCTGTCCCTCAAACCAGGCTCCCACAAGCCCAATATCATCAGCTGCCAACAGCATTTTTCCAAGTGGAGACAGATAATAAGTTCTGTAAATCATAATATTTCACCCTCAACAGAAAAATAAGTGATAATAGATAGCACTTGGCTTCTTATTTGGTATAATTTATTATAAAATTTTCGCATGACAAAAGCAATAAAATCTCAGTTTATGTATGTCTCGGTTTTTCTGTGACCTTTGCTCACAAAAAAAAAACACCTCGCGGGATATTACCAGTGAACAGTAACTCCCCTGCTTCAACTGCGGAAAGAATTCTTGTACAAACTTCAAAACTGATGTAAGATAAGATTACTCAGTTTGGAGGTTTTATTATGTGGAACGAAATAAAAGATTTCGCTGCGCCGGAACTGGATGTATATGCCAGAACATCTGAGGTGCAGCTTTTACGATATTATGAACCGGAATCGGGAATTTTTATTGCGGAGAGTCCGAAAGTAATTGAGCGAGCCCTGAAAGCAGGATATCAGCCAATCTCTTTTCTGGTGGAGCATAAAGACCTGGAAGGAGAGGCACAGGAAATCCTGAAACAATATCCGGATGTGCCGGTCTATACTGCGGAATATGAACTGTTGGTCAAGCTGACCGGATTTGCTCTTACTCGGGGAATGCTCTGCGCAATGCGCAGAAATCCACTGCCATCCGTAGAGGAAATCAGCAGAAATGCCAGCCGCATAGCAGTTCTTGAGAATGTTGTAAACCCTACAAACATCGGAGCTATTTTTCGCTCAGCAGCAGCTCTCCATATGGATGCAGTACTTCTGACCGGCGGATGCAGTGATCCGCTTTACCGACGTGCAGCCAGAGTAAGCATGGGAACCGTATTCCAGATTCCCTGGACATACTTTAATAAAAAAAATGTATGGCCACAGGATGGAATGCAGATTCTGCAAAATCTGGGATTTAAAACAGCGGCAATGGCTCTGCGTGACGATTCCGTAGGAATTGATGACAAAGCACTCCGGTCAGAAGAAAAACTGGCAGTCATTCTCGGAACGGAAGGTGACGGCCTTGCATCACAGACCATCGCAGACTGCGATTATACAGTAAAGATACCAATGTCCCACGGAGTAGATTCGTTGAATGTAGCTGCGGCAAGTGCAGTGGCATTCTGGGAGCTGGGACACAGGTAAAGCTCACAATCCCGGAACTGGAACAGGTAGCGGAGGCAAACGGATGGGTGGATGTGTGTAAAGAAACAGAAAACTGATTGTTCATGGTAACACCCATGCATTACATTTATATGAAAGAATCGGTTTTACCAGACTTGGCGTGATTCCCCAGGGATTCAGAATGCCGGATGGACATTATGAAGATATTATTCCGCATTATTATGTGCTGTAGAACATAAAAGATTTTACTGCACTGGAACTTTTATAGTTAGGGTAAACGTAAAATATCTGTCAGGAAAGCAGGTGTGTGAAATGGGTGTGTATTTAAATCCCGGCAATGATAAATTTTATAAAGCAATCAATTCTGAGATTTATGTGGACAAAACAGAACTGATACAATATACCAATCGTGTTTTTAACACCATGCAGCAAAATGTCTGTGTAAGCAGACCAAGACGTTTCGGAAAGTCTATGACTGCAAATATGCTGGCTGCATATTACAGCAGAGGGTGTCAGTCTGCGAAATTATTTGACGGACTTAAGATAAAAGAAGATTTATCTTTTCCCAAGTATCTGAATAAATACAATGTTTTCTTTATAAATATGCAGGAATTCCTAAGCCGCAGTAAGACAGTAGAGAAAATGGTTCTGCGATTAAACCGGATTTTGATGCGTGACCTGAAACAGGAATATCCTGATGTGGACTATTTTGATGAAGAAGATCTTGCTGAAAGTATGCAGGATGTATATCAGCAGACAGGATGTCCGTTTGTGATTATTATAGATGAGTGGGATTGTATTTTCAGAGAATACAAGTCAGATAAAGAAGCGCAGGAGCAGTATCTTGATTTTCTGCGGGATTTTCTTAAGGATAAATCTTATATTCATCTTGCCTATATGACAGGAATCCTGCCGGTAAAGAAATATGGAACACATTCTGCCCTGAATATGTTTGATGAATTTTCCATGATTTATGCAGGACCATTGGCAAAGTTTGTGGGTTTTACAGAGACGGAAGTCAGAGAATTATGCGAGAAATATCATATGGATATGAGGGAAATCAGAGAATGGTATGACGGGTACAGGTTTGAAAACTGTGAGCCGGTTTATAATCCAAGGTCTGTGGTAAACGGTATGCTCTTTGGCTCTATCAGAAACTACTGGAATATGACAGAATCTTTTGAAGCACTGCAGACTTATATAGATATGAATTTTGAGGGGTTAAAGGATGATATTCTCAGTATGCTGGCAGGAGAGCATATTCCTGTTAATACCGGAAATTTTACAAATGATATGACGACATTCCGGGATGAGAATGATGTTTTGACCTTATTGATCCATCTGGGATATCTGGCATATGATTCTACAGAACATTGTGTGTATATTCCTAATAATGAAATCCGGAATGAGTATGCAAATGCTGTTTCTGTATCAGACTGGGGTGAAGTGTCAAAAGCTTTAAAAAATTCGGCAGATGTCCTGAATGCAATCTGGAATCAGAATGAGCAGATGGTTGCACAGGGAATCCAAAGAGCACACTTTGAGACTTCGCATCTTCAGTATAATGATGAAAATGCATTAAGTTATACTATTTCACTGGCTCTGTATGCGGCTAGAAACTATTATAGCGTATATCGTGAACTGCCAACAGGAAAGGGATTTGCGGATATGGTCTTTATTCCGAGAAAAAAATTTCCTGATAAACCTGCTCTGGTAGTGGAATTAAAATGGGATAAAAGTGCCAAAGGAGCTATTTCTCAGATTAAACAGAAGCAATATTGTAAAAGTCTGGAGGAATATGCAGGAAATATTCTTTTGGCAGGGATTAACTATTCCAAAAAGGATAAAGAGCATCAGTGCATCATTGAGAAGATAGTGAAATGATAACATTATATATGATTTGCTGTAAATAGATGAAAAATATCAGAGAGTGTGTAGATTGGAAAATTTCTACACACTCTCTGAGGTATTTATGATATAAAGTTAAATGATATAGGTTATTCGAAACGAGGAATTGTAATAACTTCTCCACCCTTCATAGCGGATTCGTGCGCACAGATTCCTGTACCTGTCCAGTAAGCACCCATGATGTCGTCAATAGCAGGTTTACGTTCTTCCAGAATGGAACGAATGAATTCATGTACAAGGTGTGGATGGGAACCACCGTGACCCCCACCCTGGGTAAAGGAGAGATGGGTGTTCTCATTGTTATATACTGTGTTGGTGGTGAAGGATGCGATTTCCTTCGGAAGAAGGTGTGCATAATCCGGGATCTGGATTCTTTTTTCCACAATCTCTGATCCACGACTGGATTTTTCGCTGTCTTCATCCAGAATGTCCACTTTCTCCAGTTCTCCTGTACGGGTAAAGAGAACAGGATCTTCATCAGCAAGCTGCTGCCATTCGAAGCTCTCGTTTTCACCGTATACTCGGAAGCATTCGGAATAGCTTCTGGCTACACCGTAGAGGAAACGTTCCATTTCAATAGTTACATCGCTATCCTGAAGAGAAATAAATGCGGATTCGAATGCAAACGGGCAGCCGTATTTGTCAGCCAGTTCTTTGCGGATTTTTCCGGAACCTCTTGCGTAAACCTTGTCTGGAAGATGGCCTGCGAGCATCAGACAAGGAGCAACTGCATGTGTCGGATGCATCAGTGGCGGGAAGCTTCCCAGTATTCCGGCCATCCTTCCATATCCTGGTAATGTGCACAGGTCATGTACTGGAGGCGTCCAAGTTCGCCCTTCTTATAAAGCTCCTGGATATAGAGGAACTCTCTCTGGAAAATCGTTGTTTCCATAAACATATAATTTTTGCCGGAGGCTTGCGGGCTGCAATGATGTCATTTAATTCCTGGATGCTCATTCCCATAGGAATTGTACAGCCACAATGTTTACCTGCATTTAAGACGCGTACAGAAAACGGAGCATGTGTTGCTGGCGGTGTTACAAGATGAACTGCATCAATTTCAGGAATATCCAGTACATCCTGCAGATCTGTGAAACAGCGTTCATCAGGAATGCTGTATCGTTCTTTTGCAATATTCAGAAGTTTCTCATTTTTATCTACGATATACACCTTATCAATATCAGGATGTTTACAGTAGATAGCAACGAATTCAAGCCCGAAGCTTAAGCCTACTAAAGCAACATTCAGTTTTTCATGATGGAAAACCCTCCTTAAAAATAGTAGAAAAAATAGTAAAAAGTTAGTTAGGAATAAAATCCACAGGATGTCAGGAATCCTGCATCTGTCTTTTATGCTTGTGATTATACGTGATGAGAAGAGAAATGAGAATAAAGATAATTTAGATGTTTGACCCCAAAAAGATAAAAATAATACCAGTTCCGGAAAGCTCTACTTTTTTAGAAAAGATGGAAAAAGAAAGAATAATATCGTTATTCAAAAATCAGGGATTTCATGTTTTAATAAGTGCATAGCAGAACAATCGATTGGAAAGCAGATCAGAAATACAGAGATATAAGAGAGAAGATGAGAAGGAGGAACTATATAATGAAGAAAAGAGCATTAGCTGTTATGCTGGCAGGGGTTATGGTTTTAGGCGCACAGACAGGTGTGTGGGCTGCATCCGATACTTCAGATCAAAAAGAAGGAGAACTGACACTTTTGATGACAAATACTTGGATTGATGAGTCAAGAGCGAGCAGTGAAGAATTTTTAAAAGTAATTAAACAATATGAAGAAGAGAATCCGGGAGTTAAGATTACCTTACAGGGTGCTTCTCAGCAGGATATTAAAGAATCTTTCCAGACTGCTGCTCTGGCAGGCGGAGGTGCAGATATTGTAGTGATGGATAATTCGGGACATGCCATTGACCTTGCTGCTATGGGGCTCCTGTATCCATTAGAAGAACTTACTACAGATGAAGAACTTACTGCACAGTATCAGGAAGGACCTCTTAATTCCGGCAAATTCGAAGGCAAATATTATTCAGTACCATGGTATATGGACTGTACAGGCCTTTATTATAATACAGAACGCTTGGATGAGCTGGGAATTGATGTTCCTACAACATGGGAAGAACTTTCGGATGCAGTAGATAAAGCGAAAGAGGCAGGATACGGTGGAATTATTACTTATCAGAGTGCGTATGCGTTCTATTCATTCTTCTATCAGAATGAGTGTCCGGTAATCGATACAAGCGGAGATGTTCCGAAAGTAGTGATTGACAATGAGGAGGGAAAAGAAGCATGGAATTATATCTGTGATTTGATCTCTAAAGGTGGTCTGGTAGAGTCTTTTAAAGAAGCAACTACATGGGATAAAGTACAGGAAAGCTTTGCAAATGGAGAAGCAACCTTCCTGTTGGGTGGAGACTGGTGCTCCAGCGGAGTAGAAGATATTAATCCGGATTTGGATTACGGCATTGCTCCGATGGTAAAAGGAAAAACAGAAGCAACTGTACTGGGAGGATGGACCTGGAATATTAATACCAACTGCAAAGATCCGGAACTTGCTTATGACCTGATTCAGTATCTGAATTCAGAAAAAGGAGATTCTATTCTTGGCGTAGAAGGAAAGATTTCAGCACGTAAAGACTTCGACTATGACAAAGCACTGGAAGGAAAGGAAAAACTGAAAGTCTTTACAGAAGAATTTCCGTATACAGAAGCAAGACCTGCTGTTATCAATGAGAAATCCATCGATGAACTGATCACCAATGCCATCCTGGAAGTAGACTACGGACAGTCATCAGCTGAAGATGCGCTGACTTCTCTTACCCAGAAGCTCAATGAAAACATTGCATCTAATTATCAGTAAAAATATCCGGGAAACAAACATGAAATAATAACAGAGGCGCTGGCGTGAAATGGCGGCAGCGCTTTTTCGTTGAGAAGGGAGGAAAATCATGTCCAAAATACGTAGAAAAGAAGGTCTGGAGCTGAGAAAAAATCTTCCGGGATATCTTCTGATGGCACCAGCAGTGATTGCGGTTCTGGCGCTTTCCGTGTATCCTCTTTTTAGAGGTATTTATCTGAGTTTCTTAAATTATAACCTTGTACGCCCCAATGATCCTGCATTTAATACCTTTGCAGGTTTGCAGAATTATATTGATATTTTTAAAGATAAAGTGTTCATACAGTCTATTGGAAATACAGTAAAGTGGACAGTGGTGAATCTTGTGGTACAGCTTGTGGCGGCCATGCTTCTTGCGCTTGCACTGAACCAGAAGCTGAAAGGAAGATCTGTATACAGAACTCTGATCCTGGTTCCATGGGCAGTTCCCCATGCCATAGCAGCTATGACCTTTACTTTTTTATACAATGCAAATGTAGGTATCATTAATATTCTGGCAGTGAAACTGGGAATGATTACAGAATCTGTATCCTGGCTTGGAAATGTGGGATCAGCGTTCTGGTGTGTAATCTTGACGGCAATCTGGAAGGGAATTCCATTTCAGATGATCTTTATTCTGGCTGCACTGCAGGGAATTTCCGGGGATGTGTATGAGAGTGCAGAAATAGATGGTGCCAGTCGCTGGCAGTGTTTCTGGAGGATCACACTTCCGATTATCAAAGAACCTTTGGCTATTTCCACAATCCTGAACCTGATCGGTATTGTGTCCTGTTTTAACACTATCTGGCTGATGACCAAAGGTGGACCGTTGTACAGCACAGAGATTGTTTATACATATGCATACAGAAGAGCATTTATTGATCATAATTTCGGAACTGCAGCAGCTGCATCCGTGGTATTGTTTGTATTCATGGCTGTTTTTTCCGGAGTTTATTTGAAGATGGTAAGTGAGAAAGAATAGGGAGGAGGAAACTATATGCATGCAAAACAACGAAATGAAGCCATACGGCATGTGGTAGCATATGTATTTACAATAGCTATGGTTTTTCTTGCAGTGACCCCGTTTATCTATGTGGTACTGACTGCCCTGAAACAAAGGAACAGATCTATGATCCATCGCAGATCATACCGACACATATCACATTTGACAATTTCAGACAGGTACTGTTTCAGTCGAATTTCGTAAGATATTTTATGAACAGTATTTTCATTACACTGGTCACAACACTGATTTGTATGATATTATCAGTAATGGCAGCATATGGACTTACCAGATATAGAATCGTAGGTGCCGAGAAAATTAAGATGGCGGTTCTTATGACAAGAATGTTTCCGGGAATCCTGTTGTGTATTCCTTACTATATTATTATGAAACAGTTGAACCTGATTGACAGTTATATAGGACTGATTCTGATGTACTGCTCTTTTACCCTGCCTTTTGCCATATGGAATACCTGTGCATTTTTTATTTCCATCCCATGGGAGTTGGAGGAAGCTGCCAGGATTGATGGCTGTAGCAGGTTGAAATCTTTTTTCCATGTGATTATTCATGTGGCTAAGCCGGGACTTTTTGTTACAGCCTTGTTCTGTTTTATGACATCCTGGGATGAATATATGTATGCTTCTATTTTTATTAATACAACTTTAAAGAAAACCATTCAGGTTGGTATGCAGGACTTTGTAGGACAGTATTCTGTAGATTGGGGACTGCTGATGTCAGCAGTGGTGATTAGTCTGATACCAATTCTGATTTTCTTTGCATTGGTGCAGAAGAATCTGGTACAGGGACTTTCGGCCGGTGCAGTGAAAGGATAAATACAGGTCAGATGTAGAAAGAGGAAATTTGCGTATGAGTTTCAAACGTAAAAATCCGGGTAACCAGAGCATAAGTAGGCAGCTCACATTTTATATGGGACTTTTTGTGGTGCTGCGTTGTGCCTGGCTTTGATGCTTCTGAATTTCTATCTTCAGAAAGTTACCACGGAAAATAAGATTAACAATGAGACAGATTTGCTATCCCAGATCAGGGATAACACAGATCAGATGATTGAAGTGACCAATTATGCTACAAGCATGTTGATGACAAATAAAAATACACTGAAGAACCTGCGAATTTTAGAGCAAGACGGGGATTCCTACGAGATCTATCAGGCGAAAAGAGAACTTTCTAATGATATTTCGGATGTAGAGAGCTCCGTCTTAAATGCCGTTGGCGGAAAAGTAGCTATACTTACGAAAAAAGGATATATGATTGGTTCTTACACATTAAGCAGAACAGAAACGAATTATGAGAAGGAACAGTGGTATCAGGAGATTTTGGAAAATGGAAGAAAGACAACTTACAGTACAGGCATAGAAACCATGTTCCAGGAAATGACAATACATGACAATATACAGAAATATTTTTATATGGGACGGGAAATTCTAGATTATTCCGGCAAAAATCTGGGAGTCATGCTGATTCGGCTTTCTGAGAAAAAAATCTGGGGAAAACTGGCAGCAGGTATGGTGACAGAGGAAGCGGTGCCCTTTATATCCTGGACAGAAACAATGATATATTGATGGAGTATAATGAGAAATATCAGAAACAGCTGAAAGAACTGAGAGAACAGGAAACTGTAAAGGAGATTTCTGAGAATGAAATTACGACAGGTAATCTGAAAGATGATTTTTATTATATGGAAGGCGAACTGGAGAATGATTCCAATAAACTGGTCTACCTTGTTCCCCAGGAAATTTTCCTAAAAGAAAACAGAAAGATTCTCCAGAGAATTCTGGAAATGTTACTTCTGGTGATTGGATTCACTGTCTGCACCATGTTATATTTTTCTAAAAGAATCGCCAAACCTTTGGTTGAAGTGGCACAGACTCTGGAAAAAGCTCCCAATGGAATGGCAGTTCTGGAGGAACCCAGAGGTTCTTTCAAGGAGATGAGCAAATTTGTATCCTGCTATAACCAGGCTGGGAAAAAGATCGAAGAGCTTCTGGAAAAAGTAGAAAGAGAGAGCAGATTAAAAGAAAAAGCCCATTATGAGATGCTCATGTCGCAGATTTCCCCTCATTTTATCTTTAACACGGTTAATTCCATAAGGATCATGGCCATAAAAGAAGGACAGGACCGTGCAGGGGGGAATGAAAACACGGAGAAAGCACTGGAAGCACTGGGAGATATTTTGCATGCAGTTTACAGTAACAAAAACGGCATGACTACTGTGGGACAGGAAACGGCACTTCTGAAAGCATATGTAGATATCATGCAGATGCGGTTTGGAAGTTCGTTTCAGTATTATAATGTAATTCCAACAGAACTATTCTATTATGAAATCCCTGCATTTACCATGCAGCCGATTGTAGAAAATGCGATTCTGCACGGAGTAAAAGGTGTGACAGCAGGGCAGATTATAGTCTCTGCAATAGAGTATGAGAATGATTTTGTCATATCTGTATTCAATAATGGAAATTCTGCGGATAAAAAGAAGATTGAAGATCTTCTGAAGGGAGAGAAGAACCAGAGAGCTGTGACGGGGATCGGGCTTTACAATGTAAATTCCAGACTGAAGCTGTTGTACGGCGAATCTTATGGACTGATCTATAATGAAAAGGTCAGAAATGGTTTCGAAATATGGGTTCGTCTTCCAAAAAAAATTACAGAATCAGAAGAAAGGTGATAAAATAGGATAAAAAGATAGCAATTATTATCCGGATGAAGGGAAGAACATTCTATGAAAAAGGTATTGATCGTAGAGGATGAAATTCTGGCAAGACTTGGACTGCGTCAGCTTGTAGACTGGAAGAAACTGGATCTGGAACTGCTGCCGGATGCAACAGATGGAGAAGAAGTATTGGAAATGATCCGGAACAGCCGTCCGGATATCATTCTTCTTGATCTGAATATCCCCAGAGTCAGCGGGCTAGAAATTCTGGAATTTTTGAAGAAAGAAGAAATGCAAACCAGAGTAATCGTGGTAAGCTGCCAGGAAGAATTCGATGTTGTAAAGAAGGCAATGAAGTTGGGGGCGTATGATTATCTGCGAAAACTGAATCTGAGTTCTGATGAACTGGAAAGTATTCTGGAAAAGTGTCTGGGAGAAACAGAAGAAAGAAATAAGGTGCATATGCAGGGAATACGTGAGATCCGTTATGAAGAGATTATGAGCGACAGCAGAGATATTTTTGCAGGTACCTGTAATTATCAGACATTAATCTGTATACTGGCGAAAGATACAGAAGAGTTGTCCGGGGTTATGGAAATGATCCATAAATGGGCAGAAACCGAACTCAGGGAAGGCCTGCAGATTCAGAGGGGAAATCAGTATGGATATTTCCTGCTGAAAGAAAAACCGGAAAGATCTGTTTATATGGAATTAAAGAAAAGGGCAGAGCGGAAAACAGGCAGAGAACTGTACATGGGAATCTTTGAAGGTTGCATGGAAAAAACTGCGGATCTTGTTCGGGCTGCTGCGATGGCCGAGCAGATACAGCTTTTCAGTTATTATGATAAAGAAGAGAAACTGGTGTTTTTTCAGAAGAAGATTGAAACAGAAGGTCATAGTCCACGAGGAATGCATGGATATCTGGATTCCCTAAAAGAGAAGATTCGAAGTTTTGACAGAGAAAAAGTTGAACAGGAGCTGTATGGAATCTTCGGACTGATCCGACAGGAGCCTTATGTCAGTATCAATGTGCTGAGAAGAAATTTTATGGATATTTTGGGAATTTATTCCCTGGTTGCACAGTCATTGGACGGCGCACTGGAAGAAATAGAGTTGGATGGTGATAATTGTCATTATCAGAAAATCATGATGATGGAAAGCCTCAGGGAAATAGAAAAATGGTTTCTGAAATTTAATGATATTTTTATGGAAAAATTCTGGATTGCCTACAAATGCAGTAGATCTGAAATCCTGCAGAAAGTAGTAAAATATATAGAAGCGCATATCACGGAACCAATCCATCTGTCAGATGCAGCTGCTGAAACAGGAGTTTCCTCAGCTTATCTCAGCACCATGTTCAAAAAAGAAATCGGTTATAATTTCATAGAATATGTAAACCTCCGAAAAATAGAACTGGCCAGACAAATGCTTCAGGATGGAAAAATGGTCTATGAAGTCTCAGAACTTCTTGGATTCGAAAATAGCACTTATTTCTCCAGAGTGTTTAAACGCTATACAGATGTATCGCCGGATACTTATCGGAAACAAATGTAAACTGAATTCAGATAAATAAGTTGACAATTCTCCGCGCCTATGATATAAAAAGAAAGTCAAAACCAATCATCAACAGGGAAAGAGGAGAGTCTTATTATGAGTCAGTCATATGCAAAAAGCCCTGCTGCAGAGAGAAAATTTACAACCAGAGAAATGGTACTGGTTGGTATGTTTGCAGCAGTTCTTGCAGTAATATCACAGATTTCACTGCCAATGCCTACCGGTGTACCGATCACCATTCAGGTATTTGGTGTAGCACTTGTAGGCGCAGTACTTGGTTCCAGGCTTGGAACTACAGCAACACTGGTTTACGTTCTGTTAGGAGCCATCGGTCTTCCAATCTTTGCTAACTTCTCAGGCGGAATCAGCAGCATCGTAGGAGTTACAGGAGGATACATCTGGGCATGGCCAATCATGACCTGGCTCTGCGGAATCCGTCCGAAAACAGAGAACAAGACAAAGAATCTTGCAATCTCAATCGTATTCGCACTGATCGGACTTCTGATCGTTGAGACAATCGGTGGTCTGCAGTGGCACTTTGTAGGAGGCTCCATGAGCATCCCGGCAATCGCAGTATACTCCTTAACAGCATTTATTCCAAAGGACATTGTAATCACAGTTCTTGCAGTTCTGATCGCAATTCCCATCAGAAAAGGAATCAACAATGCAGGAAACCGCTGATAACAGTAACAGGATAAAGAATAGCCTGCCGAAAGATACTCGGGGAAAGCAGGAAAACATAAAGATCCACGGAATCGGACTTGATAAAGCAGGACGGTGTACACACTATCACACACAGCTTGATATAGCTGCATTGCTCTGCGCGAAGTGCAGGAAATATTACGCATGTTATTCCTGCCACGATGAACTGGAAGATCATTCATTTGTGGCAACAACACCGGAAGAAGCTTATCCTGTTTTATGCGGAAACTGTGGCAGGAAACTTACACTTCAGGAATACAAAAAAGGCAGCTGCCCTTACTGCCACGCAGGATTTAATCCAAAATGCAGTTTACATGAGAATATTTATTTCTGTTGTACTATGTAACGTACTTTGAAAAACATTCCCGTAATCTGCACGTCTCACTTTGCAGTATATTTTGCAGAAAGTCTTTTTAAACACAATCTAATGCAGAGGATACAAAATAACAAAAAAATTTTGTATCCTCTTTTTATTTTGCGAAAAATTTGTTATACTTACATGAGTTAGCATAAACTAACCTCAAGAAACATATTTCTTAAATATGAATATAGATAAAACAGGAGGAATAAATCAATGGATATAAATGTATTCTATGGAATTCTGATTCCTTTTCTTGGAACCTCTGCAGGAGCTGCCTGTGTATTTTTCATGAAGAAGAATCTGAATGAACAGATTCAGAGAGCACTTACCGGATTTGCAGCAGGAGTTATGGTTGCGGCTTCCATATGGAGTCTGCTGCTCCCGGCAATTGAACAGTCTTCCGGACTGGGGAAGCTTTCATTTGTACCGGCAGCAGTGGGATTTTGGATAGGGGTGCTTTTTTTGCTCTTGCTGGATCACATGATCCCGCATCTTCACCAGAACAGTGACAAGGCAGAAGGTCCGAAGAGCAGACTTCAGAGAACTACCATGCTGGTTCTTGCAGTAACTCTGCATAATATTCCGGAGGGAATGGCAGTAGGAGTCGTATATGCAGGCTATTTAACAGGTCACGCCAGATCACTATAATGGGAGCCATGGCTCTTTCTATCGGGATTGCCATTCAAAACTTTCCCGAGGGAGCCATTATTTCTATGCCCCTGCGTTCTGAGGGAATGGGAAAAACCAAAGCCTTTGCAGGAGGAGTCCTGTCCGGAATCGTAGAACCTATCGGTGCAGTCCTCACAATCCTGGCTGCCGGCCTCATTGTCCCGGCACTTCCATATCTTTTAAGCTTCGCTGCCGGAGCTATGCTCTATGTAGTGGTAGAAGAGCTCATACCTGAAATGTCTGTCGGAGAACACTCCAACATAGGAACTCTTTTCTTCGCAGTAGGATTCTCTCTGATGATGATTCTGGATGTAGCGCTTGGATAAAAAACAGCTGTCCGATTTATTACCGGGCAGCTGTCTTGGCGTTGAGAGATATTTGGGAAACAGTGGGAACCTGTGAGGGGGCAGAGTCAGTTGAATGACGTGGTTCTGTCCGGTACAGATATAAAATACCGCCAAAGAAACCAAAGATCAATCCTGTATACCCGCCACTGCAAAGGACAACGGTTATCTTTGTAACGAAGGACATACCGCCGATCATGCAGATCAAAAATCCTGCCAGAAGACCGATCGTTGTCCAGCCCATAAGTGAAACAGCCAGAAAAGCTGCGTAAGCATGTGAGTTTTTTACCTGTTTATTAATAGAATTCCATAATGTCTGATACATAATGATTCCTCTTTTCTATTTCTATTCTTTGGTTTTTATTATAGAAACAGTTTGTAAAATACACATGCGCACTAATGAAAAATCTCTGTAAAATTTCTTTTTCTGAGATATTAAGTCAGAGGTAGCCAGAGCGTGTTTGAGAAATCATATTATACAAACAGCATATCGTGGTTGATAGTCTTGTAAAATAGTTTTCTGCATTCTTCGATGTCCTGTGTCTGTCCAAGAACCCACATCATTTTGGTGACGGAAGCCTCAAGAGTCATATCATAGGATTCCAGAACCGGGAATTTCTCCTTAATCACTTTTCCTACCTGATAGACCTCCATGTCGCTGCCCTCGTGAGTTACCTGAGTAGCCATACATACAAGCTTACCGGCACTGATCCAGTCAGAAAGTGCATTCAGAAAACTGTCATTTCCATAGTTTGGAAGACCGCCTACTCCGAAGGCTCAATGATCAGCCCGTCATAGGAAGCAGCCAGAGTGTCCAGAATCCGGCCATCTGTTCCGGGAATCAGTTTCATAAGAAAGATGTTGGTATTCATCTGATGATAGAATACCAGTGGATGCGTGTTGTGATCCTTGTCATCAATATAAAAGATGATCTTGTTATCGTGAATTGAGGCAATATCAGGATAATTAATGCTGGAGAAGGCATTGTAGCTTTTGGAGAATTCCTTTTTGGCTCTGGTACCGGCGATTACTTTGCCGCCAAATACAATGGAAACACCGTGAGCTCTGTCGTGGGAGGCAAAACGCAGACTGTCCAGCAGATTGGAGCGAGCATCTGTGATAGCCAGATCAATTGGTTTCTGGGCTCCAGTGATCACTATAGGACGGCGGTTATTCTGGATCAGATATGACAGGGCAGCTGCGGTGTAAGCCATGGTATCAGTGCCGTGACAGATCACGAACCCGTCGTAGAATTCGTATTTTTTTTCAATGAGCTGTGCCAGCTGCAGCCAGTGGGCAGCACGCACATTGGTACTGTCCAGAGAAAAAGGCTGTACTGTGTCGATTGTGCAGAACTCGCTGGCAGCAGGGATATATTTCAGCAGTTCTTCAGCGGAAATCTGCGGGGAAAGTCCTTCCTGGGTATATTTTGAAGCAATTGTACCGCCGGTAGCGATAAGTAGAATTTTTTTCATAGTGTACTCCTGAATCTTGATTATTATAGATATTTCAGAGGATAATAATATTTCTATTATACACAGAGGACGGAGAAAGGACAAGGCAGATCTGTTGATACTCAGCCAATCAATTTCTCATTTACATACTCAAATCCGAGACGTTTCACAGTATCAGCAAATCGTTCTCCTGCAATGCCTTCATCTTTGAAGAGAAGGATTGCTTTTTCTATGACGGCCATTACCTCTTCTTCCTCTGTGAAAATTCTTGTAAGAGCCTGACCGTGTGAGATTCTTTTACCCCAACGGCCTCCGATATAGATCTTATAACCATTCTGATATTCCGGTACTGCGCCGAAAGGACATTTTCCTTTGCAGCGTCCGCAATGGATACATTCTTCAGGATCAATGTAAAGTTTACCGTCAACTAATTTCGGGACATGGACAGGACAGCTCTTTTCAATCTGACATTTCTTACATCCCCGGCATTTCTCTGCATCCGGTTTTGGGATTCTCTGACCTATAATTCCCATATCATTCAGATTAGGTTTTACACAGTTATTAGGACATCCGCCAACTGCAATCTTGAATTTGTGCGGGAGCACTACATCGTGATAACCCACATAAAAACGCTCATGAATCTTCCTGCTGAGTGCAAAGGTATCAATCAGACCATACTGGCAGGTTGTTCCCTTGCATGAGACAACAGGACGCACTTTGGCTCCGGTTCCGCCTGTCATCAGGCCGTGTTCTCTAAGGAAAGCAATGGTTTTCTCAATATTATCATAAGGAACTCCCTGGATTTCCATACTCAGGCGGGTTGTCATAGTGATCTGGCCATTTCCGAATTTGTCTGCTGCATCTGCAATAGCACGATGTTCATCTGTGGTAATATGTCCATTTCCTGTGATGACCCGAATATTAAAGATGTCATCATATCGTTTGTCCTGAAGACATCCGAGACCCTTTACCCGCTTGATTTCCTCGGGACTCAGCTTTTGATTGTTAGATGTTACTGGCTTTTCCTCATTCATGATTCAGTATCTCCTTTATGTAGCCGTTATTGTTCTCTGATATATACGGCGTTTCTTTTGTTGATTATAGGCTTTATGAATGATAAAATCAATTTATGAGTTTTTATTATACGATAAGTAATAGTTATGAAATTCTGATATCAATAGAATGGGAGAGTCCAAAAAGATTATGTTAGATCACAGAACGGAAACCTTTATGGCAGTATGCAATGTTATGAATTACAGGGAGGCGGCAGAGCTGTTACATATTACCCAGCCGGCAGTTACCCAGCATATCCAGTTTTTGGAGAAGGAATATGGCTGCCGTCTTTTTCTTTATGAAAACAGAAAACTGATCAAGACCCCTGCAGCGCAGATGCTGGAGGATTACCTGCGATCGGTTCAGCAGCGTGAAAATTTTCTCAGGGAAAAGATAAAAACAATGGTCTCCGGGAACTGCGTATCGGTGCAACCAAGACCATTGGTGACTATGTGATCACAGACAGGATTCACGATTTTTTAAATCAGCCGGATACGGCACTGACTCTGATCGTGGATAATACAAAGCATCTTTTGCATCTATTGGAACAAAATACTCTGGACTATGCTATCATAGAAGGATTTTTTGACAAAAACAGATTCGGAAGCCAGCTGTATCGCCGGGAACCTTTTGTGGGAATCTGTCCGAAGGATCATCCCTTTGCAGGCCGTGAAGTATCTGTAGAGGAGATTCTGAAAGAAACTCTGATCCATCGCGAAAAAGGTTCTGGAACGCTGGCTATCTTGAAGGAAAAGCTTCTGGAGCATAATGAATCTTTGGAGCGTTTTCACCGGCATATATGTATTTCCAGCTTTAAGATGATCATTGACCTGATCAAGTCCGGGTATGGAATCTCATTTGTATATGAAGTACTTGCCAAAAGCGACCCGGAGCTTGGGATTTTTACACTGAAGGGTGAGCCCATAGTCAGAGAATTTAATGTTATTTATCTGAAGCATGCGGATGTGAGGGAGAAGATGGAATGGTTTTTATGACCGCGTCTTTCGCACTCTGCTGAACTGTCTTAAATGCATTATTTGACATGGACGAACATAAACTAAAACGGGTATGTTCTCCTTGGCAAATCTGTTTGGAAAGGCTATGATGTACCTAGTGATCGCACTATGGAACTTGAGAAGCCCATAGTCCGGAAGGCTCCTTCGGGGGCCTTTCGTTATTTATACGAACAAAATATTAAAACTGGTGAGAGGTGGTGAAAAACTTGGAGAAAAAGCAATTTTCAACATATGATGAACAGATTACTTTTCTGGAAGAAAAGAAAGATCTGATAATTACTGACAAAGAATATGCCAGAAGGATGTTGCTTAAAATCGGTTATTTCTCACTGATCAATGGATATAAAGAAGCTTTTAAAGAATCCGTCAGCAATCAGTTTCAAAAAGGTACAACCTCAATGTGGTCAACCTAGCGTCAACTTAAGGGCATATTAGTGAATATCCTCCAATGCAAACTACAAAATAAATCGGTTTATGACAGAAAACAGTTGCTGTTTTGTTGGAAACCAGAAGATTTATAAAAATGACCGCATTTAAATAAGCCTATTGACGAATGCTGGTTCTATTTTAAAAAGAAACTTTTTTATTTCGGAAATGCGAACGTCCCTTGGATTTCAATTTCTTCCTTGGAAATGTACCGCCCGCCATTATCGCCGCCGGGATGGGTATTTCCAGCAGAATGAGCTGCCTAAGAATTGTGAAAATCAAAATTCAGTAATACGGAATATAGAAAATCAGGAAGTTAATCTTTTATCAAAAGAAGAACTTTGCAAACGGCAAAATCAAATCAGATGGATGTCTTTTTGCGCTATATTTTGACTATTCACGCAAAAATATAGACGGAGAAACTGAAATTCAAATAATATAATATA
>ENA-OQJH01000180-OQJH01000180.1-human-gut-metagenome-genome-assembly--contig:-NODE-180-length-37798-cov-22.493191_pt1 | contig 37798 bp, 36 predicted proteins | sample MGYA00242597_ERZ504763 | MGnify/ENA primary metagenome ERZ504763 (study PRJEB26092, sample SAMD00036359) | human gut metagenome | host: Homo sapiens | study: EMG produced TPA metagenomics assembly of... | reverse complement strand
GTAACCGGATAAAAAAGAACCGCGGGACACGCGGGGATAGCCTGTTTTAGCTTTGCCCTGAAGGGCAATTGAGCAGGAAGCTCCCACTTCAAAATCTGTAAGATTTAAGTGGCGAGAGCATGTCACCGTGTATTCATTCTAATAATGTATGCGCCAGAGTTGGATGCCTGGCAGCATTTCAGAACAGAACCGATTTCTTTCAGGATTATCCGGAAGATACCTGTCTGGCAGCAATGATGACCTGTAACGAATGCAAAGGCGTCAACCCGATAGAACCCATAGAAGACAAAGGAATCCTGGAAAAGATAGACAGACTGGTCAGTGAAAAAATCAGTACCATCCACGTAGGTGTCTGTCGTCTCCCGGATGGAAAGCATGAATGTCCAAGGATGACACAGATCTGCAATATGATAGAAGAACGTGGAATCAAAGTAGTCAGAGGGACACATAAGGAATAAAAAAGTTTCCATACGTTACTGTTCACTCCGTTCACAGTAACGTAGCCAAAATTCATTCCAGATTGCCTGCGGCAATGGAATTTTGGCTTGTATGTCTCGGGATTTTGGCATATTCATGCCAAACACCTCGCAGAATAGTGGTGTGTGAACAGTAACTCCCATATAATTTATAAAATAAAAAGAATATAAAATGCCTTGAAAATAAGAGTAAGTAATGCTAACATAAGTATAAAGCATATTTCTCTTATATTTCAAGCATTTTTGCCGTCTGATTATTCTAATCTCAATTCAGAAATCCATGCTTTTAATTCCAGTTAATTATGAAAAGCAGGAGCTGAGAAGTGATAAGAATAGCACAAAATGTTCTTTGACTCCTGCGGAAAACAGGAGGTATTGCCAATGGCAAAAAGAAAGAACAAAAAAATTATTGTGAAAAGAAACCGATTGAAAGGCAACACAGCAATTGCAAACCGTAAGTACAAAGATACAGTCTTCCGTATGCTGTTTTCAGACAGAAAGAATCTGTTGTCGCTGTATAATGCAATCAATGAAACTTCTTATACAGATGCTGCTCAATTAGAGATTGTGACACTTGAGAACGCAATCTATATGGGAATGAAGAATGATCTGGCGTTTATTATAAATACGAATCTGTTTCTGTATGAACATCAGTCTACGTATAACCCGAACATGCCTTTGAGAGACTTATTCTACATTTCCAGCGAATATCAGAAAATGGTAGATTGGAAGTCCTTGTATACCTCAACAAGACTGAGAATACCCACACCGAATTTTATCGTATTTTATAATGGAACAGAGAAAAAAAAGATAGGTGGGTAGATTATCTGTCAGAATCGTATGAAAATATGTCAGGAGAACCAAATCTTGAACTAAAGGTCATCACATTAAATATCAATGTAGGGCATAATAAAAAACTAATGGAAGAATGCCGGACGCTAAGAGAATATGCTCAGTATGTTGATAAAGTACGCAGATATTCTAATGAAATGGAACTGAATACGGCAGTAGAACGTGCAGTGAGCGAAAGCATTCAGGAGGGAATTCTCAAAGAATTTCTGCAAAAGAATCGAGCGGAGGTAGTCGCTATGAGTATATTTGAATACAATGAGGAAGAGGAAAAAAGGAAACTCAGGAAAGCTGAGTATGAAGCTGGAAAAAATGATGGGATAAAGATTGGACGAGAAGAGGAAAAACGTAAAATTGCAAATTCCCTTTTTAAAGAGGGAGATTCAATTGAAAAGGTAGCCAGGATTCTTTGCGAAAGTGAAGAAACTATCAGAGGATGGGTAAATAAAAAAATGGATATAAAGGTGGAGTAACAGAAAAGAGCGTGCATTTGCTATGCGCGCTCTTTTCTGTTACTCCAATGATGCCAGTTAAAGATATAGATACCTGTTTAACTTTGGCAATGAGAAATTCCAATGTGGAACAACTATTAATTCTGTAAAAATTTATAATACTTTTTACATTCCAATGTGGAACAACAGATACAATTAAAGTATATAACAAATCAGTAAACAAGTGCAAGAAATAAAAAACAAATATAAACCAAGTATTATAAAATTATACTTAATAATAAAAACTATTGTATATAGATAATAAATGTAGTAATATCAAAATATAGGAAAAATGTGCAAATGGTAAGGAAGGAGTAGCAAGTGCGTATTGAATTATATTTTGAACTAGAGAAGAACATTATTCCGTCTGACAATCGGGCAATGTTTGTTTCTTTTTTGAAGAAAACATTGGAAGAATGTAATCAGGGAAAATATTATGAACACTATTTTACTGGAACGAACAGAAAAGATTATTGTTTTGTTCCATTATTTGATAAACCGCAATATGAGAAAGACAAAATTATTCTGGCTTCTCCTCGGTTGAAATTAATATTTTCAGCAAGTGATAAAAGCAAAATAGGGCAGATTTTTTATTTTGCTTTTATTGGAATGAAGCATAAAAGATTTCCTTTGCCAGATAAAAATAGTATGATACTTAAGAAAATTGTAAAAGTACAAGAAGAAGTGATTACGAGTGATAAAGTAATCTTTCGTACTGTTCCAGGTGGTGGATTGATTATTAGAGAACATTTCAGAGAGAACAATACAGACAATTATTATACGATCAATGATAAAGAGTTTGAAGAAAAAGCAGGCGATAGTTTAAAGCGACAAGCTATTTATGCGGGATTTGCTGAGAATGAGGTGCAGGAGATAAAAATAAAAACTATATCAGGAAAAAAGGTTGTAACACGCATATATAAACAATTTATAGATATATCAATCGGATTTTTCCTTATAGAAGCAAAACCTGAAATTCTGCAATATTTTTATCAGGTAGGGGTTGGTGGACACTCGTCGATGGGATATGGCTTGTTGCAGATTATTCAGCAGATATAGGAGGGCAGAATGATAAAAAAAAGTAAATGATGCACTTTTTAATACGCATGTTATTCCCTCAGATTGGAGATATTCTGCTGCAATTGTAGGTCTGGAAAAATATTTATATAACCAGAATCTGGAATATGAGATTAAGGACGAGTATTTTGCATTCAATCAGGAAGATATTACTCGGGAAAGATTTCTGGAATTTGCAGAGGAGTATTATTCATTATCGTTTCCACATAAAAGATTGGAAATTCAATTGAGAAAAGATGAATTTTCACAGGAAGAGAAAAAGCAGATTAATGAATTACTTAAAAGCAATGCGATTATGAAAAAAATATTTGGAAAAATCAAATTTGATGGAGATAATAAGGTAGAAATATTAGAATGTATAAGAAAAAACAGGTTAATATTGACACAGGAAACATTCCGAAACAAATCGGATATGTATGCTGATTTTGCCAACCCGAATTTATTGTTTGAGGAAAAACGAGATTGTTGCCGACTTTGGGGATATTATGTAGATGGTGCGAGAAAATCTAAAAATCTTTCTTTTGCATTTCGAACAGAAAGCTTTGCATCTGAAGACTGCCAGCTATTTGATTTTATCCCATTTGCTTTTTGTGGAGAACGTGAATCTTTATTTATTAATGATAATTATTCTGTCAAACAACTTATAGATACAAATCAGCAGTTAATAGACAAACTTAGAGAAGAAAAGGAAAAAAAAACGGACAAATATCAAACTGCCCGAAAAATTTTATTTAAATCTATCCAAGAAGTTCTGCTTTCATAGATTACGATGTAGAAGTGATAACTAAAAACAGAAACAGAGATTTTTTTGAAACTTTATATATTCGAAAACGTAGCATTGATATTCTTTCTGAATTGGAGGTATATGAACCTTTTTTGTTTTAGTGTTCAATTAGGAAAGAATATTATCTGGATGTTCAAAAAGAAGTCATGGATTGCATATTAAACCTAAAAGATGCAGATGAATTGATAGAATTCTTTTTAAAACGAGACTCGGAATACTTGGTTAGTTTATTGATTAAGTTAAATTTGTTGATAAAAGAAAGAGGAAAAAACATGACAAAAGGAATGACTGTTGCATATGCGTGTGCGAAAAAAGTAGCTGAAAGATTACCAGAGAATAAGAGAAAGAGTTATCGTCAGAGGTTGACAAGTTCACTTGCACTGAAAGATTATAGTGCATTTTTGGATATTCTTGCCCAATTGTCCAATTATACAGATATACAATTTGATTTTGTTTATGATTTATTTGAAAATTTTGAGGATAACAAGGAATTAGCTTATACATTTGCTAATGCGATGACAAAGAAAAGTAAAGTGCAGGATAAGCAAACGGGAGGTAAGGAGAATGAATAAGAAAGCTTTGACAATTACAATAGTAGCCAATATGACATCTAATTATTCGGAATCTCTGGGAAATATCGCCAGTGTACAAAAGGTATTTAGAAATCGAAAAGTGTATACAATTCGAAGCAGAGAGAGTCTTAAAAATGCAATTATGACTCAGTCTGGTTTATATGAAGACTTGAAAACAGAGATTGATGGAGCAGTGCAGAAAAAAGTTACAGAAGAATCAAATGCATCTAATTGCAGAGCTTTAGAAGGTGGATATATGAATACAAGCGGCACTACATATATCAGAAATAGTTCATTTTACGTAACAGATGCCATTTCCTGCGAAAGCTTTGTAAGTCAGCCAAGATTTCACAATAACCTTTATATGGCCACGAATTATGCAAAAGAAAATGGATTAAATGTACAGAATCATGCAGATCAGGTAGGATTGATGCCATATCAGTACGAATATGATAAATCTTTAAAAATTTACAGTATAACAATAGATTTGGAAATGGTGGGAAAAGATGATAACTTTCAGGAGGAAGCAGAAGCAGAGGAAAAAGCTGAAAGAGTATGCATGTTGCTTAATGCAGTAGAAACGTTAAGCCTGATAGTAAAAGGAAACATGGATAATGCGGAACCTGTTTTTGCAGTAGGTGGATTGTCAGAGAGGAAAACACATTATTTTGAAAATGTAGTACATGTAAAAGAAGACAGACTGGAATTATCGGAGGATTTAATTATAAAGAAAAATCAGGGATTTCATGCGGCATTATTAAAAGGGCAGACACTGGAAAATGAAAAAGAAATAGAAGAAACTCTGAAAACAATGAATATGCCGGAATTTTTCCAGACTTTAAAAGAAGAAGTAAGAGAATACTATGGCGTTTAACAGAAAGGAGAGATTCTGTTATGAAAGCATTTCGACTGGTTATCCGTCAGACGAGCGCAAATTACAGGAAACCAGAATGCGTGGATAATAAAATGACATATCCGCTCCCCCCTTTTTCAACAGTAATTGGAGCGTTGCATAAAGCATGTGGATACACAGAATACCATCCAATGAATGTAAGTATACAAGGACAGTATGAATCTATGCATCGTGAACCGTATACCGATTATTGTTTCTTGAATTCTTTACAAGATGACAGAGGAATTCTTGTAAAAATGAAAAATGGAGAAATGCTGTCGACTGCGTTTGACAAGGTTGCTGTAGCTAAGAAACCACAGGGAAATAGTTTTCGAAAAAATATAACAATTCAGGTATACAATGAAACATTATTGAAAGAGTATCAACAGTTAAAGGATTTAAATGATACTATTTCTGAATTCAAGAAAAATAGACTTGGGCCAGTTTTAAATCATTTGAAGAAAAGAAAAAAGCATTAGCAGAGAAAAGAAAAAAGGCAAAAGCAGCGGGCATTCCATATGAAAGTGTACTTCAGAGAGAAAATGAGCTTAAAAAGTATGAGAAAGAAATAAAGCAGCGATATGATGAATATGTAAGAGAAAACTATACGAAACCTATTTCTTATTTTCGGACATTAACTAAGTCTATGAAATTTTATGAAGTTCTGAATAATATTCAATTGATTATTCATATACAGGCAGATGATGCGGTTTTACATGATCTGGAACAGCATTGGACTGACATAAAATCTATTGGAAGAAGTGAAGACATGGTAGATATACAGCAGGCAAAAGTTATAGATTTAGTTGAAACTGGAAATATTTCGGTGACAAGTGAGTATTCTGCTTATATAGATTCTGAAGCTCTGAAACTGGATGAAGAAACGGATGAGAGAAAGGTTTATCCATATAAATACGAAATCGTATGAAAGCAAATGGAACCAGATATTATCTGAATAAAAATTATGAGTTAAAAGATGGAAAAAGAATTTTTTGAAAAAAAATCTGTAGTATATATTTCACAATATGGTATCGATAAAATTGGAAATGGAATATACCTGGATCAGGAAGATGGGAAAAATTATATTGTTAATTTTCTTTAAAATTGAGGCAGCAAATGGGAGTTTGCTGCCTTGCTTCTATAATAAAGGAATGCATTCTGGGAAATGAAGGAGACAAAGGATGAATTTAGAAAGGTATTGGGCAAAGCCAGATAAAACGATTCAACAACATATAAATGATTTATTGACGCATTTAGAAACATTAAAAACAATGGGATATATTGACTCAGATGATTTATACGAATTGGTAAAACAGGCTTGTTATTATCATGATATTGGAAAAGTAACGGAAAGATTTCAACAGAGAGTTCTCGCAAAAGAAAAACAATATTTTGATCCAGATAGAGAAATCCCACATAATGTACTGTCAGTATATTTTGTAAATGAGGACCAGGTTCAAAAGATAAAAGGGCATGATAAACGGGATTATGCACGAGTCTGCTTTGCAGTAATGTATCATCATGATTATTGTGATCCGATAAAGACTATTTTGGAGAGAGAAGATACAATTAAGGAAAATTTAGCCGAGGTTAAAAATGAAATTTTCAAATTATCCCAAAAGTTTTATACTCAATTGGCTATGGTTAAGGATATTGAAGATATTCGAGCAGTAAAAATTAAAGGGTATTTACATAAATGTGATTATAGTGCCAGTGGAAATTATATGATTGAGTATCCTCATGATTTTCTGGAACAGGGATTGGAAAATTGTATGAGAAAGTGGCAAAGAAAAAATCCCAATGTGGAATGGAATTCACTACAACGATTTTGCATGGAAAAACAAAATCAGAATATTATTGCCATAGCTCAAACAGGAATGGGAAAAACGGAGGGTGGTTTATGGTGGATTGGAAATCATAAAGGATATTTTGTGTTACCGTTACGAACTGCGATTAATGCAATCTATGACAGAGTGTGCGAAGATATACTGGAAAATGAAAATTTGTCTGAGAAAGTCAGTCTTCTTCATTCTGAATCGTTGGAGTATTATGTCAAAAAGAATGTGGGAACAGATGAAGAAATATTTCAGTATGAGCAAAGGGGAAAAGCATTTTCTATTCCATTAAGTATTTCAACAATGGATCAGCTATTTAATTTTGTATTTAAATATCAGGGATATGAATTGAAATTGACAACCTTGTCTTACTCAAGAATTGTAATTGATGAAATTCAAATGTATAGCCCGGATTTGTTGGCCTATCTAATATATGGAATGGAACATGTTGCAAAGATGGGTGGAAAAATAGCGATTATGACAGCAACCTTATCTCCATTTGTAAAAGAGTTATTAGAAAAATATGTTGGATTTTCAAAGGACAATCAAAAAGTATTTATTAATGATTCCATTCGCCATAATGTAAAAGTCAGGGATAGAAAAATTAATGCAAAAGATATTCTGGATCTATATGAAGAAAATGAAAGAAAAGGCATCAGTAATAAAATACTGGTAGTTTGTAATAAAATTGCTACGGCACAAAAACTTATGGAAGCAGTGAAGGCAGAAGCAGCAGGTAAAAATATATCAGCTACTGTAAATATTTTTCATAGTCGATTCATAAAAAAAGACAGAGCTAAACTTGAAGAAGAAATTATAAAATTTGGAAAGACGTATGACAAAAATGGGAATCTGGATAAACAATCGGGAATTTGGATTGCGACTTCAATTGTAGAGGCAAGCTTGATATTGATTTTGATTATTTATTTACAGAGCTTCTTGATTTAAATTCTTTGTTTCAGAGATTTGGAAGATGCAATAGAAAAGGCGCAAAAAATGTGACCATGTACAATTGTTATGTATATACGCAATTGGATGAGGGCGATTTCATATTGGGGAATAAAGGATTTATTGATAAAACAATATTTGAGTTGTCAAATAAAGCGATCCATGATATTAATGGAAAACTATCTGAAAGTAAGAAACAAGAGTTGATTAACAGATACTTAACAACGGAAAATATTTCTCAAAGTCATTTCATAAAGAAATTTAGGGAAAAGTATCGTTTCATAGATTCTATTAGTATATATTCTTTTAAGAAAAATGAAAATAAATTGAGAAATATTTTAAGTGAGACGATCATTCCTGAAACAGTATATGAAAAATATAAAGAAGAAATAGATACTATATCTCAGAAATTAAATTCAGAAAGATTAACTGCGATTGAAAGAAAATGTTTAAGAAGTAATATTTTGCAGTATTCGCTTGAAATTCCATATTATCACTGGAACTCTTATGAAAAGGCTATGAAAAAAGGATGTGTGCATCAATATCAATCAATTAATCTGAGTCCAGGCGAAAAAATTAAAGTTATGCAATGTCGATATGATGAAATGGGATATTATAAAATTGAATTTGTAGATGATGTAGATTAATAATGAAAAATTCTGTCGATGTTCGATAAAATAAAAATGCGAAGAGGTCGACAATGGTATGTAAATAAAGGGAATGAGTGGTTTTTGATGAAAACATGATAAAATGAATGGGAAAATAGAACAGATATAGTGAAGTCGACAAAAATGAGCAAATAAGCATAAAAAATATGCGGAACTGACAGCTATAGATTAAAGTAGAACCATATTGGAATGTAAAGTTATTTCTTTTATCTTTTTTGTTTCGCTTGTGTTCCATTAAAGTAGAACCATATTGGAATGTAAAGGTAACAATGCTTCCTTCTGCATTGCCTGCAATAGAATTAAAGTAGAACCATATTGGAATGTAAAGTCTGTTGTGTTGTCGTCGACTTCTACCGGGATCAGAATTAAAGTAGAACCATATTGGAATGTAAAGTAGTTACTCTTATTTCGTCCGATTTGGGCGTTAAATTAAAGTAGAACCATATTGGAATGTAAAGATGAATATGCGAGACGGATGCATTATCGCATTCGGATTAAAGTAGAACCATATTGGAATGTAAAGAAATTTGACAGCGACACAAACACATACACAGCAAAAATTAAAGTAGAACCATATTGGAATGTAAAGATTTCTGCATCTCCGCTCATTCTGTCGAAGTTTTCATTAAAGTAGAACCATATTGGAATGTAAAGCAGGCAAACAATGTAGATATCAGTACGCCATTTGGATTAAAGTAGAACCATATTGGAATGTAAAGACACTTGCAAGTGAGATTATTTCCGACCTTGAGAAATTAAAGTAGAACCATATTGGAATGTAAAGTAACTATATGTACGAGCAAGTTTCTTGGCACAATCATTAAAGTAGAACCATATTGGAATGTAAAGGAGGTAGCGTTCGTTCACGCTCTTGATACCGAAGCAATTAAAGTAGAACCATATTGGAATTATATAGATTCTTATGTTAAAATAGTTCTTTAATTGATACAAACGATTAATTTTATTTAAGCCAATACTTATATATCAATTCATAAAGAAAAAGGAGCTTTTAAATATACTATGGAGAAACTTGTTGTAGGTATCCTTGCGCACGTAGATGCCGGTAAGACTACGTTGTCGGAAGGGATTTTGTATTTGACTGGAAAGATTCGTAAGCTGGGGCGGGTGGATCATAAGGATGCTTATCTGGACACCTATAACCTGGAGCGGGAGCGCGGAATCACGATTTTTTCCAAACAGGCAGAGTTTGAACTGGGGAACAGGGGGATAACTCTTTTGGATACGCCGGGACATGTGGATTTCTCGGCAGAGATGGAGAGGACACTGCAGGTTCTGGATTATGCCATCCTTGTAATCAATGGAGCGGATGGTGTGCAGGGACATACCATGACCTTATGGAGACTTCTGACAAGATACCAGATCCCGACGTTCCTGTTTATCAATAAAATGGATCAGGACGGAACTGATAAAGAGAAACTTTTGGCAGAATTAAAGAAGCGATTAAGTGATAATTGCGTTGATTTCACCTGGGAAAACACAAGTGGAATGGAAAATAGTATTGACGAAACAGCGGAGAAAGCAGAAGATGAAATATCAGCTCTGCATTCTCAGTTTCTGGAAGATGTTTCTGTCTGCGATGAGGAACTGCTTGAAAAATACCTGGAAACAGAGAAAATATCAACATCAGATATCCAAAAAGTAATCAAAGAGCGAAAACTTTTCCCATGTTTCTTCGGCTCTGCGCTGAAAATGACAGGTGTAGAAGAATTCCTCCATGGGCTGGAAAAATACTGTGAGACACCGATATATCCGTCTGAGTTCGGGGCAAAAGTATTCAAGATTGCCAGAGACGATCAGGGCAATCGTTTAAGCTATATGAAAATCACAGGTGGAACATTGAAGGTGAAGGAACTTCTCACAGATACAGAGAAAGCGGATCAGATCCGTATCTATTCCGGTGTGAAATTTGAGCTTGCAAAGGAGGCTCCTGCAGGAACCATCTGTGCAGTAACCGGTCTTTCCCAGACACATCCGGGACAGGGCTTTGGGATTGAACGGGAATCTGAGATGCCGGTTCTGGAACCTGTATTAAATTACAGAATTCTGCTTCCTGAGGACTGTGATGTTCACCAGATGCTGAAGAAACTCAAAGAGCTGGAAGAGGAGGAACCGGAGCTTCACATTGTATGGAACGAGCAGCTTGGAGAAATCCATGCCATGCTGATGGGTGAGGTTCAGATTGAGATATTAAAGCATCTGATTTGGGAGCGTTTCCACGTAGCAGTAGAGTTTGGCACAGGAAATATCGTATATAAAGAAACAATCGCAGAGCCGGTAGAAGGCGTAGGCCATTTTGAACCGCTGCGTCATTATGCAGAAGTACACCTGCTTCTGGAACCCGGAGAACTGGGAAGCGGTCTGCAGTTTTTTACTGCATGCAGTGAGGATGTGCTGGACCGTAACTGGCAGCGTCTGATTCTGACTCATCTGGAAGAACGGGAGCACCCGGGAGTACTGACCGGTTCTCCGATTACGGATATGCAGATTACACTGATCACAGGGCGAGCTCATCTGAAACATACAGAGGGCGGCGATTTCCGGCAGGCGACGTACAGGGCTGTGCGGCAGGGATTAAAGAAAGCAAAGAGTGTCCTGCTTGAGCCATATTATGAGTTCAGACTTGAGATTCCGGGAGATATGATCGGGCGTGCTATGACTGACATTCAGAAAATGAATGGAACCTTCCAGCAGCCGGAAGCGGATGAGGATGATATGATGGTTCTGAAAGGCAGTGCACCTGTATCAATGATGCGAGATTATCAAACCCAGGTAACCTCCTATACAAAGGGACGCGGCAGATTATTCTGTTCATTAAAAGGCTATGCACCATGCCAGAATCAGGAAGAGATTGTAGAGGAGATTGGATATGATTCCGAACGTGACCTGGATAATCCCACAGGTTCTGTATTCTGTGCTCATGGAGCCGGATTTGTGGTGCCATGGTATGAAGTAGAGGATTATATGCACTTAGAGGGTGTTGACGAGTCTGAGCTGGGTGGTACCATACCGAAGGGTGAAGAAAGTATAGCAGGAAACAGAAATGGAAGGAATCAGGGAGACTCGGGGTATTGCCCGCCAAAGAATGCCGGCGTAGGAAGCTATGAGGATGAGGAAGAACTGAAAGCTATTTTTGAGAGAACTTTCGGACCGGTCAAGCGTTACAAAGAGCCAGAGTTTAAGAGAACATTTTCTTCAAAATCTGACAGTAGCAGTTATTATCGTAACAGTTCTTCTGCTAAGAAGAAAGAAAAAGAATATCTTCTTGTAGACGGTTACAATATCATTTATGCCTGGGAAGATTTAAAAGAGCTGGCAGATGCAAATCTCCATGCAGCTCAGACAAAACTGATGGATATCCTGAGTAACTATCAGGGATTTAAGAAATGCACACTGATCCTTGTATTTGACGCTTATAAGGTAGAGGGTCATGCAGAAGAAGTGATCACCTATCATAACATTCATGTGGTTTACACGAAAGAAGCCGAAACAGCGGATCAGTATATCGAGAAAACGGTACACAAGATCGGTCGCGAAAATCAGGTAACTGTAGCAACATCCGATGGACTGGAGCAGATCATTATTATGGGACAGGGCGCTCACCGTATGTCTGCGAAAGGTCTGCGTGATGAGATAAGATCTACAGAAAACCAGATCCGGCAGCAATGGCATGAGAAACGCCAGAGCAGTAAAAATTATCTGATTGACAATATTTCTGATGAGATGGCACAATATATGAAAGACAAACGACTTGGAAAACAGTAAAAGGGAGATGCGGTCATGAGAGAAAAGCTGACACAAAAAGATATTGAGAAAATCCAGCAGGAGATCGACCACCGCAAGCTGGTTGTGCGAAAAGAAGCAATCGAAGCTGTAAAAGAAGCAAGAGCCCAGGGAGATCTGAGTGAGAACTTTGAGTATTATGCGGCAAAGAAGCACAAAAATCAGAATGAAAGCCGTATCCGCTACCTTGAAAATATGCTGAAAACAGCAACCATTGTTTCTGATGATTCCAAAGACGATGAAGTTGGAATGGACGATATTGTAGAGGTATATTTCGAGGAAGACGATGAGATTGAGAAATATAAACTGGTAACTTCCATCAGAGGAAACTCTATGGAAAACCGCATCAGTATCGAATCTCCTATTGGTATGGCATTAAAAGGTCATAAGGTTGGAGACAGAGTGGAAGTAAAGGTAAATGATAATTACAGTTACTTTCTGGAAATTCGTTCTATTGATAAGACTGGCTCCGAGGATGAAGAAATCCGTGGATTCTGATAATCTGATAATACTGATGTCAGGATTGAACATTTGGAGTCTATAGATTTAAGAAAGAACTATTGTAAGAGATGAACACAGGATAGTGTCATATCTTCTGCAATAGTTCTTTTTATATACCAATATTATAAAGGAATTCATAGGCACTTCTACATAGAATACATGTGATGGCTGGAAATTTTACATGGATTTAACATTCTCATGGGGATGATTTTACAAAGCATGGTTATGATGAGAGACGAGTCAGGGGTATGTATCGCAAAAAATATATATGCCTGCACATGTCTGAGACTGCCATCAGATGGCAGAAAGTAAATAACCATATACTTATGAAAAGGGAAAAGGAGAATAATCATGGATTTATTCAGTATATTAACATTGATCGGAGGCCTTGCATTATTTTTGTATGGTATGAATGCAATGGGAGATGGCCTTGCGAAGGTTTCCGGCGGAAAGCTGGAAAAGATTCTTGAAAATCTTACTTCAAATCCGATAAAAGCAGTGCTTTTGGGAGCAGGAGTAACAGCAGTGATCCAGTCATCTTCAGCTACGACTGTTATGGTAGTAGGTTTTGTAAATTCAGGGATCATGAAATTATCACAGGCAGTAGGTGTGATCATGGGTGCCAATATCGGTACTACGATCACTTCCTGGATCTTAAGTCTGACAGGGATCCAGAGTGACAATTTTATTATTCAGATGTTTAAACCAACATCATTTTCCCCTGTGCTTGCGATCATTGGTGTTGTTTTCATTCTGTTTATCAACGATTCAAAGAAGAAAGATATCGGAAGTATCTTTATTGGTTTTGCAATTCTGATGTATGGTATGGATATGATGAGCTCTGCTGTAAAACCGCTTGCAGAAGTACCGGAATTTACAAGTCTGTTACTTAAATTCTCAAATCCACTGTTAGGTGTTGTAGCAGGTGCACTTCTTACAGCAGTGATCCAGTCATCTTCAGCATCTGTAGGTATCCTGCAGGCACTTTGCCTCACCGGAGCGGTGCCCTTCAGTGCTGCCATCCCAATCATTATGGGACAGAATATCGGTACCTGTATTACTGCAATCCTTTCTGCGATCGGGGCAAAGAAAAATGCAAAGCGTGCAGCAGCAGTACATCTTTATTTTAACCTGATCGGTACAGCGATTTTTATGATAGTCTTTTATCTTGTGAATGCACTGGTTGGATTTTCCTTCTTCCATCAGGCTGCAACACCGGCAGGAATTGCCATTGTTCACAGTGTGTTTAATATTGTTGCTACTATTATCCTTCTTCTTTTGCAAAAGGACTGGAGAAACTTGCCTGTCTTACAATCAGAGACAAAAAAGAAGACGTTGTTGTTTCAGCTGAGGACAGAGAATTTATGATCCTGGAACCACGTTTCCTGGAAAAGCCGGCATTTGCAGTGGAGCAAAGCCGTAATGCAGCAAGAAAAATGGCAGAAGAATCCCACAATGCACTGTTTACAGCTCTGGATTTGGTGGATAAGTACAGTGAAGAGGGGGTAGAGTGTGTAAAAAACATGGAAGCCAAGGTTGATCGTTATGAGGATGAACTTGGAACCTATCTGGTGAAACTGAGCCACAAGGACATTTCGGAAGCAGACAGTCACAGTCTTTCAATCATGCTTCACTGTATCGGAGATTTTGAAAGGATTTCCGACCATGCAGTGAATATTATGGAATCAGCACAGGAGCTTTATGAGAAAGGGCTGAAATTTTCCGCAAATGCAAAGAAGGATCTGGAGGTGCTTGGACAGGCAGTAGAAGACATCATCAATATGGCATACAAAGTTTTTGATACGCAGGATACGCAGCTTGCAGAGAAGATTGAACCGTTGGAAGAAGTGATAGATGAGCTTTCAAAAGAAGTGAAACGTCGCCATGTACAGAGACTGCGAAATGGAGAATGTACCATTGAGATGGGATTTATCCTTTCGGACATTACCACCTGTCTGGAACGAGTGGCTGATCATTGTTCTAATATTGGTGTCTGCGTGACACAGGTGAATGAAGACCTGTATGATACGCACAGCCATCTGAATACAGTGAAAACTCATCCGGATGAGTCCTTCTATCATGAACTGGAAGATGCGCGGCTTAAATACCAGCTGTCATAAAAAATAAAAAAGGAAAAGTCCGGGCACTCTGGAATATTGGGAGATGCACCGGATTTTTCATGTTACTGATTTACTCACAGCAATGGATTTTCTTGATTGGGGTAATGGAATTTGGGGAGGATACAGGGTTCAGACTTGTATAAATATAAAAAAATAAGTATACTGAAAAATAAAGAGGAGGGCAAGAACAGATGATCTATTGTGTGGAAGATGAACGTAATATCAGAGAACTTCTTATTTATACACTGGAGACAACAGGATTCAAAGCCAGAGGCTTTGGTAATGGTACTGAGCTGATGAAAGCAATTAAAGAAGAAATCCCGGAGCTTATTCTTCTGGATATCATGCTTCCGGGAGATGATGGCTATACAATCCTGGCACAGCTGAAAAGTATGTCGTCTGTGAAGGATGTTCCGGTGATCATGGTAACGGCCAAGGAAGCGGAATTTGATAAAGTAAAAGGACTGGAGGGCGGAGCAGATGATTATATTACCAAGCCTTTTGGAATGATGGAATTTATTGCCAGAGTAAAAGCTGTACTCAGACGAAGTGCACGTCAGAATGAGGACAAAGAACTGCATTATGGGGAACTTTATCTGAATGTGGGGCGCCATGAAGTGCGATATCAGGAAGAAAAGATTGAACTTACCAGGAAGGAATTTGAACTTCTTCAATATCTGATGGAAAATAAAGGTCTGGTCATGACCAGAAACCAGATCCTCTGCCATGTATGGGGATATGATTTTGACGGTGAAACAAGAACCGTGGATGTTCATGTGAGAACCTTACGGCAGAAGCTGGGTGAGGCCGGAAATCTGATAGAAACAGTCCGCGGAGTAGGTTACAGGATCGGAGAATAGGAGAAGAGATGAAAAAGAAAATATTCAGTCATACAAGTTTACTTATTATCCTATCAGTGATACTTACATTTCTGGCAGCAGGAACTGTTATGTATAACCGATATGACATATATATGAAGCAGGGCGTAAGGGATGAAGCAGCATATATTAAAACAGGTCTGGAAGAAGAGGGTGACGTTTTCTCTCAGACAGGATCGGAGACGCTACCAGCAGCAGGATCACTCTTCTGGGAAAAGATGGTCAGGTGTTGTTTGACAGTATTGAGAATCCGGAAGAAATGGAAAATCACAGTAACAGACCGGAATTTATTGAGGCTGAGAAACAGGGATCCGGTGAGATGGTCCGTTATTCAGACACATTATCAAAACAGACGTTTTACTATGCTGTAAAATTAACAGATGATCAGGTCCTGCGAGTAGCCAGGACTACGGACAGTCTTCTGGTAACAATGTTAACCAGTTTTCTTCTGCTTGGCGGACTGGTATGTGTGATTCTTGTGATTGAACTTTTTCTTGTACAGAAACAGACCAGAAAGCTGATAGAGCCTATTAACCGGATCAATCTGGAACATCCTCTGGAGCATGTATGCTACGAAGAATTAAGGCCATTGCTTTTTCGTCTGGACCAACAGAACAGACAAATACAGAAACAGCTGGAAGACCTTAAAAATGCAGAGAGTGTGAGAAAAGAGTTTACAGCAAATGTTTCTCATGAATTAAAAACTCCTCTTATGTCAATCTCCGGATATGCAGAGCTTATGATGAACGGAATGGTTCCGCAGGATAAGATGCAGGATTTTTCAGGAAGAATTTATCATGAGTCTGAACGGTTATCTAATCTGGTTGCAGATATTATCCAGCTTTCCAGACTGGATGAGAAAAATGGAGAAACTATGTTTGAACCTGTTGATATCAGTGAACTTGGCGAAGATGTGATCAATAATCTTCAGAATCGTGCGGCAAAGAAGAAGATAAGTCTGGAATATACAGGAAATCCTGCACTGGTTCAGGGGGTACGTCATGTATTGTATGAAATGTTTTATAACATTACAGATAATGCCATACGTTATACTTCAGAAGGTGGAACAGTTAAGGTATTTGTGGGAAAATTCAACGGAAAACCTTATTTCCGTGTGGAAGATAACGGAATCGGTATTCCGGAAAGTGAACAGCAGAGGATTTTTGAGCGCTTTTACAGAGTGGATAAAAGTCATTCCCGGGAAACAGGAGGTACAGGTCTGGGGCTTTCTATTGTAAAGCATGGCGCAGTTTTACATCATGCAAAGATACTTCTGGACAGTGAACCCGGACAGGGAACAAAGATGGAGATTTTATTTAACAACTGATAAAAAACCAGAAACGCATTACTGCAGGCAGAATGAACGGTAATGCGTTTTTGCTTTTTCTTTTTGGGGATTGACAGACAGGTGAATATTAGAGAAAATAGGATAATATAGATATGTTTTTATGCTGGCAGAGACAATGGAGGGTATTCTCAATATGAAAAAGTGGAAAAGTATTTCGACTGGAGTGAGCTGTCTTTCGATATTGCTCGCAGCAGGAATCGTTCCTGTAACAGCATCAGATGAGATCACGGAAATACCGGAACAGAGTATTGTATACTGGTCCATGTGGGAAGAAGAGGAACCACAGGCAGATGTGATCAGAGAAGCAGCAGAAGCTTACGAGGAAGCTACGGGTATTTCCGTGGAAATTCAATGGAAGGGCAGAAGGATACAGTCTCTGATCGGTCGGCATTAGATGCAGGGAACGAGATAGACCTTTTGATGATGACTATCAGAGAATGGTGCAGGATCACAGGGAATATCTGACAGAGCTGAAGAAGATGTCAGAGACAGTAGATTACGAAAATCATATTATGCCTGTACTGCTGGAGCAGGTAAAGAACTGGGGAAACGGCGAGCTGCTTGCAATGCCATATCAGCCGTACATTACAGGAGTGTGGTACAACAAAGAGCTTTGGGAAGAAGCAGGCCTTACAGAGAAGGATATTCCGGATACATGGGAAGACCTGATCAAGGTATGCCGGAAGATCAGGAACAGTGACAGTGGTCTCAGTGCCATGGCCTGTGATGGCGAATATGTAAATCTGCTGTATGGCTATCAGCTTGCCAGATATCTGGGGCAGGAGAGAGTCTGGCAGCTGATCCATGACTGTACCTGGTCTCAGACTGCTGAGGCAAAACAGGCTGCAGATGATATACGGAGATTATTCCTTGCAGGATATATGAGCAGAACTTCACCGGCAGATCATCCGGAGGGACAGGATGAAGTTGGAAATGGCGAAGCAGTGATGGTACTGCAGGGTTCCTGGACTCCAAATGAAGTGACAGAGGATACAGGTTATGATGATACCTGGGGATTTTTTCCGTGGCCTGCAGTCAAAAACGGAACAGATGGTACAGAGGGTATTATGATAGGTGCGCAGGGCTTCGGAGTAATGAAGGATTCTCAGATGAAGCAGGAAGCCTTTGATTTCGCATATTCTGTCTGCACAGGTGAAACAGATATGAAAATGACGGATATAGTGAATTCGATTCCTGCAGATACAGACAATACTCAGTGGCCGGAAATGCTGGCAGATGCAGCTTCCTATATGGGGAAAATGTCCAAGCCGTATATGTGGGCAGCAGGACTTGAGCAGAGCCGGATTATAAAGATCAGATACAGGCAGAGCTTCTGAAGCTTACCAGGCTGGAAGAGTCATCAGAGGAATTTATTGAAAATCTCAGCAATATGAAATAAATACAGAAGTAGGATCACCCGGCTGATAAGATAAATGAAGAATAAGGAAAATATTTAAAGAAAAGAGGAAAAATATTATGAATAAACCAGTATTAGTAGTTATGGCAGCAGGAATGGGAAGTCGTTACGGCGGACTTAAACAGATTGATCCTGTAGACAAAGAGGGACACATCATCATGGATTTCTCTGTTTATGATGCAGTAAAAGCCGGATTTCAGAAAGTGGTTTTCATTATCAAAAAGGAAAATGAAGCTGATTTCCGAAGTGCAATCGGTGACCGTCTCAGCAACCAGCTGGAAGTATCTTATGTTTTCCAGGATCTTCAAAATATTCCGGAAGGTTATGAAGTACCGGAAGGACGTGTGAAACCATGGGGAACCGGACATGCGGTATTAAGCTGCATTAATGAAATTGACGGACCATTCGTTGTAATCAATGCAGATGACTATTATGGAAGCCATGCATTTAAGATGGCATATGATTTCCTGACAGAGAATGAAGACGCCTCAGATATTTACAGATATATGATGGTCGGCTATAAACTGGAGAATACTTTGACAGAGAATGGACATGTGGCAAGAGGTGTGTGCGTAACAGATGAAGAAGGACATCTTCTTAAGATCAATGAGCGCACGCATATCGAAAAGCATGATGGCGGTACAGCATATACAGAAGATGATGGAAAAACATGGACCATGCTTCCGGAGGGCAGTACGGTGTCCATGAATATGTGGGGATTTTCTGCAAGTATTCTGAAAGAGTTGAAAGACAGATTCCCCAAATTCCTGGATGAGAATCTGAAAGTAAATCCTCTGAAATGCGAATATTTCCTGCCATTTGTAGTAGATGAGCTTCTTGGTGAGAAGAAAGCAACTGTAAAAGTGCTGAAATCCATGGATAAATGGTACGGGGTAACCTATAAAGAAGATAAACCTGTGGTAGTAGCTGCTATTCAGAAATTAAAAGATGACGGGCTGTATCCACAGAGATTATGGGATAAGTAATTGATAAGGGGCTGTCGCGCTAAGTAATTAGTGCGCAGCCTCTTTTTTTCGAAAAGAATGTCTACTGGCGCTCTCGTTCTGAGAGTGCCTTTATTGATGTAATATATTCAGTAGGGGTCATTCCGGAAATCTTTTTAAACTGTCTGGAAAAGTAATGGATGGAAGAGTATCCAAGAAACTCCGAAATCTGCGTGAAGTTCATCTGGTTCTCACGGATCAGCTGTCTGGCATAGGCAATCTTTAACTGGGAAAAGAAATCCATGGCACCGCACTGATGTTGTTCCTGAAATATTTTCTGAAGCTGGGAGCGTCCGATCATATTGTCATGACACAGATCGTAGAGTGTAATATTTTCCCGGATATGGTCTTCCATATAAGCAATGACACGTTTATAGACAGCGGAATTATTTTTCAGATTCACAAATTTGCCGACAGGTACAGTCATGGGAGGAGAAGAATTTCTCCGGATCATATAGATCAGCATCTGCTCAAGGTAAATACGGATCAGTTGCTGAGAGCCAAAAAGAAAATCTTCTTTCTTTTCCATCTTTTCTGTATAAGGGTTATCCAGAGGGGTTGCGATACAGCGACGTGCCTCTGCAATCAGCATTCCCATGAGATTTCTCTCGGAATCAGAAAGTTTCAGCAGTTTTTTCTCAAAGAATTTCATACATGGAGAATCGCACTCAAAAGAAACTACTACAATATTAGGAGCGGTGTTTCCTATGGCAATAAGGTTATGAAATTCATTTGGTCTGTGAAAGATGAGCTGTCCGCTTGTCAGATGATAGATACCGTTATCTGTCTGTATTTCCGCTTTTCCTTTATCTACACATTGAAATTCCCAGAAATTATGGCGTTCTCCTGCAAAGTGAAAATCACTTTTGTATTCAAAATAGTGGATTGTATAAATTCGGTCAATATGAATATCTTCTTCCAGATACATACTCTCAAAAGCCATTGCTGCCATCTCCTTTTCGCTGTCAGAACTCTGCAATATGGTTATTATGTACAAGTATACAACAAAAACAGAGGAAAAACCAGTCAAAAATAATTTTTTGTGCAAAAGAAATGGACTTTTGTGCAAATACTATTTGTGCAAGTGATAGAATAGGAACTACCAAAAGAAATAATTGTTGGAAATCAACAAAAAACGGAAAGAGCGAAAAAAGAAAAAACAAAGGTCAAAAATCCAAAGGAGGAAAAAAATTATGGGAATGAAGAAAAAAGTGCTTAGTGCAACATTATGTGCAGTGATGGTTGGCTCTCTTGCAGCACCTGCATTTACGGTTCAGGCAGCTGATGACACATTAGTTTACTGGTCTATGTGGGAATCCACAGAGCCACAGGGACAGGTAATTCAGGAAGCAGTTGACGCTTATACAGAGCAGACAGGAGTTAAGGTAGACCTCCAGTTTAAGGGACGTACCGGAAACCGTGAAGCACTTCAGCCTGCACTGGACGGTGGCACACAGATTGATATTTTGATGAAGATATCGACCGTGTAAACGGAATGTACGGTAAATATCTTCTGGATCTGGAAGACCTTGCGAAAGACAATGACTATGAAGCAACTGCAAATGCAGGTCTGATGGCAGCCTGCCGTGATGCTGGTGGCGGTACATTAAAAACAATTCCATATCAGCCAAACGTATTTGCTTTCTTCTATAACAAAGATCTGTTTGAGCAGGCAGGAATCACAGAAGAACCGAAGACATGGGATGAATTTAAAGATGTATGCCAGAAATTAAAAGATGCAGGAATCACACCAATGACTATGGATGATGCCTATGCAACATGTGTGATCGGATATCATCTTGCAAGACTGGTTGGCGAAGATAAAGTAAAAGAGATCGTAACTGAAGGTAAATGGAATGATCCTGCAGTTCTTCAGATGGCACAGGATATCGAAGAACTTGCATCTAACGGATATTATTCAGAAATGGTTGGTTCCAACGTATGGCCTGCAGGTCAGAACACAGAGCTTGCACTTGGAACAGCTGCAATGTACCTGAATGGCTCCTGGTTACCAAACGAAGTAAAAGATATGGCAGGCCCTGACTTCCACTGGGGATGCTTCGCATATCCGGCACTTACAGACGGAGCAAATGGAATCGAAACAAACAACTTCGGCGCACAGGTATTTGGTGTCAACAAAGATACAAAACTTGCAAAAGAAGCATTTGATCTGATCACATTCCTTACAAAAGGTGAATACGACCAGAAACTTGCAGATGAAACTGTAGGTATCCCGGCTGATACAACAAATACAGAATGGCCGGCAATGGTTGAGTGTGCAAAACCTGTTATCGAGCAGAGCACAAACCGTTTCACATGGGCATGCGGTGTAGAATCCAACGTAGATATGACTCCGGTTATCAAAGAAAACTTTATCAAATTAATGGCAGGTTCCATTACAGCAGATGAATTTGTTTCCTCTATGCAGGATGCAGCGAAATAAATAAACAAAGAATTTATAAAGATGGTGGCATCGTATCTACGCTGCCGCCATCTGTCTTTTGCACAAATGAATGATCACAGATAGCAACAGTTTTACAGTAGTTGGTGATCTGTTGATGTGAGATTTGGATGTTATAAAGATTTTTCAAAGTCTGGGAGATTTTCCGCAGGGAGAGCCTGAGTCTAACGTGAAAGGTCAGGCATATAAAAAAGGAGATGTGAAAATGAAACCAATTCTTAAATTTAAAACAGAAAAATATCGTGTATGCAGCCTGGGAAATGAATGCAGTGTACCTGATTTATTAGGTACCCGGATTTTACAGAACAATCTGGAATTTCATTTGGAAGAGAATGATGAAATATTTGAAGGATACGGTACATTGACAAGTTCATATCCATACCGTCAGTATAATTGCTATCAGGCAAAACCGGAAGAGAAAGAGATGAAAACAGCGATCCTTGAAAACGATTATATCAGGGCTATATTCTTACCTGAATTGGGCGGAAGACTATGGGCTTTAATAGATAAAATTTCAGGACAAAATCTTCTCTATACGAACGATGTCATAAAATTTAGAAATCTTGCCATCAGAAATGCCTGGTTTAGTGGAGGTGTGGAGTGGAATCTTGGAATTATCGGACATACACCGTTTACCACGGAGCAGCTTTTTACAGCAGAACTGACTGATGAAGACGGCAATCCGGTTCTTAGAATGTATGAATATGAAAGAGTACGGCAGGTTGAATATCAGATGGATTTTTGGCTTGGTGAGAACGATCACCACCTAAACTGCCGCATGAGAATAGTAAATTCAGGAAAAGAAGTTGTACCAATGTACTGGTGGAGCAATATGGCTGTGCCGGAATACGATAAGGAAGGGTGATTGTTCCAGCTTCAAAAGCTTTTACCAGTGATGCAAAAGATGTAAAAAAGGTGGACATTCCTTATGTAGATGGAATTGATATCTCACGATATAAAGATATTCCTGCACAAGTGGATTATTTCTTTGATATAGCTGAAAAAGATCCTAAATATATTGCCAATGTTGACAAAAATGGATATGGACTTCTTCATGTCTCAACAAGGAGACTGCGAAGCAGGAAGTTATTTTCCTGGGGAAATAACCAGGGCTCAGATAACTGGCAGCAATTTCTGACAGAAAATGCAGGAAGATATGTGGAAATTCAGGCGGGAATTGGCAAAACCCAATATGGTTGTATTCCCATGCCACCTCATTCAGCCTGGGAGTGGATGGAACAATATAGTGCGATTCAATTGGATAGTCATTTTAATGAGTTGTCTTTTGAAGAGCTACGTAATGAATTGACAAATTATGTAAAGGATAAATATTGTCCAGATGAATTAGAAAAAGTACTGCAGCAGAGAAAGAAAACCGCATTATGTCCAGGAAAGCTGGTTTATAGCGGAAGTGGATATGGTTCTTTTAAACAATATTGTCGAGAAATTGAGAATGATCGACCGTTGTCAGAACATCTTGATTATGGAGAAATAAATGATACTCAAAAAATCTGGGCAGATTTTCTGAACACAGGAATTTTGAAAGAACCGTCAACAGAAGATGTTCCGGGAGATTTTATATGTGATGATGAAATATACAGAAAATTAAAAGGTACGATTAAATCAATAAACTGCAAAAACTGGTATGCATATTATCAGATGGGAATATATGAATTCTGGAAAGGGGAAATAGAAACAGCAAGATTACATTTTGAAGAGTCATTGAATAGGAAGAAATCACCATGGGCCTATCATGGTTTAGGTTGTTGCAATATTCTTGATAAACAGTATGACTTGGCAATTGAATGCATAGTAAAAGCCTGGCGACAAGAAAAGATGATTTGTCATATGTAAAAGAAAGTTTCCGATTACTGTTAAAAGCTGAAGGATATCAAGCTCTTTTAGAACAATATGCGGATTTGTCCGATCAGTTTAAGGCTGAAAGCAGAATCTATTTTGATTATCTGGAAGCTATGTCCCATACGGGTGAAGCGAATAAGGTTTATGAGATTTTGAAATCGAATGATACTTATGAATTAGTGGATTTACGAGAAGGTGACAGTTCCATTGAAAGATTATGGGTAGAACTCGAAACGACTTTATTTGGGCGATGCAGAAGTATCCCGGATAAGTATAATTATTCATCAATTACAAAGGAGGTATTTTCTTGAAGAAGAATAAAACGATGATCGTTGTATTTCTGACTCCGGCAGTTCTGTTGTTTCTGGGAATTTTTCTTTATCCGATTATCAGAACAGTAATCATGAGTTTTTTCAAGATCGACGGAGTTACAGATTCCATGAATTTATGGGAATTTGTAGGATTCGGCAACTATACAAAGCTGATGAATACCAGTTTATTTAAGACTTCATTTTTTAACCTGTTTCGTATCTGGCTGATCGGCGGTCTGGTGGTAATGAGTCTGTCTCTTTTATTTGCAGTTATCCTTACCAGTGGAATCAGAGGAAAGAAATTTTTCCGTGCGATCATTTATATGCCAAATATCGTCAGTGCAGTAGCACTTGCAACCATGTGGCTGCAGTACGTATACAGTCCAAGATATGGTCTGCTGAAAGATTTCTTTACAGCATTACACCTGGACAATCTGGCGAAGATCCAGTTTCTGGATAATGAACATAAATTTTGGGCACTGTTGTTTGCATATTGTTTCGGAATGGTTGGATACCACATGCTGATCTGGCTCAGCGGTATTGAGCGTATCAGTCCCGAATATTATGAGGCAGCAACTATTGACGGAGCGACCAAACCGGCACAGTTCCGTTACATGACACTTCCATTGTTAAAGGGAGTATTTAAGACAAATATTACCATGTGGTCTGTAAGCAGCGTAGGCTTTTTTGTATGGTCACAGCTTTTCTCCACAGTAACTGCAGATACACAGACAATTACCCCTTATGTTTATATGTACATGCAGATTTTTGGCGGCGGTAATACAGTTACAGAACGAAATGCAGGTCTGGGAGCTGCCATCGGTGTACTGCTCAGTGTCTGCGTAGTCATTGTATTTACAATCTGTAACAGAGTGATCAAAGATGATGATCTGGAATTCTAAGGAGGGATGAGAAATGGCAAAAGAAAAAGAGGCACGCAGACCCTTTAATCTGAAAAAAGAAGTCAAACTCCTGCCGGGATACATCATCCTGCTGCTCTGGGTAATCTTTACCATTGCGCTTCTGGGCTGGGTATTCGGGGCGAGTTTTTCCACAACAGCAGAAATCTTCCAGGGAAAAGCCCTGAAGTTTGAGTCCGGATTACATTTTGAAAACTATGCAAAAGCATGGAACGGTGCCGGAGTCGCAGGATTCTTCGGAAATTCTCTGATTTATTCCGTGATTTCCTGCACAATTCTGATCCTGGTGTGCGCACCGGCAGCTTATGTACTGTCAAGATTTGATTTTATTGCAAACAAATTTATCCAGACCAGCTTTGTATCTGCTATGGGTGTTCCGGCAATCATGGTTGTTCTTCCCCTTTTCAGTATTATTTCCGGTATGGGAATTCTGAATAATGTGGCAGCAGGAAGAACCGTATTGATTATATTATATGTAGGAATTAATGTACCTTATACGACCATTTTCCTGCTTACCTTCTTCAGTAATATTTCCAGAACTTATGAGGAAGCGGCAGCGATTGACGGATGCCCTCCGATGCGTACTTTCTGGAAAATCATGTTCCCCATGGCGCAGTCAGGAATCGTAACAGTAACAATCTTTAATTTTATTAATATCTGGAATGAATATTTCCTGTCATTGATCTTCGCAAGCTCGGACAAGCTGAAACCTGTTGCACCTGGACTTTATGGAATGATCAACTCCATGAAATATACAGGTGACTGGGCCGGAATGTTTGCTGCGGTAATCATTGTATTCCTGCCGACATTTATTCTGTATATTTTCCTGTCAGAGAAGATTATCGGCGGTGTTACCGGTGGTATTAAAGGATGATAAGATGAATGTAGAAGTTACCAGGTAATCTGAGAGTAACGAAGAACATTTAACCGAATCAAGCAGCAAAGCGGATTGCGAATATCCGCTTAACAGAAAAGAGGAAAAATATCATGAATAAACCAGTATTAGTAGTTATGGCAGCAGGTATGGGAAGCCGTTACGGCGGTCTGAAACAGATCGATCCGGTTGACAAAGAGGGACACATCATTATGGATTTTTCCATTTATGATGCAGTAAAAGCCGGATTCCGGAAAGTAGTGTTTATTATTAAGAAAGAAAATGAAGCTGATTTCAGAAGTGCGATTGGTGACCGTCTCAGCAACCAGCTGGAAGTATCTTATGTTTTCCAGGATCTTCAAAATATTCCCGAAGGTTATGAAGTACCGGAAGGACGTGTGAAACCATGGGGAACCGGACATGCGGTATTAAGCTGCATCAATGAAATCGATGGACCATTTGTTGTGATCAATGCAGATGACTATTATGGAAGCCATGCATTTAAGATGGCATATGATTTCCTGACAGAGAATGAAGACACCTCAGACATTTACAGGTATATGATGGTCGGCTATAAACTGGAGAATACTTTGACAGAGAATGGACATGTGGCAAGAGGTGTGTGCGTAACAGATGAAGAAGGACATCTTCTTAAGATCAATGAGCGCACGCATATCGAAAAGCATGATGGCGGTACAGCATATACAGAAGATGATGGAAAAACATGGACCATGCTTCCGGAGGGCAGTACGGTGTCCATGAATATGTGGGGATTTTCTGCAAGTATTCTGAAAGAGCTGAAAGACAGATTCCCCAAATTCCTGGATGAGAACCTGAAAGTAAATCCTCTGAAATGCGAATATTTCCTGCCATTTGTAGTAGATGAGCTTCTTGGTGAGAAGAGAGCAACTGTAAAAGTGCTGAAATCTATGGATAAATGGTATGGGGTAACTTATAAAGAAGATAAACCTGTGGTAGTAGCTGCTATTCAGAAATTAAAAGATGACGGGCTGTATCCACAGAGATTATGGGAGGAATAGTTGAGTGGAAATTAACAGGGAGATAAAGAATATTACCAGTGCATTTGTTCTGGAAGATAATCTGACAGAATGTGTTCCTTATGGAAGTGGACATATCAATGACACTTACCGCCTGACTTATGGTACAGGCAAACATTATATTCTTCAGAAAATGAACAAGAGTATTTTTACCAAACCTGTGGAACTGATGGAGAATGTCAGCGGTGTTACTGCCTGGCTGAAGAAAAAGATTCAGGAAAACGGTGGAGATGTGGAGAGAGAGACTCTGAATCTTGTGATGACAAAGGATGGACTTCCTTATTATGTAGATGAGGACGGAGAATACTGGAGAGTATATTTATTCATTGAAAATGCCACATGCTATGATATGGTAAAAGATGAGAATGATTTTTACCAGAGTGCGGTTGCTTTCGGGCATTTTCAGAGGCTGCTTGCAGACTATCCGGCAGAAACTCTTCATGAGACCATCGTAAATTTTCACAACACGGTGGACAGACTGAATAAGTTTAAAACTGCTGTGGAAAAAGATATATGTCACAGAGCAGCAGATGTGGAAAAAGAGATTCAGTTTGTGCTGGACCGCACAGAACTGGCACATGTTCTGTGCGATATGCAGGAACAGGGAAAACTGCCGTTACGTGTTACACATAATGATACCAAGCTGAATAATATTATGATCGATAATGCAACGGGAAAAGCTGTCTGTGTGATTGACCTTGATACCGTAATGCCGGGACTGTCCGTGAATGATTTCGGTGATTCTATCCGTTTTGGCGCAAGTACCGGAGCTGAGGATGAGAAAGACCTGACGAAAGTGTCCTGTGATCTTCACCTTTATGAAGTTTATGTCAAGGGATTCATCGAAGGCTGTGGCGGTGCACTGACTGAAACAGAACTGGATATGCTTCCCATGGGAGCAATCCTTATGACCTTTGAATGTGGAATGCGTTTCCTGACAGATTATCTGGAGGGAGATCATTATTTCAAGATCCACAGAGAGGGACATAATCTGGATCGCAGCAGAACACAGTTTAAATTGGTAAAAGACATGGAAGAAAAACTTTCCCGGATGAAGGAGATTGTAAATAAGTATAAATAACATTACATATGTATATAGACTTGCTTTTATGAACTGATTCAGATAGAATTATCCTGTGAGGATATGAGAGAAATCATATTTTCGCAGGATTTTCTGCAATACATGATATCAGGTAAAGGTATTTTACAGTTCCATATATAGGGTGCTGTAAAATACAGAGGTAAAGTCTGCAGATATGAAACAGGATATCGCAGAATTTTACAGATTACACTCAGAATTATCAAGGATATTTCTGATGCTGTGAACTAATATAGGTATTGTTGAAAGAGAAAAACAACAGAAATTGCAGAAAACAGGTATTGTAGCAGGATGACCGTGCAGGAATGATAAGAAAATTCGAAAGAATGTACGGCGCGGAATTTTACCATAATTAAACCATGTTGTGGATGGACAGATGATTGATCTGTCTGATGGTAAAAAACTGACTACAAGAACTATGAACAGCAGGCAGACAGGTTAGGAGGAAGTATTATGGCAATTTTAGTTACAGGTGGAGCAGGTTATATTGGAAGCCATACAGTTGTAGAATTGCAGAACGCAGGATATGATGTTGTAGTTCTGGATAACTTAAGCAATGCAAGTGAGAAATCTCTGGAAAGAGTTTCCAAGATCACAGGCAAACCAGTGAAATTCTACAAAGCAGACATCCTGGACCGCGATGCTCTAAATGAAGTTTTTGATAAAGAAGATATTGATTCCTGTATTCATTTCGCAGGTCTGAAAGCAGTTGGAGAATCCGTTGCCAAACCCTGGGAATATTACGAAAATAACATTGCAGGAACCTTAACACTGGTAGATGTCATGAGAAAACATAATGTAAAGAACATTATCTTCTCCTCATCTGCAACTGTATACGGAGACCCGGCAATTATCCCGATCACAGAAGAGTGCCCGAAAGGACAGTGCACAAATCCATATGGATGGACAAAATCCATGCTTGAGCAGATCCTGACAGACATTCAGAAAGCAGATCCGGAATGGAACGTAGTTCTTCTCCGTTACTTTAACCCGATCGGTGCTCACAAGAGCGGAACTATCGGAGAGAATCCAAACGGAATCCCGAACAACCTGATGCCATATATCACACAGGTTGCAGTAGGTAAACTGAAAGAACTTGGGGTATTCGGAAATGATTATGATACTCCGGACGGAACTGGTGTGAGAGATTACATTCACGTAGTTGACCTTGCAAAAGGACATGTAAAAGCTCTTAAGAAAATCGAAGATAATTCCGGATTAAGTATCTACAACCTTGGTACAGGAAAAGGCTACAGTGTTCTTGATATTGTGAAGAATTTTGAAGCTGCTACAGGTGTTAAAATTCCATATGTGATCAAGCCACGTCGTCCAGGCGATATCGCAACATGCTATTCCGATGCCTCCAAAGCAGAGAGAGAACTTGGATGGAAAGCAGAGAACGGAATCAAAGAAATGTGCGCAGATTCCTGGAGATGGCAGTCCAATAACCCGAATGGTTATGAAGAATAATTAATTAAATCAAGCGAATGCAGGTGTATTTAGCAACTTGCCTGCGGAAAATTAATATCCCCCACACATGGAAAGAATGTTCATGTGTGGGGGATATTTTGCATATAAGTATGAAAGTTACAAATTAAGTTCTTTCAGTAATTCTTCCTGAGAAATAAATTCATGACAGTCAGGATTGTTTTCAATTTCTTTTAACATCATTAAATCTACTTCATCAGGTTCTACTTCTTCAATATTTGCAAACAAATCAGGAGCTGTAAAATGTTTTTGAATGATATGCCAGAAGATATCAGCATCCTTATCGCTCATAATGGATACAGCACCTATAATACGTTCTTTGACAGCTGTCATAAAATCACACTCCTTTATATATCTGTCCACGATTACCAATAAGTCTGATAACAATAATGTTTTCGATATTATCAAAAATTATACGATAATCTCCTACGCGTAAACGATAACCAATTTTGCCTTGTAATGTTTTTACATCTCCCTTAGGTAAGTTAGAAATTGCGTTAATAATACGCCTTTGAGTTGTAACATCTTGTTTTTTCAAAAACTTAAGGGCTTGTTTTGAATATTCGATTTCCAGTTTTACCACTCCTTTACGAAATTATTATAGAATTTTCTATTTGTTATCTTTCGTAAAGCAGAAATGTATTCTGGTATGTTTAATATAGCATATAAAAATATTGGAAGCAACTTTAATCACTGGATTGTCAGAGTATTTTTTACTGGCTATAATAGACAGGGAAAATATTATATTATTGTCAAAGAAAGGACAGGATACACATGAAGGTAGCAGCAATCCAGATGCCAACAGTAAAAGATAAAATGCAGAATATCCGTACCGCAGGCACTTATATGAAAAAAATAAAAGCAGAACAACCGGACTTCGTAATCCTCCCGGAAATGTTCTGCTGTCCATATCAGACCGAGAATTTCCCAATTTATGCAGAAAAAGAAGGTGGTCCATCGTGGCAGGCGATGTCTGATTATGCAGGGAAATACCATATTTATCTGATTGCAGGTTCCATGCCGGAAGTCGATGAGGCAGGAAATGTTTACAATACTTCTTATATTTTTGACAGAGACGGAAAGCAGATCGGCAAACACAGAAAAGCTCACCTCTTCGATATCAATGTAAAAAACGGCCAGTACTTCAAAGAATCCGATACTCTGACTTCGGGAGATCATGCCACAGTATTTGATACTGAATTTGGGAAAATGGGTGTCATGATCTGCTACGACATCCGCTTCCCGGAGTTTGCCCGCACAATGGCACTGGACGGTGCAAGGATGATCTTCGTCCCTGCAGCATTTAATATGACTACAGGCCCTGCACATTGGAACTGACTTTTCGCGCAAGAGCCCTTGACAATCAGATATATATGCTTGGATGTGCTCCTGCCAGAGATACACAGGCAGGATACATTTCCTGGGGACATTCTATTGTAACAGATCCTTGGGGCCAGGTTATGAAACAGTTGGATGAGAAAGAAGGCATTTTAATAGAAGAAATAGATTTGGACCGGGAAGACCAGATCAGAGAACAGCTTCCGTTATTAAAACACCGCAAATCTGAAATGTACCATTTATAAGAGAACACATTTTTTCGCAAACCGACCATAAATCAAACACATTTATCAGATATAGTAATACCATCAACAAAAACAAAAGAAACAGAGAGAATTCAAAATAGAAAGAACAGAGAGGTATTACTATGAAATATAAACATCTGGCAATGATTATGGGAGTTATGATAACAGCAACATCTGTGGGATCTACGGCAACAGTATTTGCAGAAGAGAGCAAGACAGAAAGTACTCAGGATGCAGGTGACACTACAGAGGATACAGCAGAAGCATCTGATGCGAAAACAGACGACAGCAAAGAAGAAACAAACGAAAATGAAATTCTCGGAGAAGTAAAATCCGTAGAAGATGGAAAAATCACCATCGCAGTAGGAACCAGAAAAGAAATGGGCCAGCCAGGTGAACAGCCCCAGGGCGGAGAGAACGGAGAAGCTCCGGAAAAACCGGAAGGAGATGACTCAAAAGCAGACGGTGCTGAAGAAACAGACAGCGAAGCTACAGAAGATACCAGTGAAGATAAAACTACTGATGCAGAGGAAAACGCAGAAACTACAGATGGCGAAGATGAAACATCCGCTGATAACACAGACAAAGATGAAGTTCCAGATGGTAACGGTGATGGCCAGGGAGCTCCGGACGGAGAAGCACCATCTATGTTAGACCTGACAGGTGAAGAACAGGAAATCACAGTTACAGACAGCACAGTGATTACGAAACAGACCATGGGCGGCGGTCAGGGAGCACCTGGTGGAGAAGCCCTGGAGAAACCAGACGGAGAATCATCTGACAGTGACAATACAGACAGCGAAGCCCCGGAAAAACCAGAGGGAGAAGCCCCAGATGGCCAGGGAGCACCAGACGGCGCAGGTCAGACGGAAGAGATTACATTAGATGACATCAAAGAGGGCGACGTAGTAGCTATCACATTAGATGATGACGGAAACGCAGCAACTATCACTGTTCAGTCCATGGATATGGGAGGCGGACAGGGAGGACCTGGCGGACAGGCTTCCGGTGTGGACAGCTATGATACAGTAAATGAATACAGCTCAGATGAAACAGTTTCCGATACCTCTCTGGAATCTACAGGAACAGACGAAAACGCAGCACTTATTTCCAATGGTGCAGAGGTTACCTTCAGCAATGACGCAATCTCAAGAACATCTTCCGACAGCCAGGGCGGTGATAACTCCAGCTTCTATGGTGTAGGAGCAGCAGTTCTTGCCACAGACGGAACTGCATATGTCAAAGATAGTACAGTAACCACAGACAGCAAAGGCGGTGCAGGACTCTTTGCATACGGTGACGGAACTGTATATGTAGCAGATACAGATATCACCACACAGCAGGATACTTCAGGTGGAATCCACGCAGCAGGCGGCGGAAAACTTTACGCATGGGATTTGAACGTTGAAACTAACGGCGAATCTTCCGCAGCAATCCGCAGTGACAGAGGCGGCGGAACAATGGTAGTGGACGGAGGTACTTATACTTCTAATGGTGTAGGTTCCCCTGCGGTTTACTGTACAGCAGATATCGCAGTCAACAACGCAGAACTGACAGCAAATGGTTCAGAAGCAGTCTGCATCGAGGGATTAAACTCTCTGAGACTCTATAACAGCAATCTGACCGGAAATATGAGTGATGATGATCAGAATGATACTACATGGACAGTCATTCTCTACCAGAGCATGTCCGGTGATTCTGAAGTAGGTAACAGTACATTCCAGATGGATGGTGGAACGATTACATCCAAGAATGGCGGCTTATTCTATACAACAAACACAGAATGTACTATCACATTAAAGGACGTAGACATCACATACAATGATGACAATGAATTCTTCCTGCAGTGCACAGGAAACAACAACCAGCGTGGATGGGGACAGAGTGGTGCAAACGGATCTGACTGTAACTTCACAGCAGACAGCCAGGATATGAAAGGGAATGTAATCTGGGATTCCATCAGTGACCTTGATTTCTACATGATCAACGGCAGCACACTGGAAGGTGCGTTTGTCAATGATGAATCCAACGCAGGAAACGGTGGAGACGGATATTGCAACGTAGTGATTGACAAAGATTCCACATGGACAGTAACCGGTGACAGCACCATCACATCCCTTTCAAACGCAGGAACCATCACAGATGCAGACGGCAAAACAGTTTCCATCGTAGGTACAGACGGAACAACTTATGTGGAGGGTGACAGTGACTACACAATCACAGTAGGCTCCTATCAGGACAGCGCAGATACATCTGCATCTACTACAGTCGATGACTGGTCCAACTATGAGGTGGAAAGACCGGAATCTCTGTAAAGTAAAATTCAAGTAAAATGAGAAAAAACTCATTTCTAATGCATGAATAAGGCAGAAACAGATAATTAAGACAACAGCAATAAAATCAAAATGTAAAAAATCACGGCGAACAGTCGTGATTTTTTTATGCGCATTTAACATTTATTTGCCAAAAATAAGATTGTTAGTAATGCTAAAAAGTTTTTATAATAATGCCAGTGTCAAAAGCAAAATGTCGATGGACAATGCAATGACAATAAAAGCTCAAATAGAGGAGAGAGATATCAATATGCAGAACAATCTTGCATCAATGATAAAAGAAAAAAAGCTGTTTCTTCTGGATATTGACGGAACCGTTGCGCTGGGAAGTAAACTTCTTCCGGGTGCGGCAGACTTTCTTCAGACAGTAAAAGAAAACGGTGGGATTTTCCGCTTTCTGACTAATAACTCATCCAAAGCAGCCAGTGATTATGTGGAGCAGTTTCATGGCTGGGGAATTGAAACGACGGAAGAGGAATTTATCACTGCCGGAACTTATGCCAGAGATTTCATGAAGAAATATTACGGAAACGAAAAAATTCTGGTGGCAGCTACTGAAACCTACTGTAGCGAACTGCGAAAAGCAGGTCTGAACATCACAGATCAGGCAGGGGATGACGTAGACTGCGTACTCTGCGCTTACGATACAGAACTCACCTACGAGAAACTGGTTCAGGTCTGTAAACAGCTCACAGAGACAAAGGTTCCCTGGTTTGCAACAAATCCGGATCTGCGTTGTCCGATTGACTTCGGGATGGTACCGGACTGTGGTTCCATCTGTCGGATGATCACAGCGTCCGTTGGCAGAGAACCGGAATACATCGGCAAACCGGCCCCCGGAATGGTATACGCCTGTCTGGAAGAAACAGGATGTACCCCAAAACAGACCCTGCTCATCGGCGACAGAATCTACACAGACATGGAATGCGGAAAACGCGCAGGAGTTGACAGTTGTCTGGTACTGACAGGAGAGGCCAGTGCAGAAGAATGGAAAAACGGCTTCCGGTGTCAGTCATTAGGAAAGCTTGCCGGATATTTTTCGTAAAAATATCTATTGTAAAAGCAGGAGAGGAAAGGAAATTAAATGTCGGAAATCATATTAAGAGACATCTGCAAAAGCTACGAAAACGGCTTTCAGGCAGTCAAAAATTTTAACCTGGAAATAGAAAAAGGTGAGCTGGTCGTATTTGTTGGCCCGTCCGGATGCGGAAAATCTACTACGCTCCGAATGATCGCCGGACTGGAAGACATTAGCGACGGCGAATTATGGATCGGGGACAAACTGGTCAACTATCTGGAGCCAAAAGAACGTGACCTGGCAATGGTTTTCCAGAGCTACGCGCTCTATCCACAGATGAATATTTATGATAACATCGCTTTTTCTTTGCAGGTAAGAAAGTGCCGAAAAAAGAAATTGATAAAAGAGTTCACCATGTAGCAGAACTTCTGGGGCTGGAAAATCTGCTGAAACAAAGACCAAAGAATCTTTCAGGTGGTCAGCGTCAGCGAGTAGCCATTGGAAATGCTATCATCCGTGAGCCGAAAGTACTCCTCATGGATGAGCCATTATCCAATCTGGATGCCAAACTTCGTACCCAGATGAGAGTAGAACTTGCGGGTATTCACAAAGCACTTGGGAACACCATTATTTACGTCACTCATGATCAGACAGAAGCAATGACTCTGGGAGACAGGATCGTAGTGATGAATCAGGGAGCAGTACAGCAGGCAGATACTCCGCAGAACCTGTATGCTTACCCGGTAAATCGCTTTGTTGCAGGATTCATCGGTTCTCCATCTATGAACTTTATCAAAGGTCTGGCAATGGAGAAGATGGGAATCCCGACATTCTGTACAGAGCAGGACGGAGATATTCCAATCCCTGATTTCCTCTGGAAAATCCTGAAGCGCCAGGGCTATATCGGCAGAAATATTGAACTTGGAATCCGCCCGGAACATTTCCTGGAAAAACCGGCAGGCGCAGATACCAGAGGCGAGTGGAAAATGGAAGTCACAGTCACAGCCAGAGAACTTCTTGGAGCAGAAGTGATTCTCCATTTTAATCACAATGGTCAGGACTGCTGTGCAAAAGTTTCCGGAGACAGCCTGATCGACAAGGGAGACAGCGTGACTCTCTGGATCGATATGGCATATATTTCTGCGTTTGATATGGAAACACAGGAGAATATTACGCTGAAACGTGGAGCGTTTTCATAAATGAAGAGTCTTATCGCTTCTGATATGGCGCTTTTGATTTCTGATACTTGAATGGAAATATAGCAATTGCAGTATTTTATGGAATTGCTATAAGTACAAGATAAATAAGCAAATGGAAGGTGTTTAGGATTATGAAGAAATTAAAAAACACAGGTGCCTACGCATACCTGTTTCCAAGCTTTCTGATCTTTGGAATCTTCTTATTCTACCCGTTTTTTAAGACTTTATACTTAAGTCTTTTTAAAACGAATAAGATGGGACAGGCAAAACTATTCGTAGGACTTGGCAACTACAAAGAATTATTACAGTCATCCTCATTCTGGAACAGTCTGGCAGTTACCCTGATCTTTGTTGTGATCGTAGTTGCAGTCAGTATGATCCTGGGACTTACAACAGCAGTCCTCTGCAACAAAACATTTCCGGGAATCCGTTTTTCAGTACTGCATATGCACTGCCAATGGCAATCGCATCCAGTTCAGCAGCAATGATCTTCAAGATCATGCTTCATCCATCCGTAGGATCATCAATAAGATTTTTCATCTGGATATCAACTGGGTCAGTGATCCGAAATACGCACTGATCTGCGTAGCAGTTCTTACTGCATGGCTTAACAGTGGAATCAACTTCCTGTATTTTTCAGCAGGATTAAGTAACATTGATGAAACTATTTATGAACGAGCTTCCGTAGACGGCGCAAGTTCATTCCAGAAATTCTACCGCCTGACACTTCCGGGACTGGCACCAATGATGTTCTACACATTAGTGGTAAACATCATTCAGGCATTCCAGTCATTCGGACAGGTCAAGATTCTGACACAGGGTGGTCCCGGAGAATCCACAAACCTGATAGTGTATTCCATTTACAGAGATGCCTTCTTTAACTATCGTTTCGGAAGTGCAGCAGCCCAGTCAGTGGTACTTTTCCTGATCGTGCTGGTACTTACTCTGGTAATGTTTAAAATTGAGAAAAAAGGAGTGAAATATTAATGTCACAGTTAGGCAGCATCACTGCTGAAAAAGAAAAACAGATGGATCTGGAACGCCAGAGGTTTCAGGAAGTAAAAGCAAAAATGCTGGCGCAGCAGAAATATAAAAGAGCGGCCAGAACTGCCGGACACATTGTCTTAAATATTGTCGTGGCATTAATTGTTCTTCTGCCTCTTTTATATGCAGTAAGTATTGCATTTATGCCATCCGGTGAACTTTTTACTCTGGATATGAATATCCTGCCCAAACATCCGACATTGGAGAATTTCCGACAGGCATTGCAGAAGGTTCCACTGGTTCGTTTTGTAGTAAACTCTTTCCTGGTAGCAGGTCTCATCACTTTCGGACAGATCATTTCCTGTTCACTGGCAGCATTTTCCTTTTCCTTCCTGGACTTCAAAGGAAAAATGTGCTGTTTATGCTGGTGATGGCAACTATGATGATTCCGGGAGAGGCAACGATTATTTCCAATTACCTGACAGTCAGCGGATGGAACTGGCTGGATTCCTATCAGGTACTGATCGTGCCCTATCTCACATCTGCAATGGGAATCTTTCTGTTCAGACAGTTTTATCTTACATTTCCGATTTCGCTGTATGAATCAGCGAAGATTGACGGCTGCTCCAATCTGCGATTTATCTGGCAGATTCTGATGCCGCTGACAAAATCAGCAATGGGAGCTATGGCAGTGTACACATTTATTAATGCATGGAATATGTACATGTGGCCATTACTTGTGACAGGATCAGACAAGATGCGTACTGTACAGATCGGTATCGGTATGCTGGACAGCGTAGACTCCCAGTCTATTACATTGATGATCGCAGGCGTAGTACTGATTATCCTTCCGTCCATTTCCATATTCATTGCAGGACAGAAGCAGCTGATCCGAGGTATGTTCTCAGGTGCCGTAAAAGGCTGAGAAATAGAGAAAACAAAAACAAAC
>ENA-OQJH01000179-OQJH01000179.1-human-gut-metagenome-genome-assembly--contig:-NODE-179-length-37817-cov-1.899894_pt1 | contig 37817 bp, 44 predicted proteins | sample MGYA00242597_ERZ504763 | MGnify/ENA primary metagenome ERZ504763 (study PRJEB26092, sample SAMD00036359) | human gut metagenome | host: Homo sapiens | study: EMG produced TPA metagenomics assembly of... | reverse complement strand
TTATGAAAGGATTCTGAACTTCTTTGTGAACAGGAGTACAAATGCAGCAGCGGAAGCATTTAATGCTAAAATCAAAGCATTTAGGGCATCATTTAGAGGAGTAGTGGATATGAGCTTCTTCCTTTTTTAGGCTAGCAAAGGTATATGCATGAAGGGAATTGACTAAACTTAATCCCCCAAGAATTACAACTGAGCCGTTATTCACCATACAAAAGCCGGCTGATCCCTCATGAATCAGCCGGCTTTTATGTTCCTCGAAAAAGGGTATCCTATTGATGTTTATAGAACTTCAGTACCTTTTTCGCATAACGTTTTCCTAATAACAGTTGTGCTTCCGTATTAAAATGAGGGTCCTTCTCATCTTTATACCATCCCAATCCTTTCGATGATACCCAATCAGAATGGGGAATAAATGAAGAAACTTTTTAATCATCTGATTAAAGGGGACTGTACCTGCTTCTCTTTTTGTCCAGTTCCATTGAGAAATCTGTCCTACAATAACCGGTAGATTCGGCATGCCAGATCTTCCCGCAAGTCTTTCACCAAAGAAATCAGTTTCTGTTTATACGCTTCCGGATTCGAACAATCGGCTTCTCCCTGATGCCAAAGGATTGCTTTCAAAACACCTCCCTGCTTCATTGCAATCCGAACCCGGGAAAGAGCTTCTTCATAATATCCGTCTTTACTCCCTTTTAGCCAGGAGTTGATGGATGAGCCTCCACGCGCATTTACTACCAGTCCGACAGGACGTTTCGTTTGTCGGGCCATCTCTTTAGCAAAGCCATAAGCCGGTCCCAAGCGTTGCATCGACAGGTCTTTACGGACTGTCGAATAACGATTGAGAGGATTTACTGCCGGTTCAAAATTCCCCTTATCATTCAATAGATATACATTTTGCAGCGTATCCATGACCTCCGGAGTCAATGTTGCACGCCCCGCCATGTTGGATTGACCGATGCATACATACAAATCAAAAGTGGATGGAACACTTTCCTTTACATTTCCTGCAAAAGCAAACAGGGATTGCAGGAGGAAAAAAGACAGTAAATAAATAGACCTAAGCATACGAACTGTGTTTATGATTAATAGTTTCTATAAATACGGATAGCATTCAGAATAGGTTCTCCTTCTTTTTATGAAAGTCGACACTTACTCCTTTTCCATCCTTACTGTTATTACAAACTTTTGATAACAGCACGGCATATCCGTAATCACGGGCTACGTTGAAATCATCTGAAACGGTTGTTCCATTGATTGAAATGCCAAAGCTGCGATTTCCGGCAAATGTTTGTTCCGAGTCAGCTCCCAGATTATAAACCAATGCTTCTCTTTCTTTGTCCGACTCCAACTCTGCCAGTGCAAATATACAGAATATTCTCCATTTGGCACATCAGCCTTAAAAGATTTTATTCCAACACGTTGGGTCTGGAAAATTGGATTCATGTCCGTTCCGTGAATATCGATATCCGAGCCAAGCATAGTGCCGAATCCTGTTTGACGACGATAAGACGTTCCGCCGATAAATCCCCAGCTACCGGGCTTATATTCCTGTTCGGGAATCCATGCTACGTTTGCCGCACGATCTTCAAAATATCTCGGAGAACCTAACATTACATTTAATTCCGTAAATGGCACAGCTTCGTCTTTCAACCGCGAGCCTACCAACTGGAACTGAATCCGAAGCATATCACGCAACTTGTTATCACCAGTCACAGCAACAGCTTCCAGCAAATTCTCTCCACCCACAAACGGTACATCAAACAAAGCATAATTATCTTCTATCTTTTTCTTTCCCAGACTCTTGTTATTCACAAACAGCTCTACTTCTTCCGCATTAGAGAATACAGGAACGGATTGAATACATTCTTTCTGCGCCGTATTCACCACTCCCCCACGGCTTTTCCACTCCCGATTACCAATGACAAGTATCGGACGACGTGACAAGGCTGTCTTATAGAACCAATAAACATCTTTCTTCTCCCTGTTTAACCCGACAACGCCTTTATTGTTACATGAGGCACAGCATCTACACGGGATTCGGAATAAAAATCATTCAGATTCCACAGACTGGAACCGGCTACAAACGGACGTTTCATCATTTCATTGAGGTAATGTTTATGATATACCAGTCCATATTCCTGCGAGAAGTCAAAACGTTCCGGCTGGTACGAATGAACTCTCGGATCCACTCCCGGTCCATATTCCGTTACCATCAGCACTTTTCCTTTGTATACTTTATGGGCACGATCAAGCAAACGCTGGAACTCATTGATATCCGGTTCATACCAACCTTGATACAAGTTCCATCCCTGAATCATCGGGATTTCGGTGAGATGAGCGTCTTCGTAGTATTGAGGCATATTGTGATAAGCATCATCGTATATCTTGAAGGATCTTCCTCACGGATAGTCGCCTCCAAGGCACGGGCTACTTTTTCCGTGAAACGGTAGTAATCTTCCAACTGTTTACCTTCGGTATAGGGACGACGCAGGAAAATCTCATTCATATACCCCCAAATCATTACGGAAGGACGGTTGAAATCCTGACGTACCATCTCTTTCGCCATCTCAACAGAATTATGCAGGAACTCTTCGGTTTCTGTAACAGCATTAACGACGGGAATTTCAACCGAAGTCACAATGCCCAGTTTATCACACATTTCCATGATAACAGGATCTTGGGGATAGTGTGATACACGCAGGTAGTTTCCTCCCATCTCCTTCAATAGCAATACATCCTGTACGTGCAATTCGTCACGCAAAGCATTTCCTTTCTGAAAATAATCCTGATGCCGGGCAGTTCCGATCAGTTTGCGTCCTTTGCCATTCAGGAAAAACCTTTTTCCGAATCAAACTTGAACCAGCGCAAACCTAACGGATTCACCACTTCATCCAGCAAAGTACCCTTTCTTTTATCAAGAATACGTATATACCATATAGCGATAAGGATCGTCTATATCCCACAGACGAGGGGAATCTATTTTTATCTTTTTGGAGATGTCCGTCTTCGTCTCGCCGGCTGCCAGTTTTACTTCTGCCTGCGTCTTTTTCACTTCCTTGCCATCCGCATCACAGATATATTCTCCACCCTGATTTCCGTAGCCTGGGGCATATCGTTCGTCAGTAGCGTAGTGATTTCTACCGAAGCAGCGGAGTTATTCACTTCGGGGGTACGGATATAAACTCCCGACGAAGCATAATCATTCGTTGCAATGTGCACCGGATTCATAAACTGCAAATAGACATCCCGGTAGATACCGCCAAAAGAAGGTAAATCGGCAGATAAGGGGGAATATTCGGATTATAGACATTGTTTACATAAATGGCAAACAGGTTTTCCTGTCCATAACGCAAATGGGGAGTGATATCAAAACAGAAGCGGGTATACCCTCCTTTGTGCTCCCCAACGAACTGCCCGTTCAGGTAGAATCGTACTTCCTGATTGGCTCCTTCAAAGTAGATTACTGCCCGACGTCCCTCCTGGCTTTTGTCTATAAACAACTGTTTTCGATACCAGACCGGCCCCCGATAGAATCCCGGAGTTTCATCGTCTGCATCTTTATCATTCCAGGTATGAGGTATATTGACCGTCTCCCATGAAGAATCGTCACAGCCAGTCAGTTGTGCTTCAAATGGAGATCCTTTTGTAAATTTCCATCCGTCGTTGATGGTGTATACCACGCGTTGCTGTGCCTGCGCCCATCCCACAATAAACAATAGAATAAAGATATAGAATAACTTCTTCATAATCTATGTATGCATCTAATTAAAACTTTATTTTTACCTCTCTGCCTGTGTAGACACACTCTTTACTCTCAAGAGCAGCACCGTCAGGCAGATATAACTTCACACGCATTTTTACTTGTTCCGGCATACCGGGATAACTTCCTTCACGCAGCCCGATCGTCAATGTCCGTTCCGAATCTTTCCATTGCATCGGTACTTTGGAACATACACCGTCTTCATAGCGGTAAGAGTCGCCTTCGTCCTCATACCATAAGAAAGAAGCGTCCGCTCCTCCGTAAATACGCAGTTCCAATTCACGGTCGGGGTATTCCATCGCATATTGTTTCACTTCTGCCAAAGGCAAGATAGAACCGGCTTTTACATACAGGGGAAGGATGTCGAGGGTGTTTGCCTGCATTTGCTCTCTTCCTCCTTCAAAGGCCTTTCCGGTCCAAAAATCGTACCAATATCCGCCGTTGTGTTCCGGCAGATAGACACTGATATTCTTTTCTTCCGATTGCGGATGAAATACCGGGCGTACCAATAAAGAGGTGCCGAACATATAGGCGTTATCAATATCAAAAGTCCGGGTATCTGTGGTGAAATCCATTGCCAAGCCTCTCAACAGGTATAGTTGTTGGCTGTGATTGGTGGGACATCGAGTAAACGTAAGGCAACAGACGGTAACGCAGATGTATATATTTCACCTGATTATCATAGTAAGATGTTCCCTTTTCACCGAATTGCCAAACTTCACGCGGCACATTCGTGCCGTGAGCACGGAAGACAGGAGTAAATGCACTGAACTGGAACCAACGGGAGTACAACTCTTTATAATCATTGCTTTTCAACCCATCAGGATATTTTGCATCACGTTCTGTGACAAAGAATCCTCCTGTATCGGAAGTCCAATACGGAATACCGGACATAGATAAGTTCAAACCGGCAACCAGTTGTTTATGCATATTTTCCCATGAAGCCGAGACATCCCCCGACCATACCGCCGTACCATAATGCTGTTGTGAAGCAAAGGCGGAACGGGTTAAGATAAATATGCGCTTCTGATCGCTTTCGGCCCGAAGACGTTGATAAAAGTCCTTCAGCATTTCCAAAGAATAGGTATTCAGATAACGGTGGAAACTGCCCAGATAAGTATTTCCGGCTGCTTTCGTCCTCTCTTCCTGCTTCAACTGTGTGAATCCGTCACGGAAGGAAGGCTCTGTCGCATCCATCCACCAGGCATCCACACCCATATCATAGAGTCCTTTCTTGAGATATTGCCAAAAGATATCCCGTGCGGCAGGATTGTAAGCATCAAAGACTTTATAGCCTGCCCATGTAGGTTCGCTAAATAAGGCACCGATAGAATCGAGTGACTGATAAACAGCTGTTTCCGGTCCGAATCCGGGCCATACGGAAAGCATAAAGTGAACATGATCCTGCTGATGCAGTTCTTCAATGACTTGCCGGGGATGATCGAAGTTCGCCGGATGGAAAGTCAGACTGTTCCAATGGGGTTTATCTCCCCAATATTCCCAGTCCTGCACAATGTTATCCAACGGAATCCCCCGTTTACGATACTCCTTTACAACGGCTTTCAACTCATCGAACGATTTATAGCGTTCTTTAGACTGCCAGAAACCATATACCCACTTCCCGAACATCGGCACGTCTCCCGTCAATTCCCGATAACCGGCAACGACTTCGTCCATATTCTTGCCATATACAAAATAATAGTCGGAAGCATCGCCTACCTCGGAAGTAAATGAGTATCCTTCTTTCGTATCTTCAAACTTTGTTGAAGAATAATTATCCCACAAGATACCATATCCGTTAGTCGAGATAAGGAACGGATTGACAATATCCATATTAGCCTGTAACAGAAGTACGGATTTTCCACGATAGTTCATGATTCCATTCTGATACTGCCCCAGACCGTAAATAGCCTCATCGTCAGTAGGAACAAAGCGTTGGGTTACTTCGAGGCATTGCTCACCTCCGATAACCGAACGTTTGAAGTGCCGTGCCTTTTTAGCTTCTTTCTCTTTCAGTAATAACTTTCCTGTCGATACTTCCTGAAAAGTGAAAGCCGCATCTTCTTTATCAAAAGCAACGGAAAGCTCACGGGTAGAAAAGATCAGTTGCTGCCCTGTATCTTTCCATTTATAATCTTTGAATGCCGGTTTTTGCGAATCGACAACCAATCTTTTTGTTACCAGCGTATCACCTCGGGAAAAGACAGAATCCGCACGCATCCCTCCGACATAAACTCAACCCTGTATTGAATACTATCGGATACGAAAGCACATCCCCTGCCGTCTTCATGAACCGACGAAGAACACCCGAAACAAGATAATACGGATAAAACTAATAACCAATTTTTCAAACTCTTCATCAATACATTTATTTGACAGTGTAGATGGTATAACCCAATGACAAATTACGGACAACGACATTTCCTTTTAAATAGAACGTAGGCATATTGAATCCATTTACGATATTATCTTTATACAGTTCACTTTTGCACTTTTCCATTCGCCTGTATTATCGGTACGTATCCGGGATACAATTTTAAACGGTTCTTTCGGTTCGCGCTGTGTGGACGAACGTATAAAAAGAGATTCATTTCCTTTGTCCAGGTATTCAAAATAGAGATACCCTACATAGTTATTCATTTGCAGTTTGGAAACCAATTCTTTGGGCAAAGAGATAGAAAGCGTTTCTTCGGCATTGTAACCACCTGATTTTCGCTTTCCCTGAATCTTCATGTCCGACTCACGCAAACGCATCATCTCAACCGCCAAAGCGATTTGGCTGTCTTGACATCATTTTCTATTTGTGGCAACAAACCTATCGCCACCGGATAACGTCCCTGGCTAATCAACAACGCTGCCTTATCGAGCGAACGTTGACAAGCAGATACATCCATCTTCGTCTTTTCCAGGAAACGGGCTTCTTTTCGCAAACGGAAAAGCATTAAAGGTAAGGTTAAGCCACGTTCGTCCGCCTGTTCGCCTTTGAATTCTGCCGCATACTTTAAAGTGGTACGCAGTTCGCGGTCACCGTTTTCGATGGTAGGTTCTATTTCATGCCCTTCGGTATAGTCGCTCCACGAAGCGATAAACATCATGTCCAGACTGTCTTTCTCCGCCATACAGAACTTCCACATACTTTGGTAAGTTTCTCCATTATTGCGAGGGATATAATAGAAGTGTCCGCGTCCCCAGCCTGCACATCCCCGGTTATCCATTCCCGGCATGGCAAATCCTGACTTAATGGTATAAGCAGGATTGTTACTATGCCAAATCGAGTCACGGAAAGGTTTCATAAACTCAATAACATCATCCTGCGTGGCATAATTATCCCATTCAGCATGTGCCTGATCTCTTGTACGGACACGAGCGGGAAGCCATGCGGTCGGTATTTCTCCCACTTTTTTCCAGGCATCCATATCATCACTGCGGGTGACAGGAATGTATTTATCGTTTTCCAGTTTTCCCCAATCCGCCCAACGACGTAAGGCAACGGGCTGCTTCATCCTTGCGGAAACTTCACCAGTGATAATACTTTCTTGTATTCATCGACTTTTGCTCCGGGACCGAATGATAAAAGACAGGCATTCCCTTCACCATAGGAGCAGTCGGACCGGTAAAGACACTATCTACTAAATATTGGTAACATTTAGCCATATATTCGGTCTTTGCCTCACGGGTGTTAACTTCCGGATAAATCTTCGTAATCCAGTCATAATACAACCAACCGTCACACCAGTTTACACCGATTTCAAAGTCATACTTCGCTGCCACTTTCTGCATCTCACGCAGCAAGATGTCATTTTCGTGAGGCTTGAATCCCCATTCGATAAAGAATCCGTCTATCTTGGCAGCTTTTGCCGACAATATCTGATATTCGATATAATCGGGATCGAGATTGGACTGCATTCCGACTTGGGGATAGGTCACTGCCGCTATCTCATGTCGCCCTTCACTGTCTATCAGGTCGGCATTATAACACAGGGATTTCCTTCCCGTACTTGATTTCTCCGTATTGGCATACATCTCCCAACGCCCTAACTTTCCGTCATGTTGCCGGGTATAACGCACACCGTGGAAGTCAGCATACACTTTCTTTCCGTTCTGCGCCAAGGCCGGTAATGCGATAGATACCAATAAAAAAAAGAAGAAGTTTCCTCATTGTTCCAAACTTAATTATTCAACTTATGTATTTTATTACCCTTCGACGATACTTAATCAATCCTCACCCAATACGAAATCGTGCTTTTCCGGATAACTGAAAGTATTGTCTATCATCCAACGACCTTTATAAATTTTAGCTCCGTCCATCTTGAAGAGTTCTTCTCCCTTCTCATTTACAAGTCCTTCAGCCCACCACTCTTCAGTCGGTTTCAGCATCAAGATTCCGTCAGGTCCGTTACAGATACTTTTTATATCAGCTGTATTGTAGACTTTTTCACAAGTCGGTTCGGCAGAGTCATTAGTCGTAGCGTCGGTAACTCCTGTCAAATCAAACTTATAGACAGCCGAAGCAGCTGTAAGCCATAATTTATCTTCTTCACCATATACCGGAAACAAATCATGTCCGCCCGATTCTTTGTCGAACGTATAAATACGAGTCTGATTTGTCAGTTTAGGATTGCTCTGGTTACCATCATACTTAAAACGGAATAATGCGGTAACTCCGCCCGTTATTGTAGCCGTGGCATACAGATACGACCTTTCTTATCCCAAACTACATTATGCGCATTACCCAGCTTCACCGTATTAGCCTTCGCTCCCAATACCTTAACTGTGTCAACCACAAAGGTACTAATTTCACCGTTCTTAGATTCTGCCGTCACAATATTTCCATCGGGTAATACCTCCGCAGAGTGAGGATTCTGTCCGCAATTTGCATAGAACATTAATTTATGATCCGACAAACGGATTAAAGCCACAGCTCCGCCGGAGGCAGTCATCAAGATATAGCGTCTATTGAAAACAGGTTTCACTTCACTCGGATTGACAAACCAACCTGTTGGGCAGCAGGAACACAAGCCGTATAAGGGTCCCAACTCCAAATATTACGATGCGTCTCCGCATCCCTGATGACAATAGCCCGTCTGGATTGCTCCGCCAGTACATAAGCCTTTTCCGGAAGTTGAAAGATTTGATCTTTTACTACAGGAGCGGCATCATCATCGGAACATGCTCCCAAAGCTATATTAAATCCTAAGAGGATTGCGAATAAACTAAACTTCTTCATGGTCATAACTATTTTAATTCTAAATATTCAATTTGTCTTTTTAATGTTTCCGTTAATCTATTGAACCGATTTTGTATCATAATAATCGATCAATGAATGAACTGCAAGATTTACCTGTCGCATCTGCGACAGAAAAGATGTATAAGGCTCGTATTCGATGGAGACTATTCCTTTATTAGAAGCTTTTCCATCCGAACCGTATCCATCATTATACTCAAAGTGTACCCAACCCACACAATTCCGGGTTTCAAGTAAACGAAGACAGAAATTCTGATAAAACTCACCTCTGTTTTTCTGTGTACGTACCAGCCATCCACCTCCTTCGGTATTGGCATATCCAGTTCCCTGATAACTGGCATCTTCTGCTTTCGTATAGAATTCCGAAACTAAAAAAGGTTTCGTTCCACACCAAACTTTCAGGTTCGCCAAGAATCTGCTTCCGGTTGCCAACGGGCATAATAATTGATAGAAACAAGATCGCAATAACGGGCACAAGCTTCCACCACTTTCTGATTGTATTTGCTCCAGTCATGCAGCCGTGTCCCCAAAATCAAATGCTCTTTATCATATCGTCTGACGGTAGCGGTAGTCAACTGATAATAATAATCAGCAACCATCCCCCGAAAGTCTTCCTGATTTTTCTTGGTGATCGCTCCGGCAGAAGCTATACCGTTATCCCGCATGAACTTTTCTGCATACTCACGAGCCGCTTTATAGCTTCGGGCAAGGACAAAAAATGTTTCAGATCAATTCCTCGCAAAGGTCAGTATTCTGATAACTAGCAAACGGCAATTCATTGTCAAGATAGAAACCTATAAAATGCCGGTCACCGGCAAATAAAGCTGACTTCTCTTGTACGAGACGATCTATGTACGTAGCAAATGTCGGTTCGAAAAGAAGAACGAGACGATTATACTTGTCATCATCAAACGCGTATCCCAAATTCTTGCTCATATCCCACATAAAGGTACGGAGCAGATACAGATTCTCTGCATAAGCAATCTTTTGCGTCTTAGGGGTCAACAAGTTAGCACGTACTGCAGCAGGAAATACTTCAATACGGTTCGAACCATACGAAATATAGTTTATATGATTGTCTGCCAACAGTTTGCCTGTCTCTTCACTCCATCGCGCCTCACTACCGTATCGAGTACTGAAAGCCTTCTTATGAGCAGTAGATTCTCCCGGACGAACATGCTGAATTCCATGAATGATAACAGCTCCATTATCCGGATCCAGTAAATAAGAACGGCCTCCACAATTAGCCACTCGGAAAAAGCCCTCTTTTCCAACCACAGAAGAGGGTTGCAAACCGATTCGCCCTCCCCACGCAGTCCGGCTATAATCCGAAGAAGGAGTATACCAATTCATATTATCAATGATACGGGTTTCCCTTGAATCTGCTGTTGTCCATGCTTGGAATGTTCCGTTCTGCCATTTCCGGTATTCAACGTTCAAAAAAGTATATTCATCTTTTTCCAAAGGAGTATCTCCTCCTTCCGGTTTCAAAGGTTCTATTTCGTTGGAAGAGGAGGAACAACTAAGCGTTAACTGCATCAGTCCGACCAAAGATAAAAAGAGGAAATACCTATATATTATATGTTTTCTCATATTACTTTCAGCTACCGCACATTATTACTTAACCAATGTGCTTGTTATCAATCGCATCTTTCGTATATTCTATCTAAGTTCACCGGGATAGCTGTTAATAACTCTCGCGTCAGCTATTAATAGAAAAGTTATCCTCCACTAGGGGAGAACTTCCTTCCCCCTTGTTGCAAACTTCTTTTATCCTTATTATAAACTATAAACGCAAGCTTTGTTTTTATAATTGCAAGCTTTGTTTTTATAAACGCAACTTGCATTTATAAAAACGTAAGCTTCGTTTATAGTTTGTATCGGACAGAGAGCAACTTACTCCCAATGAAAGGGAAGTTTAGTCTTAATAGAAAAGAACTTTTCTATTAAGACTTCAGACGGTAGGTAATACTACCCTACTTACTTCTTCTTAGGGAATTTGATTTCAACAGTTGCTATCTGTTTCATCGTATTATTATCCATCTTACCGGAGACATCAAGAACTTCATGACACCATATCTTTCTCCACCAGCACTTGAGGCACCACCGGTCTTAAATCCAATCACACTACCGACAAAGTTATCAATTGTCATATATACTTTCTGATCTGCATTTCCTTTCAAATATTCATTCTGAATAGAGGAACGGGAAGCTGTATCATAATCAAAATCTGTAGGGAATAGGACATATTTAGTCATATTCTTTGCCGGCAAGTTACTCAATGTTTTTCCACCTGACCCTTTATATAAGGATTTTTACTTTCTACATTTTCCATAGAATAAAAGCGGAAAGAAAGAACACCATCTTTAGAATTTATAAAGAACTTTATATCAACATTCCTAGCACTTTCCACACTGGAAATAGCTTCATCCACCGAATACGTCTTCATATCCTTCAATGAAATCAGAGCAAACGGTTCCGCATTTGCCAAAACTTGGCTACCGACTTTGAGCTGGACAACTTCCATATTCACATAAGTCCTTACGATCCTACTACTTCTTTACCCTCTCGACCGTCAGAAACAACCACTTTTAATTGGGACGTTTCTTCTGTTAATTGTACTTTAGGTGTATAATCAAAGTTTTTATTGTCACCACCTATCTCCTCACGGAATATTTCTGTACTTATACCATTTTCCACTCGGGATATAGCTACATATTTTACGCCACGAACCGATTCGATATGCATTGGAACTTCCGTATCTACTCCTTCATCAGTAGTAATTAGCTCTTTACCCAAGGTCAATACAGGAACCGGAACTGTCTTATATGACACCTGCAAAGTAGAAATTGTGATATTACCATATATATCTTCTGCTTTCACTTTAAAGCCCTTATCACCTTCTTTATATTCTATCAATTCATCATACTCATACGTTTTGTCGCCATTCAGTATATCACCACCTTTCGATGTTTGTCCGTCTACAGAAACCAAGAATCTTTCTACTTCTTCAAACCAGCTTCCGAAACAATTTTAAAAGTGGTACGAGGCATTACCGGGTTTTCATCCATCTCATCATATACAATCTCTTCCGGATCGAATGTAATGACAGGACGTGCCATTACATCGGTAACAGCAATTGGTAAAGTCCCACTCGTAACATGATTCAGTTTATCTGTAGCTTCAATGATAAAGCTTCGTAATTTGCATTGTACTCCAAGTTTTCAGACAAGCTGTAAGAGTTGGGGTTAAAAAGTCGGTTACAGTTTTATATTCTGTCACTCCCTCCACCGTCTGCAATTTCATCGTCACGCTCTGAAGCCCTGCCTGTGATTTAATAACAGCCACTACCGGCAGATTGTCTACTTTATTCAAATCAACGTCCAGCTGCTCCATAGGAAAATTAATCACAGGAGCCGCTGCATTAGGATCCAGTCCATCATTATCGTCGCCACAGGCAGCAAAGCCCAAGCAAAGTCCTAATATTAATAAGGTATATATTTTACGAATCATAATTAGTTCTCTTTTTAATTAACTGTGGTTATTTGGAATATTTGCAATAGTTCTCAAATATATGAATCACGCCGTTTGTCGGCAGAATATTGCTAGTCTTAGCTTGCCGTTGCGGAGATTTTCCGTTGCTTCCGGTCTGATTCACCAGAATCTTACCAACTGCAGCCTGCCATGGATTTTTCCATACAGACATTGTCATCAATCCAGTCTCACCTTTCAGCATAGTCAAAACGAACATCGGTTCTACCTGCAATTGCCCATAAGAACTATATTCTCCATCTACAATATGATAAAGCAACATATTCTTCACCTTTTCTTTATCACAATCTGTAATAGAAGCTACACCAGCAAATTCATTCTCCCGATAAAGCTGCATACCGGCATTATTCAAAGCCAGAAAAGTATATTTATTATCAGTCTGTGTATAATAGTCCTTCAAACCTGTATACTCGATAGCTGCTATCAACTCCGAGAACATATCTTTGTGATCCTGAAAATATTCCCACGCTGTCACTTTTACATACGGATCATCCACCGAAGGCTCATAATCATAGTTCTTTTGCAAGTCCAGATCACAACCGGTCAATGCCAAAATTGTCCAACAAAAGAAAAGAGTCTTATATAATATTGTCTTTTTCATTGCTTCTACCTTTTTAGTTGTTAGTATTACCATAATACGTATTCTGCACAATCTTCGGATTTTCCAAGATATGTGAATAATGGATCGGGAAAAGTTCATTGCCGTCCTGCTCCATTCCGTTGATAGGTTTCATCACTTCTTTCCACTTTTCGGTACGTAGCAAATCAAACCAACGGCGTCCTTCGCCGGCTAACTCCACCTGACGTTCACGCAAGATATAATTGACTACCTCTTCTTCTGAAGCAAAATCATTTTCAGTCAGTGTATTCAATCCGGCACGGTCACGTACAGTTTTTACTAAATCCAAAGCTTCCCCCATTTTCCCTGATGAGCACGAGCTTCAGCTTGCAACAACATCATATCTGTGTAACGATAGATTGGATAGGCTACTTCGCATGTCTTATTCAAAGAGTTACTGATGTCACCTGCCATATATTTACGCAATTCATTTCCGTTTTGGTAATTCTTCACCGTATAATCTTTGCGTAAATCACCTTTCATATCCTTTTCATCAAAGATACTCATAAACTTATCAGACATGACTGCCGCACGATTCCCTGAACCGGAAAACCATTGATACATGTAACTGTAACCATTCGTGCCGACTTCATCCATGTTGAAATGAACAAGGAAAATAAACTCTCTGGAGTTATATTCATCATTTTCCGGTGTATCATCAGAAGGTTTATTAGTCAGCTCTTCCGTAAACATGGTATGCCAAGTAGCAATGTTAGGTTCGAAGTCTACAAAACGACCGCCTTTTTTGGAAGCAATAGTTGCCATCTTATCAATGGTCTGATCGGCCAGATTATATTCTTTAGCCCACATATAAGCATCAGCCATGATAGCCCAAACACCACAGATAGAGATACGTTTGCGCTCATAATTCTTGTTACGGTTAATCAGGCTTTCCGCTTTCTTCAGGTCCGGAAGAATGACATTATCAAGAATGTAGTTTTTATCCGTACGCTCTTTGTAGATGGCTTCCGAATACTTTTCAGTAGGTTCTGTAAACAAAGGTACGTCTCCCCAAACACGGATAGCATAGAAGTAGGCCAAAGCACGCAATGCATAAGCTTGTCCAAGATAGTCATTTCGGTCTGCCACATCAGGCATACTGATATTAGGAACATATTTAATAGCCAGATTTGCCTGGTTAATCATCTGATACAGAGTCGTCCACTTTGCACATTTCTCATCCGTAGACATCAGGTTGTTGATAACACGTGCCTGATCGGCCATTACCGGTGCTCCGGGAGCTACATTATCCGAACGGAACTCACCCCAATAGAAATAGTTCTCCCGTAAAGTGGAACGTAACAATCCATAGATTTCATTTATACCTGCCTTAGCGTCACGGGCAGTCTGCCACATGTCACCTGCCGGAATTTCACTTACCGGTTCCTCATTCAGAAAGTCTGAACAGCTATTCAATGATAGAGCCAGGCATACAGCTCCAACAAAATATTTTATATTCTTCATACGATATCTTCAATTAAAAGTTTGCAGAAAAACCAATACCATATTCTCTCTTTCTCGGATAACGGTAAGAGTCTTTACCTACCTGCAGAGGATTGTTGGTAGAGAATTCAGGATCGAATCCCGAATAGTTGGTCCATGTCAAGGCGTTGTTTACAAAAGCGTAGATATTTATATTCTTCAACATCAGCTTCTTTATCCAGTTTTCAGGAAGATCGTATGCTACACGTATGTTCTGCAAACGAATAAATGAAGCATCTTCCAGATAGAACGAGTTACCCATACGGGCATTGTTGTAATCATCATTATACGGACGCGGATAGATTGCCTGGTCACCCGGATGCAACCACATATTATGGATGACTTCCGGTGAAGGAGTAGTTCCGGTGTATTTGAACATATTACGATTATGTTCGGCTGCATTATAAATCTGTCCTCCCAATGAATAATAGAATCCTAAGTATAAACTCAAATTCTTCCAAGTCACCGTTGTATTCAAACCACCGGTTACATCAGGCATGGCATTACCGATCACCATACGGTCATTATCATCAATCACACCGTCACGGGTTCCTTCCGGTTCCTCCCAGTTGTAATCTCCCCCACGGAACGGTTTGCCGTTCGGCAACGTTTTCTGACGGATATTACCTGCATATTCCTTTCCATCCAACAAATATTTGTACTGGAATACACCATTCTCAAACACCGGAGTCAGCTGTTCCCATTTATCAGTGAAAGCATTCGATTCGTCGTATGCAAAGACACCGGCGCTTTTAAATCCGTAGAAGTCACCCACACGGCCACCTTCCTGCATCCACCAGATATCACCTTCATATATGCCTTACCTTCAGACAGCTTCTCAATACGGTTGACGTTTCTGGAGATATTGAAAGAAGCATTCCACTTCCAGTCCTTCGTGCGGATAATATCACCGGTAACAGCTATTTCAAAGCCTCGGTTACTCATTTCACCGACATTGGTTTTCATATATGCAAAACCGGATTCTTTAGGCAATTGGTAGTTTGCCAGCAAACCGTCTGTATATTTATCGTAATAATCGGCAGTGATTGTCAAACGGCTATTCCAGAAATTCAAGTCCAGACCAAGGTTGAATTGTTTAGTTTCCTCCCATTTCAGATTGTCTTTACCTATACGAGTCGGAATAACGCCACCCACTCCGTCATAAATAGAATTCGGAGAATAAGAGTAGATATAGTCGTAGTTGCCGATTGCTTCGTTACCCGTGATACCGAAACTTGCACGGATCTTACCATCTTCGAGAAACTTTTTCGAGAATTTCATGAATTTCTCATCCGAGAAGCGCCATCCCACAGATACGGAAGGGAAATTACCCCATTTGTTCTCTTTGGCAAAACGAGAAGAACCGTCACGACGCATAATGGCATTGAGCAAATATCTTCCTTTATAATCATAAGTCACACGGGCAAAAATGGAAGCCATAGAGTGATTGCTTAATGTGGAGCCTGTAGATGACAAATCCAGGTTTGCGGCAAAAGCATTCATTGTATAGATAAAATCTGTAGACGAGTTTATCCCCACAAATGTTTCGTTTTCATAACGCCACTGCTGTGCACTAACACCTACCATGGCCGTAAAATTATGATCTTTTATTTTGCGTGCATAAGTAAGGATGTCTTCATTCATCCAGTTCCAGTTCAGGTAATTATAAGAATAACCTTTATTCTGTTTCTGCCATTCGTCGGTGATAAGACTCGGTTCGAGTTTTTTGCGTTTATCCAGATAGAAGTTGGCATTAATATTGGCTCTGAACTTCAAATACTTGTTGAATTTGATTTCAAAGAACTGGAAGAAGTTAGCCTTATAAGAATCCGTAAAGTCGGTGGTATAATTGACCTGCGCAATAGGATTCTTCTGACCGTTAAACACTCCGACCAAAGAGCCATCCGGATAATAAGTATTGAAATAAGACGACGAGTCAACACTGCGCTCAATAAAGTACCTTCATTCAGACCTTTCTTTTTAGAATAAGTCAAAGAAATACGGCTACCCATATTCATCCAGTCTGTCGGTGAATAATCGGATTGATACGAGTATTTAATCTCTGGAAACCTGTATTGGAAATAATACCTTTCTCATTATAATAACCGGTATTGATGAAATATTTCAGTTTCTTTGTACCACCACCTACACTGATATCCACCTGATCTTTTTGTGCAGTGCTTGTAATCATGTCCAGATAATCGTTATCCACATTAAAGAAAGAGTTCAACGGATCATTCAGTATATCACTACTTTCATCCGGATTACCTCCGCCGTATGTTTCAAAATACTCTTTACGATATTGGTCGTACAACAAACGTTCTTTACGGTTTGCCTGTGGCACCTTGTGAGACAATGTACCCCATGAGTGATTATACTTGATATCAATACGGGCTTTACCTTCCTGCCCACTTTTAGTAGTGATAATAATCACACCGTTCGCCGAACGGGAACCGTAGATAGCTGCAGAAGCGGCATCCTTCAAAATCTCCATAGAAGTGATATCATTCGTATTGATACCGTCGATACTTTCCAAAGGCACACCGTCTACGATATAAAGAGGAGTAACCCCTTCGGCAGAGACGTGGAAGTACCACGTATTTGATAGAAGAAGATTCACCGGGCTGTCCGGAACCGGATACCACCTGTACACCGGCAGTAGTACCTGCAATGCTTCAAAAACATTAGTAGCCATTTTTTGCTCAATGGCCTCGCTTGAGATGGAAGTAATAGCTCCTGTTACATCACGCTTTTTCATCGTACCGTAACCCACTACCACTACTTCGTCCAATAGCTTAGAGTTCTCTTCAAGCGTAATATTCATTGTTTTATCTTTCACTACCACATCTTTAGGGGTATATCCCATGAATGATACAGTCAAAGTAACTCCCTTCTTCGAAACATTCAATGAGAAATTACCATCTAAATCTGTAATTGTCCCATTAGATGTTCCCTTTTCCATCACATTGGCGCCAGGCAAAGGAAATCCTGTTTTATCCACAATAACTCCCTTCACTGCAAACCCGCCTTGAGCATAAGCCGGATTGACAAGGAAAAAGAGACTCAAGGAAATCAAAAGGAACGACTGAAGCAACCGCACTTTTGTCCTACTCTGCAAATTTTTTCATAACTAGAATAAAATTAAATTGGTTAATTATCAAGGTTTTACTCACTACTTAATTAATTGGGGAAAATATATTGATTCTCTCCAATAAGATGTTATCTTTTATTTATTATATGGATATTTGTCTTTCATAATACTACACAATAATTATTATATTAGAATAAAGATTACACAGTACCCGGTCTACCAAATGAAAGTGTGTGCGGACACACTTAACCAAAGAGAACTCAAGTACAAGCTGGCATTATCCAACGCCACAAAAGTATCGCATTTGAATATATTGCACCCTATCGAATTGTTCGTTTTATCTAGTCTAAAAATTCAGATGACTTATTTTAATCACTTCACAGAGGTTCGGAGGAGGTATTATGAGCTTTTCGGTATTGCGTAGGAGCAATATCAAAAAGTTCTTTAAAGCATTTATTGAAGTATTGAGGATTTCCAAATCCTAACCGGTAAGCAATATCCGATATATTCATTTCCGGAGAATTCTGCAGAAAATATGCCGCTTTTTTCAGACGCAGATTCATGATAAAATTATTTGGCGTACTTCCCGTGATACCTTTTATCTTTTGGAATAAGACAGTACGTCCCACCCCCATCTCACGTGAGAAGACATCTACACTGAATTCGGGATTTTCCATATTATCTTCCACTACCTGCGTCGCTTGTTCGATAAACCTCTGATCGAGTTCATTCGTTGCAATCTTCTCCGCTTTGCTATCCAGCTGATGGGCATATTTATTCTGTAAAAGTCTGCGGGTATTAATCAGATTATTGCATTGCATCACCAGCCGCCGCATATTAAACGGCTTCACCACATAAATATCCGCTCCAATTCTCAATCCTTCCAACTCACGTTCGGGCGCACTAAGGCAGTCAGAAGAACGACGGGGATATGACAGGTTTCAATATTGTTCTTAATTTTGGCACACAATTCCGTTCCGGGCATTCCGGGCATCATAATATCCGAAATAACCAGATCAGGTTGCATCATCTTTACTTTCTCATACCCTTCCTCACCATCACTTGCCGTTTCAACCGTGTATAATGGAGAAAAGATATCTACAAGGATATTTCTGATTTCTTCATTATCATCAATAACCAACAGCTTGCAGTCAGTAGTCCCACTCTCACTTTGAGCCGACTGTACCTCCTTAACCAATAGTTCTTTATCTTCCGAATAATAAATATATTCCTTATCCTGCTCCGGTTCAATCCGGGAAACAGAAGAATCAAAGTGAGCATCTCCTTTCTTCAGAGTGACCTTAAAACATGAACCTTTCCCCAACTGACTTTCTACAGTTATATCTCCCTGATGAGCTTTCACAATCCCCTGACTTAAAGCCAGCCCGATACCTGTTCCTCCATACTGTCCGATATTCTCGGCCTGATAGAACCGCTCGAATATCTTCACGTAATCTTCCTCGGATATTCCTGCCCCATTGTCTGAAACGGAAAACATACATTCATCCGCTCCATCAGCCAATTCCATACTGATACTTCCACCGTCTGAAGTATATTTAAAAGCATTCGACAGCAGGTTATTAACCACTTCTGCAATTGCATACGATCTCCCCACACGAGGCATTGCTCACAGTCAGCATGCAAAACAAACGAAATATTCCTGTTAGCTGCCAATTCTTTGAACAATACATAATGCTCTTTAAGTAAAGAATATAAATCAAATTGAGAAACTTTCAATTTCAAAAGTCCCTGCTCCTGTTTCCGGAAATCAAGCAACTCCGTTATCAATGATTTCAGGTTACCGGCATTTTTATGTATATTCAGTAATTTCGAATAAGCATACGTAGACAACTTACCGGAATTCAACAACAGATCAACCTGCCCCAGGATAAGGGTAATAGGGGTTCTGATTTCATGTGAGATATTAGTGAAGAAACGCAGTTGGATTGGTTCATTTCTTCAATGTATTGTTTCTCACGAAGTTCAAAATCCAACGAGGTTTTCAAGAACAGCCGAATTCTATATTCTCTCACTACAAAGAATAGAATCGTCAGAATCACACACACATAAATAGTATAAGCCCACCAGGTGGCATAAAAAGGTGGTGTGATCGTTATATGAAGAGATCTGATTACTTCCGGAAAGTTCTTCAATCTGATCTCAAAAACATAATCGCCCGGAGATATATTTGTATAGGTAATATCATTCCCCAAACGATTCTCACTCCATTCGTCATTAGAACCTATCAACCGGTATTCTACCTCACCACCGCCAATATGCAGAAGTTATCTGTCGAGAAACCGATAGAAAACACATTCTGCAAATAATTCAATTTAATCCGGTCGGTATAGGCAAAGGACTTATTTAGGATGCCGGTTTGATCGCCTGTGGTAATCTCTTTATTATTGACATACAAATGCGCCAACTCCAAATCATATATTTTCGGAGGATAGGACAAACTACTTTCACGAATGGCAACCAGTCCGGTAGCTCCTCCCATATAAATATCATGATTGCGGGATACATGCATGGATTTCCTATTAACAAGAGTCAGCGGAAATCCGTTTTAGAATTGAAGTTTATCACTTTCCCGTCTTTCTGTTCCAACACAGACAATCCATGTCCGGTACCAATCAATAAATTCCCGGAAGGAGTTTCGCCCAACACTCTGATATTTTCTCCCGATAATACACTTTCAGGAGTATGCAAACGAAACAAACGCTCTTTCTTATCCAACAAGAAAAGCCCGTTGCCATGTGTTCCGACCCAAATGTTTCCCTTTCGATCTTCATAGATGACATTGACCAGCTCTTTTTGAGATCTGACCTGCTTCTTCAGACTTATCCTATACGTTTCAAACCGTCCTTCATCAATCACATAAGCTACACAACCATCATCGGAAGCAAACCATAGCCGGTTTTTCGAATCAAGCAACAAAGTGTTATAATTATGTGTAAACAACTCCTTTTGATGAAACAACACTTCAGTTTTTAAGGTCTGTTTATCCAGACTAACAACTGCAGATGTTGTACCTACATACAATTTACGAGGAGTGTCGGCCAAGGCAAACAGAGCTTCTCCCACACTTTCCTCGCCGAGCGGTTCGAGGTCATATATATCATTCCGATAGTTATCAAGATGAAACAGTTGACCTTGTTTGTAAAGTCAGCGGCAATCCACAAGCAGTTATTAGCCTCATCAAAAACGACATCTTTCAGATAATCCGTACTAAAATGATATCCGGTATGCGCATTAAAATGTTTGAACGTTCCTTGTTCCGGTTGATATAAATCCAGTCCCCCACCTTCTGTACAAATCCATATATTTCCGGATTTATCTTCTGCCATAGCACCTACCACCGGAAAAGACAATCCGGTATCCGAAGCATGATAATGTACAAAATGTTGATATTCCGGTGAGAAGAAATTCACGCCGCCCCAATAGGTCCCCACCCAGACAGTTCCTTGTTTGTCCGTATAAAGAGAAGTCACCGAACGATTGGACATAGCCCCCACCCGGTTAGGATCCGCCTGATAATGAAATATTTTCCCGGTAGCCACCTCAATCTTACTCAATCCGCTTCTGTAACCTACCCATATATTCCCTTCCAAATCCTGACATAACGCTCTTGCCATATCATCCCGGACCGTGTAAACACTCTTGTCGTTATAATCATAATGATGTATGACCGCACCTTGAGGTGAAAAACAGAAAACACCATGATCCTGCGAACCGATCCAAATATTCTGATCGTTACTTTTTATCAGTTTCATCACCTTGATTCCGGGCAAATAAAGCGACATCGATCCACAAGTATCCACACGCATCACTCCGCCATCCTTCAAAGCAACCCAAAGATTTCCTTCCGAACCTTCTACCATTGTCGGCCCGGTGTCCGGCAATGTACCTCCGCATACATGGGTTTCACGGAACGGGTATTCTTATCATATAAGAAGAGTTTTCCCCCTTCTGCAATCCACACTCCCAACTTTCCTTTGGCAAGAGTGGAAGGAGAAGGCACCGGAAGAATATAATATTTCTCCGTTTCAAGGTCGAACTGGAAAAGTCCCGTAGAGGTCAAGAGAAAAAGACTCCCCTGGCCGTCCTCCACCATCTGGGTGACATATAGATTACCATACTGATGGAATCGTTATGAAAATGATTAAAGACTTTGATATGATTGCCATCGAAACAATTCAGACCATCCAGTGTGGCAATCCATATACGCGACTTCTCATCCTGGCAAATATCGCTCACCGTTATTTGCGACAATCCATCCTCCACACCCAATGTTCTGAACTTATATTCCTGTGATTGAAGAGGAGATATAAATCCTAAAAGAGATAACAGAATAAGAAAATGGATCTTAGATAGTTTTTGTCCGCGCATATCAAGAATGATGGTTTATAGCACATTATCTTCGCCACAAAAGTAACAGTTTTTATGATATTCCCAAAATCAGAGCCAAATAACTAATAGATATGAACTTCATCCTATTCATTCTTCCCGCCCGAACGAACGATACTCCAACGGAGTTAGTCCCGTACGTTTCTTGAAGAAAGAGAAAAAATATTCGGTTGACTGGAAACCTAGAAAAAAAGAAATCTCTTTTACTGACTGGGAAGTTCCCACCAGCATTTGTTTAGCTTTACGAAGTTTCAATTCCTGGAAATATTTAGCCGGAGCATAACCTGTATACTCCTTAAAAACACGTCGAAACCATGAATAACTAATATTGAGTCGCATAGCCAACTCTTCCGGGTCCACATTGCCGGAAACATTTTCATTCATAATGATTTTTGCCTGTTCGATTTTCTGATCCACATCACTCATCTCGAAAACCTTATTCTTGGAGACGGAAAGAATCATCCCTATCATGTGGAGCACAATCCCGGAAAGATATTGTTGCGCGGAAATCTTATCCGCTTCGGCTACGGCAAGAGCACGGGAGAATAATGAGACTAACTCTTCATTAAGGCCTATTTCCAGTATTTGCTGTTCCTGCGACAAAAAAGCATCATCAACAATGGCGTCTATCATAGGCCCCTCGAAACCGATATAATATTCCGTCCAACCAGTCTGCCGCAACGGGCGATAAGTATGCCATTGTCCGGGAAACAATACCATCAGCCGACCTTTACAAACTTGCTTTTCAGAGGTAGAATCAGATGAAAACAAACCACGCCCCTTGGTGATATATACCAATTGATACTCACGAAGCACTCTTCCTTTTTCTGCATTAAAAAAGTAACCGGAAGGATGCTCTTTCAACGGATAAGGTGAATCAGGAGGAATGGATTGATAGCCGACGGTATTTACCCATAGCCCGAATTTACGGTCCATGTCATTTACAATCAGATATTTAAATTCTAATCCCAAACTATTATCCTCGATCATACCGATGTGTTTTCATGTAATTGAGTTGGACAAAAATAGGAATTATTTTCAGAAAAACACCACAGATTACACAGATTTACACAGATTTAATTCTTAAATATCGGCTTCCGATTAGAAAATAATCTGTGTAAATCTGTGTAATCTGTGGTGAAAGAACTTCCGCAAAAACATAACTTTAGAAAGCTTTGCGATATAGAGCTTCGATATCTGCTACCGAAGTAGGACGAGGATTACCACCTGTGCAAACATCATTGAAAGCAGCTACAGCCAATGCAGGAATGTCTTCTTCTTTCACATTGATTTCATGTAATTTCTGCGGTATATTGATACTGACAGAAAGTGCTTTCACTGCCTCAATAGCCGCTTTTACTCCCTCGGCTTCACTCATTCCGGTAGTGTCCACTCCCATTGCTTTCGCAATATGGATATATTTCGGAGCTGCCGGAGATTCAGCATTGTATTCCATCACATACGGCAACAATAAGGCATTGGCTACCCCATGAGGAGTATCATAGAATGCACCCAACGGATGAGCCATTGAATGAACTATTCCCAAACCGACATTCGAGAATCCCATACCGGCAATATATTGTGCCTGCGACATTGCTTCGCGGGCTGCCACATCTTTACCATTGTCTACGGCTGCTTTCAGATTTTGTGCAATCATCTCAATAGCCTTCAATTCGAACATATCGCTCATTACCCAGGCACCGGGAGTAATATAACTTCGATGGCATGTGTCAAAGCATCCATACCGGTAGCGGCAGTAAGCCCCTTCGGCATTGAGTACATCAGTTCGGGGTCTACGATAGCCACGGCAGGGATGTCGTTCGGGTCTACGCAAACCATCTTCTTACGGGCATCTTCATCAATAATCACATAATTGATAGTTACCTCGGCAGCCGTTCCGGCAGTAGTAGGCAGTGCAAAGGTAGGTACAGCTTTGTGTTTGGTATCAGCTACACCCTCCAGAGACTTCACATCCGCAAAATCCGGGTTATTCACAACAATACCGATTCCTTTGGCAGTATCGATAGAAGAGCCACCACCCAAAGCAACGATAAAATCGGCTCCGGAAGCTTTGTAAGCTGCCACACCGTTTTGCACATTTGCAATAGTAGGGTTAGCCTTTACATCGCTATAAAGTTCGTAAGGAATCTGGTTCTCATCAAATACTTTAATGATTTCAGCAGCCACACCAAACTTGATAAGGTCTTTATCTGTTACAAAAAAGGCTTTCTTAAAGCCACGTCTAGCTGCTTCCACAGCAATCACACTTCGGCATCCGGCACCGAAGTAAGAAGTTTCGTTTAAAATAATTCGATTCATGGTTGTGCTATTTGTTGTTTTATTTAGGCAGATTGAAAGCAACAGTCATTTCTTTCATCTGTTCCTGACTCATACCATCCGGCTCGAAGCCATATTTTTCGCTGCGATATAGATGAGAGCCGATTTATTAAGTACATCGATCTGATCGAACGCCTGCATCGCATCGCAATCAACTGCAAATACACCATGTTTCTCCCACATCACAACATCATAATCCTGCAATTCCTTGATGGTAGCTTCCGCCAATTCTACAGAACTAGGCAATTTATAAGGAATGATACCCAAACCACGCGGGCAGAATGCCTTTGTTTCGGGAATCATACTCCATAACAAATTAGTAGCCACATCTTTTTCCAGGAACTTCGGACAATGTGTCATGGCAATCAGTTCGATCGGGTGTGTATGTACAGATGCTTTATAAGGAGAGTTTTTACTCAACAGGTCATTATGTACGCTCAAGTGAGAAGGCAATTCCGATGTCGGAGCCACAGCCTCGTCCGCAATAATTACGTAGCTGGCACAGTCGTCCAGAATACGGATTACCGAACCATTCTCCATTGGCCAGCCGAGCTAAATCACGCATGCGCTTATTCGTTCCCTTGCAATAGAAATAACATCCTTCAGATAAGGAAGAGTCACACCGATAGATTTAACTTCACTGATCGGTTTCATCTGACGGATTTCATCGTCTACAAACTCTGTGATATTAACAGTGATATTACACCGTTACGTTCAGCCATCCTTCTGCCACAAGTATCCGGCAACTTCTGCTACCTTGTTTACTTCTTTGGCAAGTCCCGGACGATTCTCTAAAATTGATTTCATTCTATATATAATTTTAATTAGGCATGGATTACACTGATTTCGTCGCAAGTTATAAAAAAACCGCGTAATCCATGTAATCCACACCTAAATTTTTTAAAACAAATTTGGGAACACTAATGAGAAGATAAGTACGATCAGACCAGCTATCAGCACAGTTATGGTCTTGTTTGACACACCTTTCCATTCTTTCAGAATAATTCCCCAAACATTACTAAATGTGACATTCAATGCCATCAAAATACACCAGGAGAAAGCCAGCAATACCGGACTTTCCGTAAGGAAACTCTTACCCATTTCCAGTCCGAAGAACTGCATGTACCATAATACGCCAGCCAACGCACAAAAAACTAAATTATTGCCCCATACTTTTCCTTTAGCATAGTCACCCATCGATTTATTAGCACATTCTGTTGCAGGCAGTAAACTGCATTTGTCAGGAACCCGCCAAATGTAACCAGGAAAATCACCGGGAGACCGGCGTAAAGTCCTTCCACTCCACCGGCTAAGGCAGCTTCCTTGATAGGTGTTCCTGCATCCAGTCCCAAAGCGAAGCAAGCACTCATGACACCGGCCAGGAGTGCAACCAGTAACCCTTTTGTCAATGCAAAGTCTTTTACAGCAGCACGTTTTTCTTCTTCGCTCATGTTTTGCGCACGCAAACTACCGGCATACCCGATAATAGCAATACCTACCAACGTGATGCAAACACCCAACAAAAGAATCAGCCCGTTACCTTCAAACAAGTTTGTACCTGCAAAAAGAGCCGGAAGAAGGGTTCCGAAACCGGCACAAGTCCCTAATGAGATACTCTGTCCCAGTGCAACCCCCAAATAGCGCATGGAAAGTCCGAAAGTCAAACCTCCTACTCCCCACAATATACCATAAAAGATGCTCATTCCAGCACCTCCCGCTCCCCACAAGTCGAACAAACGGCTCTCTTGGGGTACACCCAGTAGTGAACCCAGAAACGGGAACACTAACCAGGCAAATACACCTTGTATTAACCAGAAGCTTTCCCAGCTCCATTCCTTTACCTTTTAATAGGCACATAAGAACTGGACTGGCAAAAGCTACCGATGGCTATAATCAATAAGCCGATTAAAATATCCATAACTTATCGTTTAGAAGTTACTTCCGCTTCGTACTTTTCGATTTCTGCGATGAAATCTTCACCTACAGGAACATTATTCTTCAAGCAGAACATATCCCAAACTGCATTCCAAGGCAGCGCTTTTTCTTCTTCGAGTAGAGCCAGACGTTGGAATCCCTGTCCGTTTGCTTCGTATTCACGCAACTTGGCAATCGGTTCGAGCAGAGCACGAGTCATACATTTCTGTGCAGCACGGCTACCGATTACGTATGCACCAATACGGTTGATAGATGCATCGAAATAGTCAAGACCATAATGTACACGATCCAGAGCACCGCAACGAACGATTTCGCTGAACAGTTCCATAGTCGGGTCATCCATGATAGTTACGTGGTCTGAATCCCAACGAACCGGACGGCTTACGTGCAACATCAATTCAGGAACATAAAGCAATAATGAAGATACTTTATCAGCTACACTTTCTGTCGGGTGGAAGTGACCGGTATCCAAAGTAATCATCTTATTGCGAGAAGCACCGTAACCGATATAGAAGTCGTTAGAACCTACCGTGTAGCTTTCCAGGCCGATACCGAACACCTTAGATTCGATACAATCTTTCATATTCTTATATTCGGTAGCGAAAATCTGATCCAAAGAATCTTTCAACAACGCACGATATTTCATTCGGTTTACAGTGATATCCTTGCTTCCGTCATGCACCCAAAGGTTCATGATACATGGATCGCCCTGTGCCTTACCCATTTCTTCTGCAACTACACGACAACGTTTGGTATGTTCAATCCAGAACTGACGGATACCTTCATCAGGATTAGAAAGTGACAAGTCACCTGATTTCGGATGAGAGAAAGAAGTAGAGTTGAAGTCAAGTTTCATGTTATGTTCTTTACCCCATTCTATCCAACTCTTGAAATGTTCCGGTTCCACTTGGTCACGGTCTACCACCTTACCTTGGAAATCTCCATAGATTTCATGCAAGTTCAAACGATGAGTCCCCGGGATATAAGAAGCAGCTTTCAAGATGTCAGCACGCAGTTCATCAATGTTACGAGCTTTGCCCGGATAATTACCGGTTGCCTGGATACCTCCGGTCAATGAACCGGCCTGTACTTCAAATCCTGCAACGTCATCAGCCTGCCAGCAGTGAAGTGACAGATGAAAATCCTGCATAGTTTTCAATACTTTTTCGGTGTCTACACCTACTGCTGCATAACGTTCCACAGCAATTTCATACGCTTTCTGAATCAGTTCTTCTTTTTTCATGATATTCTATTAGTTTTAAAAATGATTATTCTGTCGATCGTTCTATTTATTTCCGAACGCAATTTTTAAAATGGATATAAGCCGCATCCCAAGCTTCCGTGTCTTGTGGTTGATAAGTCTTCAACGGGATAGAACGGTTAATTAACTGCCGCATACCGGCAACATCCGTCGCTTCGCCTGCCGCCATGGCCTGAATCATCACATTACCGATGGCTGTTGCTTCAGATGGACCGGCTACCACAGGAATTCCTATCGCATTGGCAGTAAACTGGTTCAGCAAATCATTCCGGCTACCTCCGCCAATCACGTGCAATGTTTCAATCGGACGGGGAGAAAGTGAACGCAAATTCTCCAACACCTGGCGATAACGCAAAGCCAAACTTTCAAAGATGCAACGCACTACTTGTCCGCGTTTCTCGGGAACCGACTGTCCGGTAGCCCGGCAATATTCTGTAATAGCTTTTTCCATGTCCGCAGGATTCGCGAAACAGTCATCATCCGGATTAATCAGACTACGGAACGGTTCACAAGCATCCGCCTCACTGATTAATTCAGGATAACTTGTATCTCCCCAATTCAGACGGCAACGTTCCAGCAACCACATTCCACAGATATTCTTCAATAGACGGATAGTTCCTTCCACACCACCTTCATTGGTAAAGTTCAACGCTTCCGTTTCAGCATTAATCACCGGAGCATCCGTTTCAACTCCCATCAGTGACCAGGTTCCGCTACTCAAATAAGCAAAGTTGCGATCCAATGCCGGAACGGCAGCAACAGCAGAACCGGTATCATGGCCGGCTACCGCAATCACAGGAATTGCACCCAGTCCGGTTATCTTTTGCACTTCTTCCGTCAATACTCCCACCTTTTCACCCGGGAATACAAACGGCCGAAATTCTTCTCACTCAATCCTACCGCTTTCAGCAACTCCGGCTCCAAACGTCGTGTCTGTGCATTCACCAGCTGGGCTGTCGAAGCAATCGTATATTCCGTCACCATCTCTCCGGTAAGCATATAACTCAACGCATCCGGCATAAACAGAATTTTATCTGCCGCCTCCAACGCACTGTCGTGATTGCGACGTAAAGTATCTAATTGGAAAAGTGAATTAAAATTCATAATCTGAATACCCGTTTTACCATACACTTTGCTACGGGAAATACGGGAGAAAAGAGCCTCCGGTGCTCCTACTGTATGCGGGTCACGATATGCATAAGGCTGGCGAAGCAAGTTACCGTCTTTCCGACACATACAAAATCCACTCCCCAGGTATCGATACCGATAGAAGCAATGGATTCGCCACGATGAGCAACCAACTTCAATCCGTCAATAATGTGACGATATAATGCATAAATATCCCAATAGAAATGTCCACCTACTTCAATCAGGTGGTTAGGAAAACGATTAATCTCTTCCAGATTCAATCCGCCTTCAATGAAAGTTCCTAAGATTGTACGGCCGCTCGTTGCGCCCAGATCGACTGCAAAAAAGTTTTGTTTCATGGTATTCTGTCTATATATTTAAGGTATCCATTTACCTACATGGCAAAGATAGGCGATTCCCTCCTCCTTTTCCTTATGTATTTTGATTGAAAGGGTATACATTTTGACACAAAAGACAAAAGACACAATACAATTGCAAATATAAACAGATTCACATTTTCCCTACACCTCTGTATAGGTACTAATAAACGGTATAAAGCCATCTTTGCTAAATGGATTTATACGTTTACAATATATAAATACCTATTTTATGATGAAATGATTAAGATCTACTTTCTTTTTACTATAATATGAGTTGTTACACGACGTTGTCCATAGTGGTTAAAGACTCCATTATCAGTAGGATAATTGACAACATCTGTTTTTGCCGCTCCTTTCCCCTTCACATACATAGTAGTAGATCCACCACCATCCATATTAAGTGCATATTGAGGATTGAAATGCTTTTTGAGGAATAAGGTTACTTCTTTTGCGCTCATACCTTCCGCCTTACCAGCCCAGCGCCCATCAATAGTGACTAACAACAAATCTTTATCCTCTGTCACAGCAACCACCGTACGAGGATGACGTACTCCTTGATGTCTGCGATAATCTTCATAGTCAAAAGACTCCAATTGTTCCATAGTATAATTACCAACAAAAGTTTCACCTAACGGATTGTAATCGTCAATCAGTGTGGGGGCACTAGCTAACAAATACTTTGCAGAATGTTGTTATATGTATCAATTGCAGCCTTTCCATTTCTGCCGCCATATATAATTCCAATATCAGATTTTCCATCCGAATAAAGCGCACCATCATGTTTCCAGTATCGTAAATGTCCCTCCGGTAGTGTCACTTCAGAGATATTAGTTCCATTGATACGAATATAAATAGCTTCCTGTTCATACCCACCATTAATACCACCAATAGCCCCACGTACTTGTGCTGTAGTTGAAAGAGAATCTCCATTATTATATGTAAATTCAACTTTGTACTTATTGGAAAGTAAATCAATTTCCAGCACATTTACAATCTGTTGAGCCTTACTCACATCGTCATACCGTTCATAGTTATAATAAATAAAACCATCATCGATAGAATCAATTTTCCATTCATCTTGGACATTCTTCTGTAGAGTCGGAACTTTTACAACGGAAGGGTTGTCCGGTTCGTCCGGTTCATTTGGTGTTACCGGCTCTGTAACATCCGGTGTTTTGGGGTCATCATTGATCCCATCACTTCCACAAGCGACAACTAGACAAAAAAAAATACGGATTAAAAAAAGCAAATTAGTTAACTTCGTAAACTTCATAATATAATTTTTTAAATAAACATATAGATTCCCTATTCGTATCATTACTTATCATTAAAAGATTTCAATAATGGAGTTACGCCTGAAAGATCCCATATATCTGTAGACCAACCTATTTTCTTAGCAGCATCTACACTATTTTCCGTAGTAATACCATGGCAAATTGCAGTTTTATTGTTACCCCAATCATAAGTTCCGGCAGTATTAGCATCGGCCCCCGTCATACCTTTGTTGTCCCCATGCGATAATCATATCTTTTTTCGCATAACAATCCGTAGCCTTCGTATAGGTATTTGACTGCCATCCAATAACACGTCCTGATACAGGTTCACCATCAATCTGTTCATTCCAAGCGATACAACCTTTTATTGTAGGATTATTGCCATTAAGTCCTCCGGCAATACCACCTGCATTTCCTGTACTATAAAGAGTTCCTGTCGCAAAACAGTTTTCAACAACTACAGCATTCCTTGGTTCAGCAACAATACCACCGGCACGAGAAGACCCGATTACTTTTACATCTGCATAACAATTCCGTACAGTACCTTTAGCAAAAATGCCACCAATACCACCCACTTGCTGTATGCCACTTACAGTACCAGACACATATACATTTTCAATCAAACACTCCAAAGCATTTGTTCCCAAATAACCGGCAACAATACCCGTACAAGAAGAACCATATCCAATAACTTCCGCATTTTCAAAGCGCACATTACGACATGAACCATTCATTACCCCAAAGAAACTGGCGTACCGAGAACTGATCTCACAATGTAAATTTCTAATCGTATGTCCCTTACCATCAAAATGAATCTTTATATCAAAACGGTCAACAGGCTCACCCGTATTCAGCGGTTTCCAGTCAATGCCAGTCATATCAACATCATTCGTCATTTCGAAATAATAAGTTTTATCAAGTTCTACAACAGACATCATGTTCCTCATATGATTCCTATTGCTAATCAAATAAGGATTATCAACCGTTCCATCACCACCGTCAAATAAAGAAGAAGCTGCAACATAGATCACAGTAGACACTGTACCTTCGCCTTCATGATCATACTGTCCATTTCCAACCGGATGATTCACTACGCCTTTACCTGATGTCCATAGCGTGGAAGAACTTCCGTCAGCTAAACAAACCGCATTCTTCATCCCCAATGTTTTGGCAATAAAAGCTGCCTCCTCAAGTGTTGCACCATCAGCATTTCCCGTTATAGCACCATCAATAGTAAGCAGCATCATTTTTCCCTGAGCAGTTATCCCAATCACAGACCGAGCCATACGTTGTGTATAAATAGCATCTTGAGGAAACGAACACACTTTCCCTTCCATAAGTAACATTGGACCTGATGCTAAAGCTGATTCATATTCATCTTCCACATCCGTATAATCTGAAAACGTACAAGACTTCACATCTACAGAACCTTCCGCATCAATAGCAATCACTCCGTTCACTTTACTGGCAGATTCGATCGTAGACGCAACCTTCACCACCTTATCCACCATAGTAAATGTAGACGGATTTCCGGAAATAGAATAACTGCCATTGATAGCAAACAATGCTTTTTTATCTTTAGCAATCATACTAGTTTTGGCAGGAGTATCACATACAGCAACTCTGGTAGAAAACATAGTCGTCGGATATACCACATAAGAAACGCTTTGGGTAGTCCCCCACATGCTCGCTTGTGCCGTACAAACAGCTGCCCCGTTACCTAAATCCGTTTTTTCCCAAGATGCTCTCATAAGAGCCAATGAATCCACATCCCATTTAATTTCTTGGTTGAAATCTTTTTTCAACATTTCGCTATAATCTGAATTATCTCCAGAGTCACTACAACTATAGACTAACGCCAATAGAAAAGACATATATAAATATTTCATTTTCATTATTTTCTCCATTTAAAATTAAAAATAAGTCCATCATTCCAACCCGGGTTCTGCGTTAATGCTCCATTGGTTAAAACACGATCCTTTGTTGGTATCGGGTACAAGTAATCCTTGTCCTCATTCCATACTCTTTTGATACTTTGATGAATAATCAAATTACCACTGTCTCATGATCCAAGCTAAGTTCACCACCTATCTCAAACTGATCTACACAAGAAGAGTTTCCTTTATCAGTACTCAAATACAGATAAACATCATTCGTTCCATCACCGTCCAAATCATATTCACCCGGACCGGGAAAATAAATACCAAGAAATGGTTTTTCAAATATTTTACCTTCCTTCCAACGCATGATATCATAATATCTAAAGCCTTCCATTACCAGTTCTATAGCGCGTTCACGTCTAATTTCAAGGATAATCCCCTGATTATCGTCACTTTCCACGTGCGGATACCACTCCTTCAAATAAGGGTCCGGATTAGCATTTGCTGTTGCCATTAATAAATTCGGCATATTTACACGAGCCTTAGCTTATTAATTGTTTTATTCAAATCATCCTGAGTCAATGTCCCCAATTCTGCTTTTGCTTCCGCACAATTCAAATAAACTTCGGCTGTACGAAACAATGGCAAATCAGATTCAGAAGACATATCATATTTAACTCCACAATCGTACTTCTTCAGATGATACCCTAATTTTGCCAACTTAAAGTTTGGCAGATATTTTTTCCCGTCATCACGTACATATCCTGCTGCACGAATCGTTTGTGTCAGACGCGGATCACGGTTTTTCATCTCTTCCACAAATCCAATAGTCTCATAATTACTCTTATCTGTAAAACGAGAACCATCTTTCATCAGATAAGAATTAACAAAACGCTTTGTCACACCTGAATTTGCCTCACCAGGAGAATTGCAAAATGCCTGTACAATATTAGTCAATCCCAAAGCTGCATTGTAATCTTTCGCCAGGATTATTTCCGTGGGTTCAGCATTCAAAGAGCCAAATAAATTGAAATAAGGGTAGAACCTGCCGTATAAACTGTATAACCACTCTCATTGATAAAGATATCCGATGCGGATGCACATTCACGAAGATACTTTTCCCAATCATTCAAACCATGATACTTTCGAAATGTACCTTCAAACAAACAAATTCTGGATTTTAAAGCCAAAGCAGTCCAACGAGTCACCCGGTATACATCTTTTTGTTTTCTCAAATTATCAATCGCGAAATCAATGTCCTCCAATACTTTCCCCATTACAAACTCACGAGAATCTCTAGGTTTACTCAAAGCTTCCGTATCAGCACTTCCAATCACATAATCATACCATGGCACATCTCCAAAACGCCTCACCTTTACAAAATAAAAATAAGCTCTAAAAAAACGTGCCAAACCTTCATAATGATTCCGTACTTCCTCATTCTGGCAACGATAAATGTTCTCCAGGCAGAAATTAATATCACGAAGGGCTCCCCAACCCCAACCATCGAAATTAGAATCTGTTTCAGGTATAGTGCGTTGCCCGCTAATCGCTTTTTCCAAGATAGGCTGAATAATTACATCACCGTAATCTTTAAACACTCCTGTACCCGAAATACAAGCGACATAGAAATTGTTTGAATACAATTCTAACTCGTTTTCTGTTGTAAAGAATGTTTCCGGTGTAATTTTATCTTCCGGAAATTTATCCAAAATACTTTCACAAGAAATCATTGCCATCAGAGGCAAGAGCATCCATATTTTATATTTTATACTACTCATATTATCCTAGTTTTTATTTTCCATTAAAAAGTCACATCAATTCCAAATGAATAGGTCTTACTCATTGGATAAGAAGTCACGTTCGTATGACCACTTTTCCAGCTCGTAGAAGCCCCAGCATGTTCCGGATCAATATAATTACTATGTAAAGGGCTGAATGTAAAAAGATTCTCTCCACTAAAATAAACCCTGACACGTTCCATATGCAAAGCCTTTAGCCAAGTACGTGGCAAAGAGTAACCGACTGTTACATTTTTAAGACGGCAATAAGCCACATTTTGCAAATAGCGAGTATTAGGTTTAGACAACTCACGTGGATTAACATCCAATGCCACATAGCCTCTCGGACGTGGGAAATAAGCATCCGGATTATCTTCTGACCAAACATCTGTCAAGAAATCCTTCGGAATAAAAGTACAATAAGGACGGGCATAGGGACCCCAGAACAGACTAGTTTCACCATTGGGATACCAATGTTGGCGACCGACGCCTTGCAACAAAGCAGAAAAATCAATTCCATTCCAATCTGCAGCTAATCTGACAGAATATGTATATCTTGGTAAAGAATTTCCAATCACTTTCTGATCCTTCACATCGTTTGCCGATAAAGTAGGAGAAATAATATTATCGCCATCCAAGTCCACATATTTCACATCCCCCGCATGGAGACCTTGAGATTTTATAGAAATATTCAATATATTATTTACGTAACTCTGATTTACCGGATAGTTTTCAGCTTCTTCATCAGTTTTGAAGAGACCATCAACAACATATCCCCAAATCTCTCCCAGTTGTTGTCCTTCATATGGAGTGCCCAATGTTTTGTTATCATTGTTATACTTTGTCACTTTAGTCGTATTATCAGCCAAGCCTAGTACGACAGAATAATGGAACGCTTTTCCCTTTAGATTAAAAGAATCATTCCAACTAATCGATGCTTCCCAACCTTTCGTACGTAAGTTAGCAGCATTTGTTTTGGAGAAGAAGCACCATATACATTCGGAAGATCCTTGGAAGCCATCAACATATCTTTCGTATCACGTACATATATATCAGCCGTCATATTCAAACGATTATTCAATAGTCCGAGATCCAAACCGATATTTTTTGTAACAACCGTTTCCCAAGTGAAATCAGAAGCATTCGGAGCAGAGATACTAGCACCTGACGCTTTATTTTTATCACCAAAAGCATAAGAAATTGTACCACCAGAAGATATAGTCTGCAAATAGTCATAATATCCGACTTGTTGGTTTCCTAATGCTCCCAAAGAAAAGCGTAATTTCAAATTACTAATTTGTTTACGTAATGGTGCAAAGAACTTTTCTTCATTAATTCTCCACCCGGCAGAAACTGAAGGAAAAAAGCCATAGCGATGTCCCCGGGCAAACCGTGAACTACCATCATAGCGTCCGCTAAATTCAAATAAATATCTATTTTTATAGTCATAATTCAAACGATAAAAAAGACCGAAAAGAGCATATCTATTTTTACCACCCGCAATACTCATTTCATCACCATTAGCTAAATTAAAATCAGTTAAATCTTCGGACAATAAATCATTACGTTGTATTTTGATGTCTTTAAAAAATTTAGTTTCATAATTGACACCGGCAGTTGCACTTACATGGTGCACATCGGCAAATGTATTTGTATAATTTCCATAAATATTGTATGAATGAAACCAATCATGATTAGAACGTTCATAAAGAGTATTAAGGCCATAACCATCTGTTTTCCAAAGAACTTCTCCGGGTACACGTGAATATGGATAATTAGCACTACGATTCATTGCCGTATATTCATGTTGAGCAAACGAATAATTAGCCGTCACCGTTACATTCTTAACAGGTGTCATTACCGCCTCAAAGGTGGTATTAAAAAAGTAATTAGTATCCTCATTCTTGTGTTTACCGTATTCAAGAATTGCACTAAGATCATTAGCAGGGCGATATCCTCCTGTAATAACTGTTGCATTCCCCATATATGTACCATCCGGATTGATTGGAACAATAGAAGCTAAGGCATGCTTACTTATCGCATCAAAAAGATTGTTAATAGCACCTGGCCCCGGAAATGGATAAGAATCCTTTTTGTATGACGTATTATTACTTATCTTCAACCATGGAGCAATCTCAATACTTACCTTGGAACGGAAATTGTATTTAGTGAAACTATCCATATTTTTCCGAATAACTCCTTTCTGATCATAATAAGCACCGGAAAGGAAATAGTGCACTTTCTTATTGCCACCACTGACACTAATATTGTGTTCCCATGTAGGACGAGACTCATCCATGAAATAGTTATACCAATCAAAGTTACCATAATATTTATATTCACCATCTTTGATAACCACCCACGGTCGTTCCGGATTTTCCGTTTTATCATTACGCCGGATCCACATTTCATAATAATCTTCATCATTATAATTCGTATAGTTAGAACCTTGATAGGTAGAATAAAACATATCATTGATAGCCGCCGAATAATAACCGCGAGTCTCAAAATCTCTGGAAACTGTAGGTGAGCCAAAGCTATAACGTCCGTTATAAGAAACACGTGTTTTACCATCATTACCAGATTTTGTTGTAACCAAAATTACTCCATAAGCTGCACGAGCCCCATATACAGCAGCCGAAGAAGCATCTTTCAATACACTAATAGACTCCACATCATTGGGATTCACTGCATCGATAGTACCTTCTACACCATCAACTAATATCAAAGGCGTGGCACTACTACTGATAGAATTGATACCACGAATATTTATGCTACCACCCTGTCCCGGACGACCGTTAGAAACAGTAACATTCATATTAGGAACAGCTCCTTGAAGTAGTTTAGACAAATTATCGGCCGAACGTCCGATTACTTGTTTATCGTCAACCACAGCAACAGCACCCGTCAAATTGATTTTTTTCTGTGTACATATCCCACAACAACTACTTCTTCCAAAACCTTGGTATCCTCTTCCAATGTAATAATCAAAGTTTTACCATCCTCAACTTTTACCTGTTGGTCTTTATAACCAATATATGAGATATTCAACACATTAAGCTTTCCTTCTTCTCCGTTTAAAGAAAAATTTCCGTTTACATCACTCACCGTTCCTCTATTGCTTCCTTTCAGAGCAATTGTAACACCAATCAACGGTTCACCGTTCGTATCAACGACCTTACCTGTAATCTTCTTCAAATTTCCATCAGGCGCAAATCTTTTACTAGACAAAATTATGCTTTTATCAAGCACTGAATAACAACGTCACTTCCCTTAAAAACCTCATCTAGAATTTTAAAAATATTCTGTTTATTGACATTAATAGAGACACGTTTATGTACATTAACCTGCTGACTGTTAAAGAAGAATACAAAGTCAGTCCGCGATTCTATTATTTTCAAGACGGTTTCAATCGTTTGATTATTGACTTTCAAGTCAAGGATCGCATTTTGCGCATAAGTATTTGTCGCACGAATGCATCCTATCGAAACACATAGCATAATAATTAATAATCTCATAGGCAATGGAATTCCTTTTAAAGTTGCTTTCAGTAGCCTTTTAATCCCAAGAATTTGGATACTACAATGTTTTTGCATAAATTTGTTGTGATTTAAATTAAAAATAAAGTTAACTACACTTGTCGGCAAACAAGTAAGGCTAAATGATTTTTTATATGGGAAGAATA
>ENA-OQJH01000178-OQJH01000178.1-human-gut-metagenome-genome-assembly--contig:-NODE-178-length-37902-cov-5.387399_pt1 | contig 37902 bp, 64 predicted proteins | sample MGYA00242597_ERZ504763 | MGnify/ENA primary metagenome ERZ504763 (study PRJEB26092, sample SAMD00036359) | human gut metagenome | host: Homo sapiens | study: EMG produced TPA metagenomics assembly of... | reverse complement strand
ACCCGGGGAAAGCGGTGTGAGGCCACTGCGAGATCGAGACGGAGTTTGACAACCAGCTGATGCGGGAGGACGGGCTTGACCCGATGCACTTTTTCACGGCGGGGCATATCCGCCCCAACCGGGAGTTTGCAAAGATCATTGCGCCGTTCTACGAAAATGTCACGGCAGACGAGACCTACGGAGCCATGCGGGGCATGGTGCGGGTGCACCATCTGCTGCAGGCTACCAGCAGTCAAGCGCTGGGTGGTGTTGACGGCCCTGAAAGCGGCAGGTACCTATGATGTCATGCACGGGCTGGTGGCGAACCTCCAGCCCAATCCCCGGTGCGAGGCCAGCGACAAGGAGCTGGAAGCACTGTATCAGCAGGCTCTCCCGCTGGCAGTGCGGCTCATCACGGAATATGTGGAAGGGCTCTCCGACGGCGCACCGCTGGACAAGGCCTATGACCACACCTCGGAGAATTTTGAGAGGAATGCAAATGAATGAAGCAAAGCAAAAATTTCGCCTGACCAGCCTGGAACGGGCGTGGATCTTATACGATGTGGGCAACTCGGCGTTTGTGCTGCTGGTGGCAACGCTGATCCCCATCTTCTTCAACGCACTGGCTGAGGGGGGCGGCCTGAGCTCGGTGGAGTATCTGGCCTACTGGGGCTATGCAGCCTCGGCGGTCACGGTCATCACGGCGGTGCTCAGCCCGATCCTTGGCACACTGCCGATACCCGCAACTTCAAGAAGCCCATCTTCATCTTCTGCGTGGCAGTGGGCGTGATCGGCTGCTGCGCCATGGGGATGGCAAGCACCTGGCTGCCGTTCCTGCTCATCTTCATCTTTGCCAAGGTGGGCTTTTCGGGCAGTCTGGTGTTCTATGACTCCATGCTCAGCGATGTGACTGTGCCGGACCGGATGGATGAGGTCTCCTCCAAAGGCTATGCCTGGGGTTACATTGGCAGCTGTTTGCCCTTTGTGGTCTGTCTGGCGCTGGTGCTGGGGGCCGGGAGCATCGGCATCTCCCAGATGACGGCGCTGAATCTTGCCCTCTTTATCACCGCCGCCTGGTGGCTGGTGACCACCCTGCCCCTGCTGCGCCAGTATAAACAGGTGCACTTTGTGGAGGTGCAGGAACATGCCATCCGGCAGAGCTTTGCCCGCATCGGCCATACCCTCCGCCACCTGAAAGAGGACAGGCAGGTGTTCTGGTTCCTGCTGGCCTTTTTCTGCTACATCGATGGTGTGTACACCATCATCGATATGGCCACGGCCTACGGCACGGCCCTGGGGCTGGACACCACAGGCCTGCTGCTGGCGCTGCTGGTCACCCAGATCGTGGCCTTCCCCTCGGCACTGGTGTTCGGGCGGCTGAGCGGGCAATACCCCTCGGGCACCCTCATCCCGGTCTGCATCGCAGCCTACGCGGGCATTGCGCTGTTTGCCTTTTTCCTGAAGCACCAGTGGCAGTTCTGGGTGCTGGCCGTTGTGGTGGGCATGTTCCAGGGCGGTATCCAGGCGCTGAGCCGAAGCCACTTTGCCAAGATCATCCCGCCGGAAAAATCGGGCGAGTACTTCGGTCTGTTCGATATCTGCGGCAAGGGCGCATCCTTCTGGGCACCATGATCGTCAGTGTGGGCAGCCAGCTGACCGGCAGCGCCAATGTGGGCGTGGGCAGCCTGATCGTGCTGTTCGTTGTGGGATTCGTGCTGTTCCGGGTGTCGGATCGGAAGTGAATTTAACCCCCCAGTCACCTGCGGTGACAGCCCCCTAGTAGTGGGGCCCTTGGCATAACGTAAAGCATCACCTCTTTGCCAAGCGCCCCTACCAGGGGCGGTGCATCCCGCAGGGATGACGGTGGGGTTTAACCGCAAGAGCCTTCCCTTTGGGAGGGCTTTTTTGTTCGTTGCGTCTTACCGGAAGGCGTGGTACAATAGGGCCAAACACTTTGAAAAAATATGACCCAAAGGAGAAACAACATGAACTATCCCGGTTATACGCTGGTGCGCTGCGAGGACTGCCCGGAGCAGCACGGTGTGCTGACGGTTCTGAACCACGATGTGAGCGGGGCCACTGTCCTGCTGGTGGAGAACGAGGACACCAACAAGGCGTTCGGCATCGGCTTCGGCACCTTCCCCTCCGACGACACCGGTGTGTTCCACATTCTGGAGCACTCGGTGCTGGCGGGCAGCGAGAAGTACCCCGTGACCTCGCCTTTTTTGCAGCTGCTCAAGAGCAGTATGGCCTCCTTCCTGAACGCCATGACCTTCCCGGACAAGACCGTGTACCCCTTTGCCACCCCCAACGAGACCGATTTCAAGAACCTGATGGATGTGTACCTGAACGCCGTGTTCTGCCCGCTGGCCATGGTGGACAAGGCTGTGTTCGAGCAGGAGGGCTGGCACCGGGACGCAGACGGCACGGTGAGCGGCGTGGTCTACAATGAGATGCAGGGCGCGCTGGCCTCCCCGGACGCGCAGCTGCAGAACGCGCTGGAGCGGGCCATGTTCCCGGATACGCCTACGGCTTTGTGTCCGGCGGCGACCCGGCCTCCATCCCGGCCCTGACCTATGAAAATACCAGCGGGTGTACCGCCGCCATTACAGCGCCGACAACTGCTGCATCACCCTGTATGGCAAGATGGACATGGCCGAGAAGCTGGCTTTTCTGGATGAGCACTATCTGAGCAGGATGCCCAAGGGCACCAGCCGCCCCCGGCTGACGATGCAGGACCAGCAGAACGGTGTGCGTGTGTGCATCCCGTACTACACCGAAAACCCCGAGCCGGATCAGGTGCAGTGTGCGCTGGCCTGGTACACCGGCGCGTTTGCTGACCGGGAGCGCCAGCTGGGCGTGGAGATCCTGCTGGATGCCCTGCTGGGCACCAACCAGTCCCCGCTGAAGGCAGCTCTGCTGGAGCAGAAGCTGGGCGCGGATATCGACATTGGCTTTGACGACAGCACCCTGCAGCCCACGCTGGATCTGGTGCTGCGGGGGGCCACCGCAGAGACTGCCCCCAAATTTGCAGCTGGCGTGAAACAGGCTGTGACCGACCTGCTGGCAGGGGGCATCCCCGAGGAGCTGCTGCTGGCCAGCCTGAACGCCATGGAGTTTGCCTCCCTGGAGCGCCCGGGCAGCCTGCCCGACGGTGTGCTGGATGCCATCTATGCCGCCACCGGCTGGCTCCACACCGGCGACCCGGCTCTGCTGCTCCACACCGACAAACTGTTTGCTTCCCTGCGGGAGAAGCTCTCCACCGGCTGGTTCAACGATCTGCTGAAGGATCTGCTGCTGGCCGAGCCGGTGCAGGTGATCCAGACCCCGGCCCTGCCCAAGAAGGACGAAGAGGATGCTGCCCCTGCCCGCACCGACGGCAAGCTGGTGCTGGACCATCCGCTGACCGTGGCCGATCTGGGCGATGGTGACAGGAGCGCTGCCGGTACGGTGGAACCGCTGGCCGGTGCGGAGCTGCTGCACCACCCCTCCAAGGCAGCCTGTATCTGAATTTCTACTATGACCTGGGCGAGTGCACCCCGGAAGAGGTGCAGTATCTTGACCTGCTGACCGATATTCTGGACGAGCTGGATACCCCGGAGCACACTGCCCGGGAGCTGCAGACCCAGCGCGCCACCTGGCTGGGCAACAGCATGGCCTGCATCAGCTTCTGGACCGGGCGGCAGGAGGGCAGCCCCTGCCACGCAAAGCTCACCTGGAACATGAGCCTGTTGGAGCGGAATCTGGACAAGGCCATTGCGCTGGGCAGTGAGTACCTCTACAAGACCTGCCTGACCGGCCCCAAGGCCGAGGAAGCCTTTGCCCGGGTGCTGAGCCAGCAGAAGCTGAGCATGGAACAGCAGTTCATCCAGCAGGGCAACCAGTACGCTGCCGTGCGTGCCGCCGCCCACTACTCAGTGGAGTATGCCCTGAGCGAGCGGTGCAGCGGCGTGACCGGATACCACTTCCTGTGTAACCTGCTGGAACGGGCCGACTGGGCCGCCATGGGCAAAAAGCTGGAGGCGGTGCGGGAAAAGGTGCTGAACCATGCAGCCCTGACCATCAGCTGCATGGCAGCGAGGAAGCGCTGGCAAAGCTGCGTGCCCTGCTGCCCGGCAGTGCCTTTGCTGCCCAGGGCCGCACTGCGGCCAGGCCCTACACGGAGGTGCTGACCGCCCCCGTGAACGAGGCCTTTATCATTGACGGCGGCGTGAACTATGATATCCTGACCTGGCCCATGGAGCGGCAGGCCGACCGCCGGGTGCTGGCCCGCATTATGAGCTACGAATACCTGTGGCACAACATCCGTGAGGTGGGCGGCGCTTACGGCACCGGAATGCTGACCCGTGCCCAGACCGAGGGACTGTACACCTACCGTGACCCCCACCTGACCGAGAGCTACGAGACCTTTGCCAAGGCCCCCGAGGTGCTGGCAGGCCGGGAGTACACCGAAAAAGACCTGACCGAGTTCATCGTGGGTGCGGTGTCCGAGATGGATTCGCCCAAAAAGCCCAACGCTGAGGCCAAGGAGCTGGATCGCCGGTACTTCTGCGGCATCACCGATGCCATGCTGGCCGCGGACCGCAAGGCCCTGTGCAGCGTGACGGCTGAAACGGTCCGGGCACAGGCCGCAGACCTTGCTGACCGGATGGCAAACGCTACCCGTGTGGCCTTTGGCAGCAAGGACGCTGTGGAAGCAGGCAAGCAGCTGTTTGACCGCATTGAGACCCTGTAAGCAGAACCGAAACTGAATCTGTAACGAAAGCAGGCACCCTGCCTTTGCCCCGGATGGGGCGGGCGGAGTGCCTGCTTTTTGCGCAAAGGCGCTTCACGCACCTGATGTGTCTGTGCATGGAAAATCCGGGAGAAAAACGGAGATTTCTGCACGGTGCGATACAGCGATGAAAAACAAGAGCTTGATTTATACAAATAGGATTCTATTGCACTAAAAGTACAAAACGGCCCTGAAAAAGTGCGCACTGTTGCAGGGGACGAAAAGCTGGTATCCTTGTGCCAAGCCAAACAGAAAGGATGTGAGAACACAGGATGGCGCAAGCAAAACAGCCGGGCAGGGACAAGAGCCTTGCCAGCCTGCACAAGGCCACCGACACCCTGAGCACATGCTGGCGCAGGAGGTCAAGGATCTGAACGCCCGGCAGAAGGCCCAGCGTGGCGATGGCTCTGACCCGGCCCTGATGAAAGGGCTCAAGGAGGCCACGGCGGTGCTGAAGGATCTGGCCGCGGTGGCCAAGACCTGAACGATCAGGGTGCGGATGCCGAGGCCCGGGCGTGCGGCGTGGTGCTTCTGCCAGCGTGGAGGACGTATGAATGCAGAGATCGTATGGCGGCCCCAGCCCGGCAGGCGGAGTTCATGCGCCGCCCGGAACCGGAAGCCCTGTACGGGGGCGCGGCAGGCGGCGGCAAGAGTGACGCGCTGGTGATCGAGGCCCTGCGGCAGGTGCACATCCCCCACTATCGGGGCTCATCCTGCGCAAGACCTACCCCCAGCTCAGTGATCTGGTGGACAAGAGCATGGCCTACTACAAGCGGGCTTTTCCCACGGCGCAGTACAACGCTACCAGCATGTGTGGGTGTTCCCCAGCGGGGCAAAGATCTACTTTGGTTCCATGCAGTACACCAAGGACCGCACAAATTATCAGGCAAGGCCTTCGACTTCATCGGGTTCGATGAGCTGACCCATTTCGAGTGGGAAGAGTACAGCTATATGATGAGCCGCAACCGCCCCACCGGCCCGGGCACCCGGGTCTACCTGCGGGCCACCACCAATCCCGGCGGTGTGGGGCACGGCTGGGTGAAAGCCCGGTTCATCACGCCTGCCCCGCCCGGCACCCCCATTGTGGAACAGTTCCCGGTGCGGATGCCGGACGGAACCGAGAAGGTGCTGGAGCGGGCAAGGGTGTTTATCCCGTCCAGTGTGTTCGACAACCCCGCCCTGCTGGAAAATGACCCGGACTACCTTGCCAGTCTGGCAAGCCTGCCCGAAGCGGAAAAGCAGGCCCTGCTCTATGGCAGCTGGGACAGCTTTTCGGGGCAGGTGTTCACCGAGTGGCGGAACGACCCGGGGCATTATCAGGACCAGCGCTGGACCCATGTCATTGCGCCCTTTGCCATCCCCAGACACTGGAAGATCTACCGGGGGTACGATTTCGGTTTCTCGAAGCCGTTCTCGGTGGGATGGTACGCGGCGGATGAAGAGGGCAGGCTTTACCGCATCAAGGAGCTGTACGGCTGCACGGGCCGACCCAACGAGGGCCTGCGCATCGATCCGGTGGAACAGGCAAGGCGGATCCGGGAGGCAGAGCAGAACGACCCGATGCTCAAGGGCCGCACCATTCTGGGGGTGGCTGACCCCGCTATCTTTGATGAGAGCCGGGGCGAGAGCATTGCCGCATGATGGAGCGGGGCCCCCATTTTCTCCACTGGGTCCCCGGTGACCACACCCGGCTGGCGGGGAAGATGCAGTTCCACTACCGGCTGGCGTTCGATGGGGAGGGGCGGCCCATGTTTCAGGTGTTCAGCACCTGCAGGCACTTTATCCGCACCCTCCCGAACCTGGTCTATGACGAGAGCAATGTGGAGGACATCGACACCCGGCAGGAGGACCATATCTATGACGAGTGCCGCTATGTGCTGATGGAAATCCCATCTCCCGCCCCGGCAGACCGTGCAGCCTCCGGTGGGGGATGACCCGCTGGAGCTGCACCGGAGGGCGAGATTTTACAGGGTATAGGCGGCTCACCCTCTCCGTCAGCGCTGGCGCGCTGCCACCTCTCCCGAAGGCGAGGCCTTGGCAGTTATTGCAAGTTTGCAGTTTCGTCAGAAGCTCCCACTTTGGGAGCAACGACGACGACCGCCGCCAGCGGCGGATTGAGGGAGGAGTTGTTGGGGCAGCGGCCAGCAAGGATGCGAACAGAGTGAAGCAGACGCTGGGAGCCGCAACCCGGCTGTGGGCGAGCGGAGCGAGACTGAGAGGGTGAGGAAGCTAACAAGAAAGGAGTAAGCAATGATCGATGAAAAGCCCCCCATCGGGGTAGAAGAAGTGGCCGAAGCCACTGCCATTTTACAGAAATACAAGGCCGGAAAAGCCGCGCTGGACAAGCGCATTGTGGACAACGAGCTGTGGTTCCGGATGGGACACTGGAAGAACTACCAGAACCCCATGATGGAGGGCAAGCCCCAGCCTGCCAGTGGGTGGCTGTTCAACAGCATTGCCAACAAGCACGCCGATGCCATGGACAATTACCCGGCCCCCAACGTTCTGCCCCGGGTGGCAGACGATGCGCAGACCGCACAGGTGCTTTCCAGCATCCTGCCGGTGGTGCTGGAGCAGGCAGACTATGAACAGGTGTACAGCGACACCTGGTGGCGCAAGCTCAAGCAGGGCACCGGGGTCAAGGGCGTGTTCTGGGACCGGAGGCCCGGGGCGGCGTGGGAGAGATTGCCATCCGGCCCATGAACCTGCTCATGCTCTACTGGGAGCCGGGCGTGGCGGATATCCAGGCCTCGCCCCACTTTTTCTCCCTGAGCATGGAGAACACAAAACAGCTGGAAAGCCGCTGGCCCCAGCTGAAGGGCCACAGCGCCAGTGTGCTGGATGTACCCCGGTTTCTCCACGACGGCGGGCTGGATACCACCGAAAAAAGCGTGGTGGTGGACTGGTACTACAAAAAGCCGGACGAGGCCGGACACACCCTGCTCCACTACTGCAAGTTCTGCAACGGTGTGGTGCTCTACGCCAGCGAGAACGACCCGGCCTTGCCGGGCGGGGCTTCTACGACCACGGAAAATATCCCTTCGTGTTCGACCCGCTGTTTATGGAAGAGGACAGCCCGGCGGGCTTTGGCTATATCGATGTGATGAAGGAATGCCAGACTGCCATCGACAGGATGAACCATGCCATGGATGAAAATGTCCTGCTGGCATCCAAGCAGCGGTATGTGCTCAGCGACACGGCGGGCGTGAACGAGGAGGAACTGGCGGATCTCAGCCGGGACATCGTCCATGTGGCCGGGCGGCTGGGAGACGAGAGCTTCCGCCCATTGCAGACCGCGGTTTGCAGGGGAACAGCCTGAGCTACCGCAACAGCCGCATTGAGGAGCTGAAGGAGATCAGCGGAAACCGGGATATGACCCAGGGCGGCACCGCAGGCGGCGTGACGGCGGCAAGTGCCATTGCGCCCTGCAGGAGGCGGGCAGCAAGCTCTCCCGCGATATGCTCAAGAGTGCCTACCGGGCCTTTGCAAGGGAGTGCTACCTCATCATTGACCTGATGCGGCAGTTTTACGATGAAGAACGGGTGTTCCGTGTCATCGGGCCTGCCGGAGGCAGAGAGTTCGTGCCCTTTTCCGGGGCAGCGCTGCGTGCCCGCCCCATGGGGCTGATGGGCGGCGTGGAGCTGGGAAGCCGGGAACCGGTGTTTGATATCGTGGTGAGCGCCGAGAAGAAATCCACCTTCAGCCGCCTGTCCCAGAATGAAACGGCGAAGGAGTGCTACCAGCTGGGTTTCTTTGCACCCCAGAATGCCGACGCGGCCCTGGCGGCACTGGAGATGATGGACTTTGAGGGCATCGAAAAAGTGCGCCAGAGGGTGCGGCAGAACGGCACGCTGGCACAGAAGCTGACGGCGGCCCAGATGCAGATTACGCAATTCCGCGAAAAATTGAGCGGCGCGGAGGAAAATCTGAGCACAAGAGCATTGGCGAAGAACCTCTCAGGTGCCGGAGCGGTTCTATAACGGAAGGAGCGACAACAATGATCAAAGTGAATTATACGGAATTGGATGGCCCTTACGGCCCGGCCATGCGTCTGGAGGCGGCGGGCCATGCAGGCTATGCCCCGGCAGGCAGGATATCGTGTGCGCCGGTGTCAGCACCCTGATGCAGGCACTGGTCAGCCTGCTGGCGGGCGAGGAAAACGCCCACAGCGATGCTTTTGACGAGCCCGATGGCCCCCGCCTGACGGTGACTGCTGCCCGGCCCTGTACCGCATGGGTCGAGGGAGCCTTTGAGCTGGCCAAGGCGGGCTTTGCCCTGCTGGCAGAGCGCTACCCGGACAATGTCTGCTTTGCTGACCGGAGTGCCCGGGGCAAGCAGGAGATGATGGACCTGCAGCTGTTTGCTGACGGCGGCGAAGCGGCTGCCCCTGCCCTGAGCGCGGCCCAGGAGCAGCAGGCTGTGGCATCGGGTACCCTGAAGCCCGGTGAAAAAGCGGACGCAAAGCAGGAGATGACCGCCCCGGAGGGGGAGAAGGAGGTGAAAGAGACCGAACCGGTCAAGGCGGAAGAAGGGCAGGAACAGGAACCGCCCCGCCCTGCGCTGCCAAAACGTTTCCCGGGAAGCCAGGCTGTGGATGCTCTGCACCGGCGCTGGGCTGCCGAGGAGGCCATGATGCGCCGGGCAGTGCCGGAGTTTTCCCTGCAAAAGGAGCTGGCAGACCCCGAGATGCGCCGTCTGATGCAGCTGCCCGGGATGCGGATGCTGGATGCCTACCGGCTGGCCACTACGGGGATGCCATGCGCCAGACTGCCCGCACCGTGGAGCAGGGCGTGGTGGAGCGTATCCGCCAGCGCGGGGCACGCCCGGCTGAAAACGGCACCCACCCCGGCAGCGCGCCGTGACCGGTGCGGATGTGAACCGGATGACCCGCAGCCAGCGGGAAGCGCTGGAGCGTCAGGCGCTCCATGGCGCAAAGATCAGTTTTTGAGGGAAAACCCTCTCACGCTTCGGTCTGGCTTTGCCAGCGCCTTGCGGAGCTCCCCCGAAGGGGGAGCTTGAAATCAATGAAAGAAAGGATAATGACTATGAACAACTTCAACATTCAGCTGTTTGCCGAAACTCCCCTGAACTCCACCACCACCATGACCCCGGAGATGAAGACCTTCTACGAGAAGCGCCTCATCGACAGGCAGAGCCCCGGCTGGTGCATGACCAGTTTGCGGATTACTATCCTGTGCCCCAGAACGGCGGCAAGACCATCGAGTTCCGCAAGTACGACAGCCTGCCCAAGGCTTCCACTCCGCTGACCGAGGGCGTGACCCCGGACGGTCAGGCCCTGAACGTGACCACCATTACCAGCGACCTGCACCAGTATGGCGGCTGGACCCCGCTGACTGACGTGCTGCAGATGACCGCCATCGACAACAACGTGGTGCAGGCCACCCGTGTGCTGGCAAGCCAGGCGGGCCGCACCATGGACAGTATCACCCGTGATGTGCTGGCAGGCGGCACCAATGTGCTGTATGCCCCCAAGCAGAATGCAGACGGCACCGAAACGGAGGTGAAGAGCCGCAAGGAGCTGGACAAGACCTGCACCCTGACCCCGAAGCTGTTCTTCCGGGCGGCGGCGCAGCTGGGTGCCATGAATGCGGACCCCATCGGCGACAGCTACATTGCCATCATCCACCCCTATGCCGCCTATGACCTGAAGACCTGCAGGGAGTTCGTTGAGGCACACAAGTATGCCGACCCTGAGACCATGTACCGCGGCGAGATCGGCAAGCTGGGCAATATCCGCTTTGTGGAGACCAGCGAGGCCAAGATCTGGAAGGACACCACCTGCCCCAGTGGTCTGGCCGTGTTCGGCACGCTGGTGCTGGGTGCTCATGCCTACGGTGTGACCGAGCTGGAGGCGGCGGCCTGGAACACATCGTCAAGCAGCTGGGCTATGGCGACGACCCGCTGAACCAGCGCGCTTCCGTGGGCTGGAAGGGGATGCGCGCCGCCGAGCGTCTGGTGGAGCAGTACATGGTGCGCATTGAGAGCGTATCCAGTTATTCGGAGAATGCGAGTGCCAACTGAACCTCTCAGGCGCTTCGCGCCAGCTCCCCCAGTAGGGGAGCTCTTGGCAAACCGGGCAAGCCCTGCTGGATGACGAAACCAGGCGAGGCGTAAAAGGCAGTGCCCCTGCGACAGAGGGCAGAAAGGATGAAAAATGGACAAGAAAAACGTAAGGATCCGGCTGTTCAAGGACAACAGCCGGTACAAAGGCGACCTGTTTGTGAGCGTGAACGGCGTGAGCTATAAGATCCGCCGGGGCGTGGAGGTGGAAGTGCCGCCCGAGGTGGCAGAGGTGCTGGAACACAGCCAGGTGCAGGATGAGCGCACCGCCGCCCGCATTGCCGCCGCCGAGAGGATCGAGGGGTGAGCGCATGACAGTGGGACAGGCTCTGGAACGGGCCGAGGAACTGCGGCCGGGCTGCAAGGTGGACAGCTGCACCCGGCAGCGCTGGCTCTGTGAGGAGGACGGGATGCTGCGGGCCCTGCTGTTCTCCAGCTGCGGGATGCGGGCCGGGGCGGGGGCAGACCTTGCCTGGCCTGCGGAGGGAGGTCTGGACGATGCCGTGGAGCTGCTGGTGCCCGTGCCCTTTGATGCGCTCTACCCGCATTACCTCTGCGCAAAGCTGGATGCTGCCCTGGGCGAGACGGAACGTTACGCCGGGGAGCAGGCCCGGTATAACAGCATTCTGGCCGAGCTGAGCGCCTGGCTGCGGCGGCGGGCAAAGCCGAAGCGCGGTGCGCAGTGGCGGTGGTGAAAGGGAGGAAAGTGGATACTTCTGACAAATCGGACCGGTGTGAAGAATACCCGGGATCTGCTGCGGGCCTTTGGCGGCCTGAACGAGACCTACGGCTGCACCGAGGCTGAGTACAGCGGGGGAATGAATTTTTCGGCCCGGGATTTCCCGGCCCTGAGCACCCGGCTGCCCCGCCGCAGGCTGCAGGAGCTGGCCGGGCTGAACGGGATGTATCACCTGAACGGTCTGCTGACCGTCTGCGGGCAGGACCTGGTTTATACCCCGGACGAGGCCCCGGCCCAGCCCGTCACCGTGAAAAATGCCGTGGCAGACAGCCGCAAGACGATGGTAGGCATCGGAACAAAGATCCTGATCTTCCCGGACAAGGTGGCGTTCGATACGGCCGACGGCAGTGCGGCCCCGCTGGGTGCTGCCTGGGAGGCGGGAAGCCTGAGCGTGAGCTTTGCGCCTGTGATGCTTCGGGGAATACCTACGAGGTGAAGGACAAGGGCACGAAGGAGCCGGAACACCCGCAGGACGGCCAGCTGTTTCTGAAGCTGAACGAGCCGGACAAGCCCTATTCCGCAGAGAATACGCTGGAGGTGTACAGCGAGGCTTCGGGCAACTGGACGGTGATCCCGCTGGACTACTGCCTTGTGACCGCTGAGGGCATCGGGGCGGAGTTCCGGGTGTGGGATACCGTGACCTGACCGGTACGGGGGCTGAACAGGCAGGCCAGTGGGCCGGGCTGGACGGCGACCGCATCGTGTACGGTGTGACCGAGACCACCCTGCGCCTGCGGGCTGACCCGGGCGGCGAACACTTTTACGGCAGGCTTGTCCACAATGGCAGCAGTGCTGTCTGGGTGAGCATGGACGGCACACAGCGGAAGAGTATTACCCGGCGGAGGGTGTGAAGGCGGAGCGCCGGGTGCCCGACCTTGAGTACCTGACCGAGTGCGACAACCGGGTATGGGGCTGTTCCAGCAGGGAGAATGTCATCTACGCCTGTAAGCTGGGCGACCCCACCAACTGGTTCTCCTACCGGGGCATTGCGGCAGACAGCTATGCCGTGACCGTGGGCAGCGACGGCCCCTTTACCGGCGCAGCTACCTGCATGGGCTATGCGCTGTTCTTCAAGGAAAACACCCTGCACAAGCTCTACGGCTCCAAGCCCTCGGATTTCCAGCTCAGCTCCCTGCGCTGCCGGGGCGTGGCCAGAAACGCGGCCCGCAGTCTCTGCGTGCTGAACGAGACGCTGTACTATCTCTCGCCCGACGGCGTGATGGCGTGGGATGGCAGCATCCCGGCCAAGGTGTCGGCGGCGCTGGATGCCGGGCGGCTTGCCAATGTGAAGCAGGCCGTGGGCGGCGCGCTGGATGGCCGGTATTATCTGCATGTCAGCCGGGAAAACGAGGTGCGTCTGCTGGTCTATGATACCGAGCGGGGCCTCTGGCACGAGGAGGATGTCTGCTCCTTTGAGATGGCCAGCACCGGCGGGCAGCTCTATCTCTGGGATGGCCGGGCGTCTGGGCCGCTGATCCCAGCCGGGAAACGGCAGGTCAGAGAAGCGAGGAAACGGAACAGGGCGTAGAGTTTGCCCTGACCACCGGAGATCTGGGGCTGGACAGCCCCGAGGAGCGTTACCTCTCCCGGCTGACGCTGCGGCTGGATGCCGCCTGCAGGAGCCGGGTGACTGTGGAAGTGAGCTATGACGGCGGCCCCTGGGAGAACGCCGCTGCCCTGACAGTGGAGGGCCCGCGCCGCAATTGTGATCTGCACCTTGTGCCCCGGCGGTGCGCCTCGCTCCGGCTGCGGCTGTGGGGCTATGGCAGATCACCCTGCGGAGCCTGGCCAAGACCGTTCAGCGGGGCAAAGGGAAACTGGATGGGAACTGGAGGATGAACCATGGCAAGCATTGCGGGCCTGGGCAAGATCGGCCTGCCCAGGCTGAGTGAGAATATGGACCCGGAGGATGCCCGGGCCCTGCGGAATTATCTGTACCAGATGCAGGAGCAATTGCAGTATGTGCTCTGCAATCTGGACACGGAGAATTTCTCGGAGGAGCTGCGGGGCAGGCTTTCCGGCAGTTTGGGAAAGGAGGAGACATGAGCGAGAAAAAGAAGCAGGAGTACACCACAGGCGGGCTGAAAAACCGGCAGGATGTGGAAAACGCGCTGGCTTCGGCAGAGTACCGGCCCTCGCAGGAGGTGACGGACGCGGCCAGCGACCTGAAGCAGTGGCAGGCCAACCGCCCCGGCGATTACGAGAGCGCCTATCAGGCCGCATTGACGGCCTGATGGAGGATCTGCTGGACCGGAAGGAATTCAGTTACAGCTATGGTGCCGACCCACTGTACCGCCAGTACGCCCAGCTGTACACCCAGAATGCCCAGAACGCCAGTGCCGACGCGGCGGCGCAGGCGCTGCCCTGACCGGCGGCTATGGTTCCAGCTACGCGGCCAGTGCGGCCCGGCAGGCATACCAGCAGCAGATCGGTGCGTTGAGCGAGGCCATCCCAACGCTGTACCGGCTGGCGCTGGATACCTACCAGAGCGGCGGCGATGCCTGGTGGAGCAGATCGACCAGCTGAACGGGCAGGAGCAGAATGCCCGGCAGAAGTATGAGCGGGAGCTGGCGGATTACTACACCCAGCTGGAACAAAAGGGCAATGCCTACAACACGGCTTACACCCAGGATTACGGGCGTTATCAGGATTATCTGGGCCAGCTGGACAGCCTGTACGGTTACTACGCGGCACAGGAACAGCAGGAGGCGGCCCGCCGCCAGCAGGGATTCAACAATGTGATGACCGTGCTGGGCCTTCTGGGTGACGCGGCCCAGCTGGCCATTACCGGCACCACGGGTCTGGGCAGCATGGCAGGCAGCCTGCTGAACACCGGGTACAACATCTATGCGGGCAACCGCGCCTATGAAGCCGAACGGGCCGACACGGCATGGAAGCAGAAAATGCAGGAGCAGCTGCGGCAGGATGAGCTGGCACAGCAGCAGTACAAAAACGAGCAGGCGCAGCAGGAATATCAGGACAAACTCCGCCAGCAGCAGGTCAGCAATGCCCTTGCGGCAGAGCGGCTGGATCTGAGCAAGAGCCAGTGGGCAGCCAAGCAGGAAAAGGCCAGCCGGACTGCCGAAAAAGCCAGCGCCGATGCAGCGGCGAAGCGCGGCAGCCTGACGGGTGACACCGGCCTGAAGGTGGGCAAAAGCGGCGTTTCCAGCGGCGGCACCGTGCCGTACAGCGCGGCGAGGATGCGCAGTCAGGGGCGCAGTGATACGGCCATCCGCACCCAGCTGCTCAAGGAGGGATACTCCAGCAGCGAGGTCAGGAAGATCATGCAGCAGTTGAACAGCTGAAAAAAGGGGAGGGCTCCCGTGTAAGGAGCTCTCCCCTTTGTGCTATGCCCGCACATCCTCACGGCGTAAAAGCAGCCATGCCAGAAGGAACATTGTCCCCAGCCAGAAGATGCAGCTGAAGGCAAACAGCCCGTAGCTGCCAGCCAGAGCATCCGCACTTTTGTTGGAGTTCATACCCAGCTGCATCAGGGAATAGGGCCACAGGATTCCAAAGCCTTTGGAGCTGATAAAGATGCCGGTAATGCCGCCCAGCAACCCCAGAAAAATGGGCACGGCAAAGCTGCGGATGACCATGGCCAGCACCAGCTGTGCGGCAATGACAGCCAACGCACCCAGCAGTCCCCGCAGCAAAAACAGAGGTAAGGTGACCGGCGGCAGCCCGGGCAGATGGGCAAATACCCTGCCGCAGAACACGAACAGCGCGAACACAAAGCCGTGGGTCAGCAGCGCCAGCTTTGTCACCACCGCAAACTTTGCGGCAAACAGGTCCAGCGGTGGTACGGGGCTTGCCATGATCAGGTTCCAGTTGTGCCCCAGATGTTCCAGCCGCCACAAGTAGGCGGCATAGGTGGCTACCATGGCAGGGAAGAAGAACATGGAATAAAACAGGGTGTGCTGGGTCCACAGGCTATACCAGCCGTCGGTGAGGATCTCAAGATTTTGCAGATAATTGAAGGTGCCGTAGGTGGCGGAAAGAATGGGCAGCAGAAAGAACATTGCCCAGATGGGGGATGCGTGGAGTTTGCGGTTCTCCGCAAGAATGCAGCGTTTCAGCATGGTTTTATACCTCCTCGTCCTGTACCTTGCGCCACGCAAAGGCAAACAGCACAGCGCCCAGCGCAAGGGTGAAGGCCAGCAGCCCCCAGTTGAAGGGGCGGGGGCCGTAGGTGACGGTGTGGGTGGCCTTGTCCCAGTTCGCCACTTCGTAGGCGCTCAGAGGGATGTAGTACCCAAAGGCACAAAATAACTGGCAAGCGGCGGCATAAAAGCAGAGAACAGCCCCACCAGCGCCCCTACAATGCCCACGCAGAGCGCCGGCAGAGGATTGCTACCCACAGCATCAGCAGAAATTCGCCAAAGAAGAGCATTGCGTCAACCGCCAGTGTGCAGACGAACAGATAGACCAGCTGCCCGGTGGGAAAGGCTTCGGTATAACCATGAATGCGCCCCAGCACCGGAACGCAGGCCAGCTCCAGCACCGTGACCAGCAGCACCTCCAGTACCCCAAAGACCGCCTTGCCTGCAAACAGGCTGCGGCGGCTCTGCAGGGTGTAAAGTAGCTTGGCGGTGTTGCCTTTGATCTCCATATCCCACAGCCGGGAGGCCAGCACTGCCATCATCACCGGCATCAGAATGGCTTCAATGACGGGCAGGCTGTAAAGCAGGGCGCTGTAACCGTTGGCGAGTTCCTCCGGGTCTGCCGGGGCAAGGCCGCCCACCCACAGCACGACAATGCCGGGGATGAGCAGGCAGAGAGCAAGGTCATGCCTACGGTGGGCTTTTTGCAGTTCTGCACGGAAAGCTGCCATCTTACGCCACCTCCCCGCTGGTCTGGGTCAGGCTGAGGAAGATGTCCTCAAGGCTCTTTGTCTGTGCAGTCAGTCCAACCACACCCACGCCGCTTTCGGCAAGGGTGCAGACCAGTGCCGCCAGCGCTTCGTCCGGCAGCGGGGGAAGCTGCAGGGTGTCCGGCTGATCTGCCGGTGCAGCGGCTTTTACTCCCTGCTGCTGCAGGACGGCTGCGGCTTTGGGTGCGTCCAGCACCCGCAGCAGAATGCCGCCCCGGCTGTGCTTTTGCAGCTGCTGCAGGGAGCCCTCGAACAGCAGCCTTCCGTGGTTCAGGATGCCCACCTGATCCACCATCTGCTCGATCTCGCCCAACAGGTGGCTGGAGATCAGCACGGTGGCTCCGGTGGTCTGGGGCATGGAAGCAATCAGACTGCGCATTTCCTGAATGCCTGCCGGGTCCAGACCGTTGGTGGGTTCGTCCAAGATCAGCAGTTTGGGGCTGCCCAGCAGCGCCATGGCAATGCCCAGCCGCTGCTTCATGCCAAGGGAATACTGCCCCACCTTCCGGTCAGCGTCTTTGGTCAGGTGCACGATCTCCAGCACCCGGGGGATGTCCTTCCGGTCCACGTCTTTCAAGTCAGCCACGATGGAAAGGTTTTCCAGGGCAGTCAGGTGCAGGTAACCGGAGGGGGATTCGATCAGACTGCCGGTCTGCCGCAGCAGGGCAATGCGGTTTGCTTCGTTCAGGGTGTGCCCCAGCAGTTCCACGCTGCCGCCGGTGGGGTGTACAAGCCCCAGCAGCATCTTCATGGTGGTGGATTTGCCTGCACCGTTGGGGCCTAAAAATCCGTAAACACAGCCCTCCGGGACAGTCAGGTTCAAATGATCCACCACCGGACGGCATGGTAGCTTTTGCAAAGGGCATGGGTCTCGATCACAGGTTTCATAAATGGTCTCCTTTCGCATTCGTGTTTTCGGAACGATGCCAGAATACACCCGCTGCCTTAAACTGACCGGAAGCGCAGCTTAAATTCCCCTTAAATTTGCAGGCGTCCGCTGCGGCGCAAAAAGTGTGGTATAGTAAAGGCGGGAAAGGAGAACTGCCCTTATGGATACCATTTATGATGCAAAGCTCCTGCTTGTGGACGACAACGCCGAGCTGCTGGCACTGCTGTGTGAGCAGCTGCGGGGCGCAGGATATGGCCATATCAGAACCGCCCAAAGCTGCGCCGCTGCCCGCATCTGCTTTGCGGCAGAACAGCCGGAGCTGATGATTTTGGATATCAACCTGCCGGATGGGGATGGATTTTCGCTGTTCCGGGCGCTGCGGGCAAAAGCGGACGTTCCGGCGCTATTTCTCTCTGCACGGGATGCGGATGCCGACCGTCTGTTCGGGCTGGGGCTTGGCGCAGACGACTACCTGACCAAGCCTTTTCTGATGCAGGAACTGCTGCTGCGGGTGCAGCATATTCTGCAGCGGGCGTACCGGGCAGAGCTGTCCCGTACAAAACCGGCACCTTTGCAGCTGGGGGAGCGGTGCGTAGACCTGAATGATGCCATTGTTACCCTGCCAGAGGGCAAAACACTGGCGCTGACTGCTACCGAGCTGGCGCTGCTGCGGAAATTGGCAGAGAACCGGGAATACATCGTTACCTACGATGCCTTTGTGCGGCGGTCTGGGGCGCAGATTATTATGGCTACGAGAACAGTCTGGGGGTACATATCCGGCATCTGCGGGAGAAGCTGGAAGCCGAACCGGTGTGCCGCAGTTTCTGCGGACGGTGCGGGGCATCGGCTATAAGCTGACAAAGGGGGACAAAGCATGAAAACCTTTGTGCGCCTGATCCGGCGGTATGTGCTGGCGGCGGTGGGCATTGTTCTGCTGCTGCTGTTTTCCGGTGTTGCAGTGCTGGGCTGGCTGGGCTGGCAGGAGGCTGCCGCCTGCCGCAGCGGGAGTATTCCTCCAGCGAGATCGCGGATTCCATGGTGGAGACCGCCGAAGGGCTTGCCTTTGGGGCAGAACGCACCCCGCAGGAGTGGATGAACGGCTATGCGTGGGCGATGGTGCTGGACGATGTGGGAAACATCCGCTGGAGCTACGGCCTGCCGCAGGATCTGAACCATGCCTACACTCCCGGCGATATCGCCAGATTTTCCCGCTGGTATCTGGCGGATTACCCGGTGTTCTGCTGGACAGAACCCTACGGGCTGTTCGTCATCGGGCTGCCAAAGGGGAGCCTGTGGAAGTACAGCATTTACAGCTCACCGGACTTTGCCTGAGCATGGTGCGGGTGCTCCCGGCGGCAGCGCTGGGATTGCTGCTGCTGGGTCTGGTGCTCTGCTTCTGGCTGAGCTGGCGGGGGGCAAAGCGGCTGGAGACCGTGGCAAACGGTCTGGATGCTCTGGCGCAGGGGCAGACCGTCCAGCTGCCTACGGATGGTTTTGCCGGGGAACTGGCAGAAAAGCTGAACCAGACCGGGGCGCAGCTGCAAGCCAAAAACGAGATGCTTTCCCGGCGGGACACGCCCGCACCCAGTGGATCGCAGGGGTCAGCCATGACGTGCGCACCCCGCTGGCGCTGATCTTAGGCTGGGCGGAGCAGCTGGAACAGGATGCACTTTTGCCGGACAGCTCCCGGCAGAAAGCGACCGGCATCCGCACCCAGTGCGAAAAGCTGCGCACCCTCATTGATGACCTGAACCTGACCAGTAAGCTGGAATACGGTGCCCAACCCCTGCGCCGGAAAGACCTCCGGGCAGGGCCGCTGTTCCGGCAGCTGGTGGCGCAGTTCTGCGAAAGCCGCTGGCAGAGCGCTGCGGGATCACACTGGAACAGGAAGAACTAGCAGAGCAGACAGTGCTTTCGGTGGACGAGGCGCTGATGGCGCGGCTGCTGGAAAACCTGCTGAACAACAGCGTCCGGCATAACCCAAAGCCGGTGAACATTACCGTGTACACCCGGCGCGCAGGGGAGCGCTTCTGCCTGACCGTGGCAGATGACGGCATCGGCTATCCGGCTGCCGTTCTGGCGGCACTGAACGCTGCGGAGCCTGCCGAAAATGCGCCCCATATCCTTGGCTTATATGTAGTGCAGCAGATCGCCGCTGCCATGGCGGCAGGGCAGTGTTCGGGCAGAACAGCCCCTGCGGGGCAAAAGCGGTGGTGTGCCTGCCGCTGGGCTGAAAATTTATCGGAATCCTTGCTTTTCCCGGCCGGATTTCTTATACTTTGAACAAAGAAGTCTTTTTTGGTGCAAAATACAGGAGGAATCATGGCTGAAATTTCAAGTCTGCTGACATTGCAGGGCCAGCTTGCGCTGCTGACCCTCATCGGCTTTTTTCTGGCCCGAAAGGGCATCATCAACGCGCAGGGACGCAAGTGCCTGACCGACCTGCTCATCAATGTCATCCTGCCGCGAACATCATCCAGTCGTTTCTGGTGGAGTTCAGCTGGGATGTGCTGAAGAGCAGTGCGTCGATCCTTGTGATCTCGCTGGCGCTGCAGATCGGCTGTGTGGTGCTGTGTGCCCTGGGCTACAACTGGCTGCCCTTTGCAAAGCGGAGCGTTTACCAGTATGGCACGGTCTGCTCCAACGGCGCGTTTCTGGGCAGCGCACTGGTGGACGGCATCTGGGGCAGCAGCGGCCTGCTGCTCAGCTCCATCTACCTCATCCCCCAGCGCGTGCAATGTGTCGGTGGGCGTGAGCTACTTTCTGCAGGACGAAAAGCCCGCTTCCAAAGAGGAGATGCGGGCAGACCGCAGGGCTGTGCTGCGGAAAACATTCACCCACCCTGCATCCTGGCGGTCGTGGTGGGCATGGTGCTGATGGCCTCTCAGCTGCCGCTGCCCGGTTTTTTGGGCCGCACCGTCAAGAGCCTGAGCAATTGCAACATGGGTGTTTCCATGATCCTGATCGGTGCCATCATCGGCAGCAGCCGGATGGGCAAACTCTGGGATAAGGACTGCTTCCTCTACTGCCTCATCCGGCTGGGGCTTATCCCGGCGGCGGTGCTGCTGGGCTGCAGGCTCTGCGGCGCGGAGAGCCTTGTGACCGGTGTTTCCGTGGTATTGGCCGCCATGCCCATGGGCGGCGTGACCGCCGTTCTGGCGGAAAAGTACGGCGGGGATTCCGCCTTTGCCAGCAAGTGCGTTGCGGTCTCCACGGTGCTCTCCCTCATCACCACACCGCTGTGGTGCATGGTCGTGTAAGGGTGGGACCGACCGCTGCGCCCGCGGCAAAATGTGAAAAACACCTTGTCAATGGCAATCATGGCCGAAGAATCACGGTTCTTTTTGTCCAATCGGCGAATAGCCTTTGCCGCCGGATGGTGATACAATAGGCAAGGTGTTGCGCGGCGGTGCCGTGAAATGCCATAACATGACAAAAATAAGGAGAGCGCGTGGAAAATGGAACCATTTTATCTGATGCCCGGGCAGGAACGCTGTGAACAGTTTAAGGATGCGAACGGTGTGCCCAAAGTCCGCTACTCCTATTGTTCGCTGAACGGGGCGCTGTTCCGCTGTGTGAGCCGCAGCGTGGAAGAAGCCGAGCGCCTGTGCGAGGACTGGCTGGTGGGTCAGGACCGCTGCTACATCAACTGAAAAATGCACCCTCTGCTCCTTTGCGGAATAAGCTGTAAGAGAATCAGCTTATCGGCAAAGGAGTTTTTATATGATGAATGGCATCCTGCGTATCCAGACCTATCGGCCCCGGCAGTCGGCTCCGGTGGAGGGAGTGACTGTTGTGATCACCGGCAGCGGCTTCACGGCTCACCGCATCACCGATGCCGAGGCAATGCCGAGGATGTGGCCATCTGTGCCCCGGCCTGCGCCCTCTCGCTGGACGAGAACAACACCACGACCCTGCCTATGCCGTGTGCAGCCTGACGGCCAGAAAGCCGGGCTACCGCACCGTCCGCATCCAGGGCATCCAGATCTTTGCCGGGCAGGTCACGCTGGCCCGGCCTGAGATGATCCCGGACACCGAGGAGGGAAAAGACATTGCCAACCCGCCTGTGATCATCCCCACCCACGCTTTGTTTGCGGGGAACGGCGGCAGCGGCCCGTCCCCCACCGAGCACTGCACCGGCAGCCGGGTGCTGGACCGGGTCATCGTGCCAAAAATATTACGGTCCATCTGGCAGCCCGCCGCCTCGGCCCGGAACGTGACGGTGTCCTTCCGGGATTATATCGCCAATGTGGCTTCCAGCGAGGTCTACCCCACTTGGCCTATTGAAGCGTTGAAAGCGAACATCCACTGCCAGATCTCGCTGGCGCTCAACCGCATTTACACCGAGTGGTATCCCAGCAAGGGCTACACCTTCAATATCACCAACTCCACCAGCTACGACCAGTATTACGTCCATGGCCGCACTGTGTTCGATGTGATGGTAAAGCTGACGGATGACATCTTCAACACCTACATCCGCAAGACCGGCACCGTGAATCCCTACTACTCCGAATACTGTGACGGAAAGTCCGTCACTTGCCCGGGGCTCAAGCAGTGGGGCACGGTCACGCTGGCAAATCAGGGCCGCAATGCCTGAGCATCCTCAAATACTATTACGGCAGCGATATCGAGATCGTCCGCACCAGCAACATCCAGTCCATCCCCAGAAGCTATCCGGGCTCTCCTCTCCGGCGGGGAGACCGGGGCACGGCGGTGTTCACCCTGCAGCGGCAGCTGAACCGCATCACCAAGGATTACCCCTTTCTCGGCCTGCTGACCGTGGATGGGATCTTTGGCAGCAGGATGACCGAGACCGTGAAGAGATTCCAGAAGCAGTTCAACCTGACCGCTGACGGCGTGGTGGGGCGGCAGACCTGGTATAAGATCAGCTATATCTACGTTTCGGTGAAAGACCTTGCAGAGCTGACCAGCGAGGGAGAAACAGCCGCCGGCACCCTTTCGGACGGCACCTGGGGCGGCACTGTCCTGCGCGTCGGCTCTTCCGGTAGCGCTGTGGAGCAGCTGCAGTTCTGGCTGAACACTCTGGCCCAGTACGAGAGCAGCATCCCCTCCGTGACAGTGGATGGCGTGTACGGCAGCGGAACCGCCGGTGCGGTCCGGGCCTTCCAGCGAAGATACGGCCTGTCTGTGGACGGTGTGGTGGGCCGCGCCACCTGGACAGAACTCTACGATCAGTTCCGCAGCATCCAGTCCGACAACGGCAGGCCCAACGCCTACCCGGGCACAGCCCTGCGGCAGGGCAGCAGCGGGCAGAACGTCCGGCTGGTGCAGTTCTGGCTCAAGATCGCCCGCACGGTGTATCCCAGCCTGAACACCCTGGCCGTAGATGGGAAATTCGGCGCAGGCACGGCGGCGGCAGTGCGGAGATTCCAGAGCTACTTCGGCCTGACCAGTGACGGCGTGGTGGGCCGCACGACCTGGAACAAGCTGTATGAGGTCTACAACGATATCGCCAACCGGTTGCTCACAGCCAGCCTGCGCCCCGGCGAGTATCCGGGCATTCTGCGCCGGGGCAGCACCGGAACGGCAGTGCGGGAGCTGCAGTTCTACCTCTACCTGATGAGCGCCTACGAGAGCAGCATCCCCGCTGTTTCTATCGACGGAAGCTTCGGTGCGGCGACCGAGAACGCCGTGCGGGCCTACCAGCGCTTTGCGAAGCTGACAGTGGACGGTGTAGTAGGGCGCACGACCTGGAATTCTCTCTACGGCAAAGCAGCATCCTGCGGGTGTCCGGCCCGGTGGTCACGCTGAAGCGCCTGCCTTACCCGGGCACACCGCTGGCAGTGGGGGCCACGGGGGATGCGGTGCTCTACTACAACCTCCTTTTGCAGCGCATTGCCTACTATTTCGACAGCGTGGAAAGCCCGCCCCTGTCTGACCGGTATACCGACGAGACGGCAGCCTCTACCCGCAGTGCACAGGCCCTGCTGGATCTGCCTGAGACCGGGGTCGCGGATGCAGAGACCTGGACGGCCGTGGAGGCCCTGAGCCTGCAGCTGGCCGCCGTTTCCCCCAACCCGGACCGGGATGCAGGGCAGGCCGATGCTTACCCGGGCCGTGCCATGAAAGAGGGGAGCGTTGGCCCGGATGTGGGGCAGATCGAACAGTGGCTCAATGGACGCTATATGCGGATCTGCGGCGAGGACTATGTGACCGAGAACTTCCGCTTCGGCCCGAAGGAAACAGAAGGTGTCCGGGCGGCACAGGAGCGGGCGGACCTGCTGGTAACAGGTACGGTGAATGAGGAGACCTGGGACGCGCTCCGTGTCCAGAGTTGCGAATGCGAGGAGGGATGACGGATGGCACGGCTGCTGATCTACGATGCCTATGAGAACAAGGTGTACACCTACAACAGCCTGAACGAAAACGACCCGATGCCTTACAGCACCGAGCGCACCCTGACACTGCGGGAGTTCCGGGGCAAATCGGGGAGCCCGGTGCTCTGGACGACCATCGCCGCCATGGAGGCATGGACCTGACCCGCCGCAAGTACGGCAAGGGCATCCCGGTGGGGTATGCCTTCCGGCGCATCTGGGAAGGCGGCCACGGCACCCGCAGCCAGCATTACGCCGGCGTGGCCTTTGATGTGGGCCAGAGCCTGACCCAGAGCCGGCGCACGGCCATCTATAGGGCCGCCCGGTCCACCGGAGCATGGGGCTATGTGGAGCCCCTGAGCCAGACCCCCACCTGGGTGCACTTTGACCGCCGCTACGGTACCCCGGCCTGCAGCGGCACCACAGCGGGCTACCCCACCCTGCGGCGTGGGAGCCGGGGCTGCTATGTGATGATCCTGCAGGACGCGCTTTCCACACTGGGCTACCAGACCGGCAGCCGCATCGACGGCCTGTTCGGCACCCGCACCGAGGAAGCCTGAGAGGCTACCAGCGCCGCACCAGCCTGACGGTGGACGGCGTGTGCGGCTGCAACAGCTGGAAAAAGATCACGACAGCAGTGCTCGGCATCGGCAGAACAAAAACGACGATTGACTAAGAAATAGAAAGAAGCTCCGCCGTGAAGGTGGAGCTTCTTTGCAATCGGTGGCGAAACCCCTCAGTCACGCTTCGCGTGACAGCCCCCCTGATAGTGGGGCCCTTGGCATGGCGTAAAGCTGTCTGGTTTTGCCAAGGCCGCCCCTATCAGGGGCGGTGGCATCCCGTAGGGATGGCAGTGGGGTTTATCTTCTATGGATCTTCCGGTTCGGTCTGCGCCCGTTCCACAGGTTGATGAACACCCACAGGCCGTAGACCGCCAGAGTGAGCAGGGAGAGGACGATGACCACCTTGAGATACAGGCTGTGGAAGAAGGCCTGTACCTTGGAGACCGTGAAAAGCAATGGGTTCTGGTGGACATCCTGCCCGGCAATGAGGTTCACCACGCCGATGGTCTCGCCTGCCAGCTTGAGCTCCACAGTGCCCACCACGTCGCCCTGCTGGATGGGGGCCGTGGCGTAATCGGCAGGTGGAAATATTTCTGCGTCACCGAGCCATCCCCCGTGGAAGGCAGCAGGGTCATCATGCTGTCGGCGGGGTAGAGCTGCAGGGTGTCGGTATCGGAGGAGTATTTGACTGGGATCTCCGCCAGCGCCTGGTCGGTGTCCAGCGCGGCCTGGATGGAAAAGCTCTCGAACACCCAGTCGATGAGCCTGGTGGTCTCGTACAGCGCCGGGCGGCGGTTGGAATAGCCGTAATCATCGCAGGTGTCGGGGCTTTGCATGATGCAGAAGATGTAGGTGGCCCCGTCCTTGTTGGCCCACGAGACATAGCTCTGATTGCCGCTGTCGTTCTTGTAGGCCATCACGTCGCACATGCCGCCCTGCATGGCGCTGCGGTAGAACCTGCCGCCGCTGGTCTTGTTCAGGGCCACGTTCTGGCTCAGCAGCACAAAGCTCTTGGCGTGCTTTTCCTTGGCCGGCATCGTGAAGGTGGGGGCGGCGGAGATCTCCTTGAAGGCATCAAAGCTCATCAGGTAGCGCAGGATCAGGTACATGTCCACGGCAGTGGTGGTGTTGCTGCTGTCCAGCCCGCAGGCATCTGTCCAGGTGCTGTTGGTGGTGCCGATGCGCTGGGAGAGGGTGTTCATCTGGCTCACCCAGCCCGCCAGGTCGCCGCCCGAGAGCTCGTAGGCCAGACCCATGGCGGCCTCATTGGCGTTGCGCGTCACCATGGCGTAAAGGGCTTCCCGGTAGGTAAAGGTCTCGCCCGAGCGCATGTCGCATTGTCGGTGTTGTGGACATAGTCCGAGATGGCAAAGGGCATCGTGAACGTGCTGTCCAGCTGGTCGGCATAGTTGGTCAGCACCAGCGCAATGGTCATATATTTCGTCAGGCCCCCGGCAGACACCTGCTTCTCGCTGTCTTTTTCATAGACGATGATGTTGGTGTCGGTGTTCACGATATAGGCGCTCTGGGCCTTGACATCGTAGACCGTGCTGGGGTCAAACATGGCTCCGGCCGTCACGGCAAGGCAGCTGAACAGGACGGCAAGGGATAAAAGCAGTGCAAAAATACGTTTCATGTGGACAATTCCTTCAAAAAGCGATAATATATAAAATACGGGCGCTGCGCCCGGAAATGACAAAGAATGGCGGACAAAGATTCGCTCCTTTAATAATAACAGGTTTGCCGCGCAGAGACAAGGGTTTTGCCACGGTTTCACAAAGCGGCAGGAGGGGACTATGGTATATCTGACAGGCGACACCCACGGCGAGCTTGACCGTTTCAAGCACGGCAGGCTCCGCTGGCTGGGCAAACGGGACATTGTGGTGGTGCTGGGCGATTTCGGCTTTGTGTGGGATGGCAGCAAGGAGGAACAGAAAAAGCTCGACTGGCTGCGCAAGCGCTCCTACACCCTGCTTTTCCTTGATGGTGCCCACGAGAATTACGACCTGCTGGCCCAGTACCCCGTCGAGGAGCGGTTTGGCGGCAGGGTCCAGGCTTTGGGCGGCAATGTGTACCATGTCTGCCGTGGCAGCGTGCTGGAGCTGGAGGGAAAGAAATATCTCTGCTTTGGCGGCACCGAGAGCCCCGACAAGGAAGAGCGGGAGGCCGGATACAACTGGTGGCCGCAGGAGATGCCCAGCGATGAGGAATACGCCGCCTGTGAGGCCAATCTCGAAGCAAACGGCTGGCAGGTAGATTATGTGCTGACCCACGATGCCCCAAGCAGATTCCTTGATTTTACTTCCCTCGCTGTGGGCGAATCCAACCGCCTGCATCTGTTCCTTGATAAGGTCCTGTTGAAGCTGACCTACGAAAAGTGGTTCTTTGGCTGCTACCACAAGGATGTGGCCCTTTCCACCAAGAGCCGGTGCGTCTTTTGTGATGTCATCCCCATGGGCGAGCGCCACGCGAAGCGGTAAAAAGAGAAGGTGCCCATGACTTTCAGGCCGGTGGTGTACATCATAAAAAAACGAAGAAGATCGTGAACACTCTATTGGGTTCACCAATAAACAGCAGGAAGCCCCCTTGACAGTGTAATCGTCAGGGGGCTTTCTGCCTGCCAGGGGTTAGTTCTTGAGTGTCTGCGCCTTGCGCCAGATCTGGATCACTTCCCAGTAACTTACAGAAGCATCTGCAGTTTTATTGGAAGGAAGCAGCTGGTTCTCAGAAGCCCAGGTGAGAGCCTTCTGTGCATTGGTGGCATCGTTGTCCAACGCAGCAGCGGGAGCAGGCTTGCCGGCATCATCCCACACCAGTTCGGCAAGTTCGGTGGCATTGGCGGGGATCGCTGCGCCATCGGGGAGAATACGCTTCAGATAAAGCTCCGTGCCGATTCGGCAGCCCTGCCATGTCAGTACGGCGGCAGCACCAATGACCATAACGGTGCCCAGAATGCCAGAACTACCATCTTCGATGGAAGCATCTTTTGTCATGGCTTCAATCGTTACACCCTTTTCACCTGCGGGCATTTGAAAGCGCAATGGATTTTGTTTGACATCGGTCGAATCGTCTAAACCGCTGACCAACCATTGATCGAACGCAATGGCATCGCTTTGGCTGATGTAGGTGACAGTTACACTGGCGTTTTCAGGCACCTTTGCAACCAGATCACCAATCTCGTTTCTCTCAGCATGAATCTCTTCGCCATCATGCTCAATGAGAACGGCAGCATTCTTAATGGTCAGGAGATAGAGGTCTGCAGTGGGAGGAAGGGAAACGGCTTTTTGACGAATTTCAAACGTGCCTCCGTCCACGATGGCAGAGATCAGATTGGGACTATTGGAATGGATCTTTACCTTTACGGTATACCTGCCTGCTTTTGTGGGAGTGATGACTTCTTCTCCCATATCGTTGAGATAGACAAGCTCAAGTTTGATCTCGTCAGATTGTAAAAGAGCATTCAGCCTGCTGTCCGCCCGGACAGTCACTGTGGCTGTATGATCATTGCCTTCCTCTTCCACAGCGTCCTCTGGCAGGGTGACAGTGAGCTCGCGCTGGAAGTATCATTGGTGATGGTAACGGGGTGGATTGTGATCTTTTCCGGAATGTCGATTCGGACGGTATCACCCTGAATGATTCGCAGGGTGTATGTTCCGGCATCTTTTGGAAGCTCATTGAATTCTTCTTCGTTTGAGGTGCCTGCGTTCCTGACATATCTTACAATGTAATCTGTGATGCGTGTATCCTTGGGCTCGATCCTGATATCGATATTGTCCCCATAGGAATAGTCCGCTAGACCGCTGATGGTGAAATCACCGGTGTCATAATTTGTGTGTTCGACAGTGGTCAGAGTTACGGCTGTATCATCCTGACCTGCAACAAAAGTATAGGTGGTATTGTCTGCACTCACAGTGCCGCTGCCCCCTGCCCAGGTATAACGATCTCTGTACTGGGGATCGCTGACGGTCAATTCCACTGTTTTACCAATCGTGACAATGAATTTGCCATCGTTGATGGGAACGCTGCTGCCATCAACTTTAGCGGTAACGGTGCGGATGCCGCTGGTTACCGCAACATCAATAGAACCAGGTGCTACAGGGACATTTTGTAGGCCAGAATTCGTGGAAATAGCGTTCCATTGAGAACGGGAGCCTGAATACTCCACAGTTTTCAAATTTTCACAAGAGGAAAATGCCGACTCGGGAATTTTGGTTACACTGCTGGGAATCGCGATCCGTTCGAGCTGCTCGCAGCCAGCAAAAGCATCATCGAGGATCTGTGTGATACCCTCCGGGATATCGATGCTCTTTAAACTTATACAACCTGCAAAAACTGATTCTGGAAGTTTCGTTATCCTGCATGAAAATTCAATGTCTTGTAGCTTTTGACAATTCATAAAGGCACCGGTTCCAATAGAGACCACGGAGTCTGGCATCTTCACAGATGCAGATACGAACAACAGTCAAAAGCATGAGTTCCAATTCTTGCCACAGCATTGGGTGTTTTGAAGGCAGGATCCGCCTTCGAGAAGGATAACGAACTAAGGTGTAATCACCATTTGCTGATTTTTCGTACAACACATTGTCTATTGCCGGATAGCTTTCGCTGTCTGATGTGATTGCTGAGAGAGCGAAACATTCGGAAAATGCATCGGTTCCGATCTGTGCCACATTGGCAGGAATATGAATTTGAGTCAATGCAGTTCCGGTAAAAGCCCGCTCTTCAATGGCAGTTACGCTGTCTGGAAGAGTAACGGTGTGCAAGCTGTAACAATAACTGAACATGCCGTCTGCAACGGATGTTACACCCTCTGGAATGGTGACAGTATCTAATTCTTCGCAATGATGAAAAGCCTCAGAGCCGATCTCTGTTACAGAATCGAGAATGGAAATATCTGATAATACGCTGCAAAACATAAAGGCCTGGCGGCCGATCTTTTTCACGCAGGATGTTTTATTGTCCTGGATAGTAACGCTTTTCAGTGAGGTGCAATTATAAAAAGCATTGCTGCCAATTTCTGTTACAGTGTCGGGAATCTGGACACTTGTCAGGAAGTACTTGTAATTGCAGAATACCCGGTCTCCGATTTTTGATACAGGATATGTTTGAGTACCTTGTGTTACCTGAGCAGGGATCGTGATCCTATGTTCATTGCCCGTATACTTTGTTATTGTTGCAGTATTGTCAGCATTGAGGATAAACTGATAAGAACCATCTGTATATGCCATAGGGGAATCGCTTGCAAAAACAGTGACAGTGCCCACAGGGAAAAAGGTCAGCAGCATACTGAATGTCAGAAATAAGCTGAGTAGACGCTTTTTCATAAGAAAATCCTCCTTTGTATTTCGTAAAAGACTTGTCCGATATGCGTCATAATGCAAATGAATATGACGCTTTACGCAAAATATTTTACAGTAGATGAAAATACAAAGTCAATATAATGGGACATGCTTTGTGAGAGAACACAAAAACTGAGAATTTTTTTTATACGGAAGATACAAAAAGAACCGAGTCCTGTGATATATATGGGCTTTTGCGCACTTCCAAATCAGGGATTCACGGGCATTGGGGGAGTGATTGGTACGTGCAGAGCTTTCCTGGAGCCTGTTGCAGCAGGTTCATTGAAGGCTCAGCATACAATAAAAAAATGAGATAGGCAACCCCTTTCGGGGAAGTCTATCTCATCTTTTCGTTGGCACTGTTTTGCAACAGCCCTTTCTCATTCTCTTTTACATTTTTTCGGGGACGTTGATCTTGAACATGGTCAGCACATTGAAGATAACGTTCTTCACACCGATGCACAGGGCCAGGCGGGCCTGCTGCACGGCGGGATCTGCACCCTGGATGCGGCAGTTGCCGTAGAAGCGGTGGAAGGCGCTTGCCAGATCAATGACAAAGCGGTTGATGCGGCTGGGGTCATACTTCTCGGCAGCCATAACGATCTCCTGCGGGAAGGCGGCCAGCATCCGGATCAGGTCCATCTCGCTGGGGTCGGTCAGCAGGGTGGCATCCACCTGCTCGGCACCGGCAAAGGCTACGCCCTCGCTCTCCATCTTCTTGAGGATAGAGCAGATGCGGGCGTGAGCATACTGGACATAGTACACGGGGTTGTCGTTGTCGGTCTTGACGGCCTGATCCAGGTCAAAGTCGATGCCGCTGCCTGCGTCGTGCATGTTGAACAGGAAGCGTGCGCTGTCGATGGGCACTTCCTCCAGCAGGTCGGTCAGGGTGATGGCGTTGCCGGTGCGCTTGGACATCCGGACAGGCTGACCGTCACGCATCAGGTTGACCATCTGCATCAGTACAACATCCAGATCGTTGCCGTTCAGGCCGATGGCATCCATGGCACCCTTCATGCGGGCAACGTGGCCGTGGTGGTCGGCACCCCAGACATCAATGGCCTTGGCAAAGCCGCGGGTGGCCAGCTTGTTGTAGTGGTAGGCAATGTCGGCGGCGAAGTAGGTGGGGATGCCGTTTGCGCGGACGAGGACTTCGTCCTTGGCTTCCTCCTCGGTGCCGTCCTCGGTCTTTTTCTTGTTCACGGTGCCGTACTTGGCAGCATACTGGGCGCTGCGGTACATGATGGCACCGTCCTCGGCCTTGTAGCAGGCTCCCAGCTCCAGCAGCTTGTTCACAACATCCAGGACAGCGCCGGATTCGTGCAGGGTGCTCTCGTGGAACCAGACATCGTAATCGATGCGGTACTTGCCCAGGTCGCGCTTGAGGGCGGCAATGTTCTTGGGCAGGGCGTAGTCCACCAGAGCGTTCTTCAGGGTCTCAAAGGCTTCGCTGGCAAAGAGGGTCTCTTCGTCCAGCCCAGAGCAGGCGGCGACAAACTTGTCGCCGTTGATCTCGGCAAACTCACCGGCCAGCACCTTGATGTCGCCGCCCTGATAGCACTCAGCGGGCAGGGGATAGGCTTCCTCGCCGCAGAACTGCTGCAGATAGCGGACGGCCAGGCTCTTGCCGAATTTCTGGATCTGGTTGCCTGCATCGTTGATGTAGAACTCGCGGGTCACATCATAGCCGGACCAGTCCAGCACAGCGGCCAGGCAATCGCCCAGAGCGCCGCCGCGGGCGTTGCCCATGTGCATGGGGCCGGTGGGGTTGGCAGAAACGAACTCCACGTTGTACTTGGCACCCTTGCCGTGGTCGGTGCGGCCATATTCCTTGTTGGAGCAGGCACCCAGCACCACGCTGGCCCAGAAGGAGGGGGCGAGGAACAGGTTGATGAAGCCGGGGCCGGCCACTTCCACCTTGGCAAACACGCTGTGCTCGATGGAAGCAGATGGGCCAGAAGGCATCGGCGATCATCTTGGGGCCTTGCGCCAGGTGCGGGCACCGGCCATGGCCAGATTGGAAGCGATGTCACCGTTCTTGGTGTCGGCAGGGATCTCCACGATAAAAGCGGGCAGCTCGGCCTCGGCCAGAGTGCCGTCGGCCATGGCGCTTGGCAGTCTCAGTCAGCAGAGCGCGGGCCTCAGCCAGTGCCGCTGCCCGGGGGTTGTAGTTCTGATAGGTCTTTTCAAAGTCTGTCATAATTTTATCCTTTCACGGGCTCACCCTCTCAGGCCGCTTCGCGTCCAGCTCTCCCAAAGGGCGAGCTTTTGACAAAACCACAAACTCTATAATTTCTGTCAAGACCTCCCACTTTGGGGGAGGTGGCATCGCGCAAGCGATGACGGAGAGGGTGAGGATGTTCAGTTGATGTGCTCGACCTGGATCTCGAGCGTTGTCCGATTGATGAGCGCCGTGGGGTCATCGGCATCCAGCAGATAGCTGAACTTTGCCGTGCCGCCCGCAGGTTCCGAGAGGTTGCACGCGATGCCGTCGCCGGTCACGCCCAGCGTAATGGGGCCGACCTCGGTCTCGTAGTAGCAGATGTTCCGGTAATCCCGCTGGATGACCAGCTGGGTGTTGACCTTGCCAAAGCGGAGCAGGGCCACCCGGCTGCCGTCCTCGGCGATCTTGATGGTGGTGGTGCAGCCTGCAAAGCCGATGGTCTCCGTCTCCTTATAGCTAATATAATAGGAACCGGCTTTTTTCAGGAAGCTGCCGTAGGTCATCAGCTCGATCTTGTCTGTCTCCTCGGCGGGGAGGGGCTCCGTGTGCTCGAACTGCTCCGAGACGCTCCGGATCAGGATGCGGTAATCTTCGTTGTGTGCAGTGCTCACAGTTTTGTGTTCCTTCACTTTAATATTTGTCAATGGCGATCTGCTCCACCTCGCCGCCCTTGTACTCGCCCAGGAACAGGTCGGCTGTCTGCACGAACCCGTCCGGCGCGTCACTGACATAGAAATGGGCCTGCCCGGCGGGGTGGTCGGCTTTGAGCCCCCGCTCGCTCAGGATGCGTTCCAGATGGTGAGCGGCAGTCTTGGCCGGGTCCACCAGCACCACGTTCCGGCCCATGAACTCACCGATCATGCTTTTGATCAGGGGGTAGTGGGTGCAGCCCAGGATCAGGGTGTCCACCCCGGCATCCCGGATCTCCGTCAGGTACTGGGCAATGACCAGCTTGGTGATCTCCTGCTTGTCCGGGGCGCTGTGATCCACATAGCCCGCTTCCACCAGCGGCACAAAGAGCGGGCAGGGACGGGCGGTGATCTCCACACCGGGTACCAGCCTGCGCAGGAGCGCCTCATAGCTGCGGGAACGGATGGTGGCCGCAGTGCCGATGACACCGATGCGCCGGTTCCGGGTGGAAAAGGCAGCCTCCCGGGCGGCGGCATCCACCACGCCCAGATAGGGCACCGGGAGCTTTTCGGCCTCAGCGGCGGGGTAGGTGCTGGACACCGTGCCGCAGGCCGCCATGATGCACTTGACATCCTTGGAGAGCAGGAACGCGATGTCCTGCCGGGCATATTGCAGGATGGTCTCCGGGCTGCGGCTGCCGTAGGGCACCCGGCCGGTGTCGCCAAAATAGACGATGTTCTCGTGGGGCAGCCGCCTGCGCAGCTCCCGCACGCCGGTCAGGCCGCCCAGGCCGCTGTCAAATACGCCGATGGGGCGGTTATCCATGCTGCTTTTCCGTCCTTTCCAGCGCAAGTTCGATCAGGTGATCGATCAGGGCGGGCACGGGAGTGCCTCGTGCTCCATGAGCTTGGGGTACATACTGATGGGGGTGAAGCCGGGGAAGGTATTGATCTCGTTGATCATCACCCGGTTGGTACCATGCTCCACAAAGAAATCGCAGCGGGCCAGGCCCTCGCAGTTCAGGGCGGTGTAGGCCATGGCGGCGTAGGTCTTGACCTCGTCCAGCTTTTCTTCGCTGAGTCTGGCCGGGATGACCACCTGGCTTACGCCGTTCTTGTACTTGTCGTCGTAGGTATAGAACTCGGCACCGGCCAGGATCTCACCCGGGCGGGTGGCCACGGCAGGGTCAGAGCCGATGACGGCGCACTCGACCTCGTGGCCGTCTACAAAGGCCTCGAACACCACCTTGTGGTCGTTCTCAAGGGCCAGTGCAATGGCCTGCTTGAGCTCATCCCGGTCGTGGGCTTGGTGATGCCCACGCTGGAACCGGCGTTGGCAGGCTTGACGAAGATGGGCCAGCCCAGCTTGGCAATGGCACCGTCACACACGCCGTCCAGGTCGCTCTCGATCTCCCAGCGGCAGGCGCTCAGCCACTTGGTGTGGGGGATACCGGCTGCATCGAACAGAGCGTTGGCCACGGCCTTGTCCATGCAGACAGCGCTTGCCAGCACGCCGCAGCCCACATAGGGGATGCCGGCCAGCTCCAGCAGGCCCTGCACGGTGCCGTCCTCGCCCCACAGGCCGTGGAGCGCGGGGATGACCACATCCACATGCAGCTTTTCCACCTGACCGGACGGGGTGAACAGGATCATGCCGTGGTCGGCGCGGTCGGGGCTGATGACGCAGGGCATATTGCCGGGCAGCTCTTCCCAGCTGCCGTCGGCCATCTGGCGCTGGTGGCCTCGGTGCACAGCCAGCGGCCCTCCCGGGTGATGCCCACGGTCAGAATCTCGTAGCGGGCGCGGTCCAGGTTGTCCACAAAGGTACCGGCGGACACGCGGCTGACCTCGTGCTCGCTGGACATGCCGCCAAACAGCACGACGACACAGAGTTTATCTTCAGATTGCATCATGATCTCTCCTGATCTTATGGCCGGAAGGGGCGTTTTGCCCGGGGCCGGATTTTCTATAAGCAGTTATAGACACTTTATTATACTATATCTATGCGGCGGATTCAAGGCGTAGGCCAAAACAGGCAGAAGAGAAAAAATTCAAAAAAGTCTCAAAAAACGCAAAAAATCCGCTTGACGGATGGCAAAACGCGTGATACAATGATATCACCTCTTTTGCGGGGTTATTAAGTGCGCCCTGTTTTTAGGGCGTGCACCGCAAGCCGAGGGAGGTTCAAAACAACCGTTATAATGGAGGTGTCAACAAATGACCGTTAAAATCACTCTGGCCTGCACCGAGTGCAAGCAGCGCAACTACAACACCACGAAGAACAAGAAGAACAACCCCGATCGTCTTGAGCTGAAGAAGTACTGCCGTTTCTGCAAGAAGCACACGGTTCACCGCGAGACGAAGTAAGAAAGGCGGACGCATCATGGCAGACAAAACCGAGAAAAAGCCGGGCTTTGTAGCCAGAATGAAGGGCTTTGGCGCAAACATCGCCAAGTTCTTCCGCGACACGAAGAGCGAACTGAAGAAGGTCGTGTGGCCGTCTAAGGCGGACGTTAAGACCAACACCATCGTCGTGCTCGTGACCGTGGCGATCGCAGCCGTTGTGATGATCGCGCTGGATGCCATTTTCGGCGGCATCCTGGGCCTGATCATCGGCGCATGATTCATCTTGAAACGGAGGCTTAACCAAAATGGAAGAACAGACCAATGAGGCCCTTTGGTATGTAGTCCACACCTATTCCGGTTACGAGAACAAGGTTGCGAACGACTTACAGACCATGGTGGAAAACCGCCATCTGCAGGACCTGATCTGTGACATCAAGGTTCCTACCGAGATGGTGCCTGAGATCAAGGACGGCAAGGAGCGTATGGTGGAGCATAAGCTGTTCCCCGGCTACGTTCTGGTCAAGATGGTCATGAACGACGATACCTGGTATGTGGTGCGCAACACGCGCGGCTGCACCGGTTTCGTCGGTCCCGCATCCAAGCCCGTTCCCCTCTCTGCTGAGGAAGTGGAGAAGATGGGCGTTGAAAAGGCGGCTCCGCTGACCGTCGATTTCAATGTCGGCGATACCGTGCAGATCACCGCCGGCCCGCTGGAAGGCTTTATGGGCCTTGTGGAGGGCATTGATACCGAGAGCTTCAAAGTCAAGCTCAAGGTCAACATGTTTGGCCGCGAGACACCCGCAGAAGTGGATATCGCGCAGGTCGAGCTGCCGTAACCAACCGGCATCCGTTTACCAAGGTAAGACCGCAGTGCGGTTCTTATAGAGCGTGTGCATCGTGTGCGCGCTCGTGGGAGGCGTGGGGAGACCACGCCGCAACTCACCACAGATTTTTGGAGGTGCATTTACTATGGCACAGAAAGTTACTGGCTACATTAAGCTGCAGATCGAGGCCGGCAAGGCGACTCCGGCTCCCCCTGTTGGCCCTGCTCTGGGTCAGAAGGGCGTTAACATCATGGCCTTCACCAAGGAGTTCAACGAGCGTACCAAGAACCAGATGGGTTATGTTATCCCCGTCGTCATCACTGTTTACGCTGACCGCTCCTTCAGCTTCATTACCAAGACTCCTCCGGCTGCCGTTCTGATCAAGAAGGCTGCTGGCATCAACACCGCTTCCGGCAAGCCCAACAAGGAAAAGGTTGCTACTCTGACCGCCGCTCAGGTGGAAGAGATCGCCAAGACCAAGATGCCCGACCTGAACGCCGCTTCTCTGGAAGCTGCATGCAGCATGGTCCGTGGCACCTGCCGCTCCATGGGCGTTACCGTCGAGGGCTGAGACACAAACAGTGGGAGGCATAACACTGCCCGCATGACCACATAGGAGGATATACAATGAAACATGGCAAGCACTATGTCGATGCTGCTAAGCAGGTCGATTTTTCTAAGCTGTATGATATGAACGAGGCTCTGGAGCTGGCTTGCAAGACCGCTTCTGCCAAGTTCGACGAGACCGTTGAGCTGCACGTCCGCTTGGGCGTTGACGGCCGCCACGCTGACCAGCAGGTCCGCGGCGCTGTTGTTCTGCCCAACGTACCGGCAAGACTGTCCGCGTCTGCGCCATTGCTAAGGCGCTGCTGCCGCTGCTGCTGAGGCAGCCGGCGCTGACATCGTGGTGATGACGAGCTGATCGCACGCATCGCCGGCGGTTTCATGGACTTCGACGTTGTTGTCACCACCCCCGACATGATGGGCCGCGTTGGCCGTCTTGGTAAGGTGCTGGGCCCCCGCGGCCTGATGCCCAACCCCAAGGCTGGTACCGTTGCTCCCGACCTGGGCAAGGCTGTTACCGAGGCTAAGGCTGGTAAGATCGAGTACCGTCTGGACAAGCAGAACATCATCCACGTTCCCGTGGGCAAGGCATCCTTTGGCGCTGAGAAGCTGTACACCAACCTGGATACCGTGATGAGCGCTATTGCAAAGGCAAAGCCCGCTGCTGCAAAGGGTACCTACTTCAAGAGCGCTACCATCGCCACCACCATGGGCCCTGGCATCCGTCTGAACACCCTGAAGTACGGTGTCTAATTTGAAGCTTTGAAGTTTTTCTGTCATCCTGACGGATGACAGAAAAAATCTTTAAAAATTCAAAAAAGCGCTTGACAACACCGCGCGTTTGCGGTAAAATAATGATGCTGTTTTTGAGACAGCAGGTGCTGGAGTCCAGCGTAAGGTGCAAACCGCCTGCCGAGAAACGCGCGTAAGTTGTTTTATGCCTCTTTCTCGACACAGTGCGGGAAAGAGGCTTTTTCGTTGCTCCGGCTTTCGATACAAGTTTTTGAAATGAGGTGAAACCGAATGCCCAGTGCAAAGATTCTTTCTGAAAAGCAGGCTTATGTCGCTGATCTGAAGGCAAAGTTTGAGAGTGCGGTTTCCGGCTGCGTCGTCGCTTACGGCGGTATCAACGTCGAGAACGACACCAAGCTCCGCAAGGAGCTGCGTGAGGCAGGCGTTGATTACATGGTCGTGAAGAACACCATGCTGCGTCTGGCTGTCAAGGGTACCTCCCTGGAGGGCCTGGCTGAGAACTTCAAGGGTGACACTGCTGTTGCCTTTGCTCACGAAGAAGACCCCATGTCCGCTGCCCGCATCCTGTGCAAGTACCAGGATGGCGATAAGTCCAAGAAGTTCGTCGTGAAGGCTGGCTTCATGGAAGGCAAGGTCATGGACGCTGCCGAGACCAACGCCATCGCAAAGCTGCCCAACCGCGAGGGTATGCTGTCCATGTTCGCAGGTGCTCTTACCAGCACTCTGTCCGGTCTGGCTGTTGCTATGCAGGCCTACGCCGACAAGCAGGAGGAGCCCGCTGCCTAATGGCTGCGTGACCGCTGCTTAACACAAAACTGAAACAAACAAAAACCATTGATATTGGAGGGTTATTACCATGGCTTCTGAGAAGATTACTGCCATCATCGAGTCCGTCAAGGGCCTGACCGTTCTGGAGCTGAAAGAGCTGATCGACGCTTACTGCGAGGAGTTCGGCGTTTCGTGTCTGCTTGGTCGCTGCTGCTCCGCTGC
>ENA-OQJH01000177-OQJH01000177.1-human-gut-metagenome-genome-assembly--contig:-NODE-177-length-38209-cov-1.574366_pt1 | contig 38209 bp, 44 predicted proteins | sample MGYA00242597_ERZ504763 | MGnify/ENA primary metagenome ERZ504763 (study PRJEB26092, sample SAMD00036359) | human gut metagenome | host: Homo sapiens | study: EMG produced TPA metagenomics assembly of... | reverse complement strand
AATTTAAATAAGCGCTGGTTACGCACCGAAATGAGTAACGGAGAAGAAATACCATTACGAACATTCCATAACCACCGGAAAGCGATTGAAACAATGTTTGATATCAATATTGAATGTAACAAACGAGCTGGTTACTATTATTACATAGAAAATGCCGATGATATCGATAAAGACAAGATAAAAAAATGGTTACTTAACACCTTTGCCATAAATAACTTAGCTAACGAAAGCCATCGTCTTAAGCAAAGAATCTTGTTTGAGGATATCCCCTCAGGAAAACAATATTTATCCTCAATTATTGAAGCAATGCTGGAAAACCGGATTATTGAGATTACTTATCAGAGTTATTGGAAAGAAGAAGCTAATACATTTACAATTGAACCATTCTGTGTGAAAGTGTTCAAACAACGCTGGTATATCATAGCCGCAGTCCTTATTATGATACTATAATGATTTATGCGCTCGATCGTATTCAGAACTTACAAGTTACGGATATAACGTTTAATTATCCATCAGATTTTGATCCACAAAGTTATTTTGAGTTTAGTTTCGGTATTGTCGTAGATGAAATTTGTAACATTGATAAAATCCGAATTAAAGTATATGGCAAAAAATGTCAATATATTAAAGCTTTGCCCTTGCATCACTCGCAAAGTGAAGTTGAAACGACCAAAAGCTATTCCATTTTTGAGTATTTATTAAAGCCGACCTATGATTTTTGCCAAGAACTATTATCGCATGGTGATGAAATAGAGGTATTGTCTCCAACATCACTCAAAGAACAAATTAAAGAGATTGTAAAAAACATGAGTAGATACTATAATTGAATAGTATTTGCCTATTCTATATTCGTACAAAGTTGTTTGATGAAATGCACAGAAGTTCAGCACAATTACATTGTCGCCAAATCATTTCCAGCAACTTTCCATATCTCTACTTGGTGGTGTCATTCATATTGATACAGGAAAGTTTCTTATCCTCTGCAAAGATAATCTATTTTAGGCACATCCCTTTCATCAGACAGGTATAACTTTGTTATCAAACAAAACTATTTTCAATGAACAATCATCCGATTAAGTCGTTATCTTTGTAGCGGTAATAAGCAAGAACAGATTATTCATCTTTAAACATATATAATTATGGAATTTTTAACCAACGAGAAACTTACGATTGTAGGAGCAGCCGGAATGATCGGCTCCAATATGGCTCAAACAGCTATGATGATGAAACTCACTCCGAATATTTGTCTATATGATCCTTTCGCACCCGCTCTGGAAGGCGTGGCAGAAGAATTATATCACTGCGGTTTCGAAGGCGTGAATCTGACTTATACTTCCGATATCAAAGAAGCATTGACAGGAGCCTCTTATATCGTATCTTCCGGTGGTGCAGCCCGCAAAGCAGGCATGACCCGTGAAGACTTGTTGAAAGGAAATGCTGAAATTGCCGCTCAGTTCGGTAAAGATGTCCGCCAATACTGTCCGAATGTAAAACATATCGTTGTCATCTTTAACCCTGCTGATATCACAGGATTGATCACACTGCTATATTCCGGTCTGAAACCATCCCAGGTTTCTACACTGGCAGCACTGGACAGCACCCGTCTGCAGAATGAACTGGTGAAATATTTCCATATTCCCGCTTCCGACATTCAAAACTGCCGTACGTATGGCGGACATGGAGAACAGATGGCCGTATTCGCCTCAACTACCAAAGTAAAAGGCGAACCGCTGACTGATTTCATCGGAACTACCCGTCTTCCGCTGACAGAATGGGAAGCATTAAAAGTACGTGTCATACAGGGTGGCAAACATATCATCGACCTTCGTGGCCGTTCTTCTTTCCAAAGCCCGGCTTACCTTTCTATCGAAATGATCGCTGCCGCAATGGGTGGACAACCGTTCCGCTGGCCTGCCGGTACTTATGTTTCCAATGGTAAGTTCGACCACATCATGATGGCTATGGAAACTTCCATTACGAAAGATGGCGTTACTTACAAAGAAGTGGCCGGTTCTCCTTCCGAACAGGAAGAACTGGAAAAGAGCTACGAACATCTGTGCAAACTTCGCGATGAAGTGATTGAAATGGGTATCATCCCGGCAATCAAAGACTGGCATTCTTTGAATCCCAATATTGACTAACCAGTATCATTAATATAATAAACACCGGAACTCAACGATATTTTTCCGTTCGAGTTCCGGTGTTTTTCTTTTACCATTACTGCTTGTCTGCAATTAATCCTACACTTTTGAGCACTCCGCACACACTCCCTTTACTACATAATTCACACTATGCAAAGTGAATCCTTTCGGTAAGTCGATAACCGGAATATGAATCTTTTCCAGACAGAATGTCCGATGGCATTTCTCGCAATAAAAATGTGAATGCAGGTCTTTCAGGACACAGTTGCAGGAATCATCGCAAACGGCATACTTCCACGAACCGCTTCCGTCGTCTATGCTATGTATCAGATGATGAGACAAAAAAAGCGTGATTGTACGGGATATAGTCGATTTATCAACCGTATCCAGCAACGTTTCAAGATCAAGCTGAGACACGGCACGCCCCGCTTCCATCATACTTTTCAATATGAGAAGTCTGATAGCCGTCGCTTGATGTCTCTTTTTGCCAACTTATCCAGATAAACTTTTTCTTCCATATTCTTTTATTTTATCATTTTCTGTATCCTTACGGCATTCATGATAGCAATCAGTGCTACACCAACATCGGCGAAAACAGCTTCCCAAAGTGTAGCCAGTCCACCGGCTCCCAAAATCAGTACCAGCAGTTTCACACCAAACGCCAGTGAAATATTCTGCCATACAATCCTTCGCGTCAGTTTTCCTACCTTTATCGCTTCAGCCACTTTGGAAGGCTGGTCGGTCTGTATCACCACATCAGCCGTTTCAATAGCCGCATCACTGCCTAGTCCGCCCATGGCAATACCTACATTACTTAAAGCCAGTACCGGAGCATCATTCATGCCGTCGCCCACAAAAGCAACCTGGTTCTCCGTATGTTGGCGCAATTCTTCCAAATGCTTCACTTTCCCGTCGGGGAGCAGATCACCATAGGCTTCCGAAATACCCAGCTTCTCTGCAAAGTTACTAACAATACTTTGTTTATCACCGGATAATATCTGAATGTTTTGAATTCCCAATGCTTTCAGGTTCTGAATGGCGATCTTTGCATCCTCTTTCAGACTGTCGGATAATAGCAGATAACCGGCATACTTGTTTCCTATCGCACAGACAACGATCGTATCTGTAACGGAAAGAAGTTCGGGTGGATATTCTATCTGAAATTTTGAAAGCAAACGCCCATTACCTGCCAAAACCTGAATTCCATTTACGGCAGCTTCCAGTCCGAGACCTGCATACTCCTTACTGTCGGTTACAGAGGAAAGTTCGATATCCCGCCGTCCGGCATAATTCACCACAGCCTTAGCAATGGGGTGTGTACTGCTGCTTTCTACCGAGCTATCATCCGGATTAATTCTTCTTCGGATACACCGGATTCACAGTTACAAGACTGCACTTCAAACGTACCTTTGGTAAGGGTTCCCGTCTTATCAAACACGACTGTATTAATCTTCGTAACAGCATCCAGATAATTTCCACCTTTAAATAAAATTCCCAACCGGAAGCTGCCCCGATGCCTCCGAAGTATCCTAACGGAATACTGACCACCAAAGCGCACGGACATGAAATCACAAGAAAGACCAAAGCCCTGTATAGCCAGTCATTAAAAGTAAATAAGAACTGGGGAGTGATCAAGGAATAAATAAATGGCAGTAAAACAATCAGAACCGCCAGCCCTATCACAATCGGAGTATAAACACGGGCAAATTTACGGATAAACAGTTCTGCCGGTGCTTTGCGTTCGGAGGCATTCTGAACAAGTTCCAGAATACGGGCAAGAGCACTTTTATCAAAAGGTCTGATCACCTTGATACGGATTACTTTATCGGTAACAATCATTCCGGCAAGTACTTCCTCACCCATCCGGATACTTCGGGGGACACTCTCACCTGTCAATGCCGCCGTATTGAAAGCAGCTACCTCATTGAGCATCATTCCATCCAAAGGAACTCTTCCTCCTGTCTTTATTTCAATTGTTTCTCCTACTTTTACGCTTTGAGGATTCTCAATAACGACACGTTCATCTCTGACTACTGCCGCTTCTTCCGGACGGACATCCAGCAGAGCTCCGATATTACGCTTCGCCTTATCAACAGCCTTCTCCTGAAACAGTTCTCCGACGGAGTAAAACAACATCACCGCTACTCCCTCCGGATATTCACCGATATAAAACGCTCCAAGCGTAGCTACAAACATCAGCGTAAACTCACTGAAATAGTCCTTATCCTTCATACTCTCCCAAGCCTCTTTCATAACGGGCAGGCCGACCGGAAGATAAGCCACGATATACCATATCAGAGAGAAATATCCTTCACGGAAGAAAGGTAACTCCAGAGCGTTCATGATGATTCCACTTATCAACAGGATAAATGAAAGTCCCACTTCCAATATTCAGCGAATATTGATTCTTTCTTTTCAATATGTTTTTCGGGTGCACATTCGTGTGTATGTGCGCAACAACTACAATGTCCCATAATCATTCTTTCTTTTTTTATCTGATGCAAAGGTAGCGAATGATTCGTGCAACAAAGTTGCAAAAGAAGATGCCACAGCCAATCTCCAAATAAATATCGTTCAAGGGATTGGCATATAAAGAAAGTTTCCTATTTTGTATCTAAACAAAAAAAATGGGCACAGCCCCACATATATAAATGGGAATAAGTAATATAAAACAATTATATAGCGAATGGAAATCGCTTCAGCCTCTTAAGCCTGAGGACCTGAAACGTTGGAATGATAAATTCAAGTTAGAGTTTAATTATAACTCTAACCACTTGGAAGGAAATACACTGACATACGGACAAACAAAACTATTATTAATGTTCGGTGAAACTTCGGGTAATGCCAGCTTGAAAGATTATGAAGAGATGAAAGCTCACAACGTAGGACTGGAAATGATAAAGCAAGAGGCGCAAGACAAAGAACGTCCGCTGACTGAAAGTTTTATTCGCGAGTTGAACCGTACCATCCTTGTGCAGGACTATTGGAAGAACGCCAAGACACCCGACGGACAAGACATCCGTATGCAGATAAAAGTAGGCGAATATAAATCACGCCCCAATTCCGTACTGACCGCAACAGGAGAAGTTTTCAGTTATGCTTCGCCCGAAGAAACTCCGGCATTTATGACGAGCTTGGTAGACTGGTACAACCTGGAAGCAGACAAAGGAATACTGACTCCTGTTGAATTGGCCGCGTTGCTTCATTACCGTTATATCCGCATTCATCCCTTCGAAGATGGCAACGGACGCATTGCCCGTTATTAGTAAACTTTGTGCTGCACCGTTATGGATATCCGATGATCGTTATTCACTCCGAAGATAAATCCAACTATCTGAACATCCTCCATCAATGTGATGTAGAAGCAGGATTAACCCCTTCAGATGGTGCTAATGCCACTTTGAATGATATATTACCATTCGTCAACTATTTGAGCAGTTGCTTGATACGCAGTCTGACACTCGCAATCAAAGCCGCCAAGGGAGAAAGCATAGAGGAAGAAGGTGATTTCGATAAGAAAATAGCGATGTTACAGCGTAGATACTCAGATAAAGCTATCGAAAAAGCAGTCGTTCCGTAGAACAGGCAAGAAGTGCTTTTTTGAATTGGCCGTTTATGTGGAGCAAAAGATCAGTGGACTCCAAAAGCTATTTGACAGAACGTTTATAACCAACACTCCCACTTGGAACATGGCTAGAAAAATAAATACACCCAATCCTGATGAGCCAATTATCCAGTCACACATTTTATATACTAAGTCAAAAGAGTATGGCTTTGTAGAGGATATCATACGTTTATCCAAGAAATCTCAGGTTGACTACTTTAAGCTAAAATATGATGCAGTAACTTTTCATTTTAATCATTGCCGATATGCAGGCGATAATACTTTTGATTTCCCATTCTGTATTTATATTCAATACTTATCAGATGGATGTGAAGTAAGCTGTGACATCACATCCGATTCTGTGAAACTGTCTTATAATCCGGATGTTTGGCTGAAGAAGGCAAAGAATACATGGATACTGCTTGCAACGAACTACTCAAACTACTTGAAGAAAAAATGAATGATAAGTCACCAGTAAACTAAATCAATAACTCATAATCCACCACATCCAGCCAACGACCAAACTTTAATCCTCCCTTTTCGAAACAGGATACTTGCTTGAATCCGATTCAGCTATGCCGCCAGCGAAACAGTACAAAAAGCTATCGGCACAACGACGCTCCACAAAATAGTGGTCGTCTATCGTGGCATGGAGATAGTCGTATGTGAAGAAATCCCCGCTTTTCGTTGAGATTTCAGAATAAACACTTATCTTTGCATACACCTTTCTCCCCGTCAGCGTGACGTGAATGTAGGGGAAAGATGTTTTTTATAAATATTGGAATATAAACGTATTACTTCTTCGCACTGAAAGTTGGCTACTTGAATTTAGTGAGAAGTGATGCAACAGATATTCCATGCTGATTGTTATATAGCATCCCTATATATAAATTGGCATGGATGTCTGTTGTTAATCACTATCACTAAAGGGTCTAGCCAACACCTCAGTCGAATAGTGAAACGACAACAGCGTCCGTGCCTTTCCTTTTTTTTACCCCAACCCCACATCCTTTTTTTAAGGAGAGTGCATGGAGCCCAGTCGTTTTTAGAAGACAATCAAAACAACGAAAGCGATATGGATTTAGAAGAAACACTGGCACTTAAAAGAACCAATCACGAAAAGCTCATCCGGAATATGGATAAAGCTATCAGGAACGAGATGCTCAAATATGAAGAAGCAGAATTCTACATCCGCTTGCAGAGCGAATGTTTCAACCTCTACCCGATAGTCGTTAAAGCATTGGCGCTGCAAATTATAGATAACAAAAGGCGTAGCATCTTCTGCTCCATCATAAAAGGACACAAGCTAAAACGTCTGGCTGACTTTCACAAGCAAACACCAGAAGAAATAGCAATAGAATTCCGTTCTATCGTATGCGAATTGCGACGCAAGATTAATAACGGAGCGTTTACAGCCAAGAGTCTGTCAATCTCGGCTAAAATGGAACGGGATATATTAGAACATAAAATACGGGATTATGATGAATTATGCCAAAGGTTGCAGTTGAAAAACAAAATATTGCACGACCAACTTGACATGCTTCGGGATAATCAGAAAAGGCATTCGAAGGACGAACAAGAAATAACACATGAAAAAGAACAGGAAATAATACGGAAAACAAGAAAAGCATTGCTGGAAGAATTGCAGCGAAAGATGGAAATACAGATAGAAGAACAAACCCAAACCTGCATCACGAATCTTTCGTCATGCGCTGTATGCAATGGTTGAAAAATGCCCTTAGGCTTCCAACCGTCTCTCACTAGAGTTAATAAAACACTTTGTTATTGTCACTTGTCACCTTTAAAGGATAAGTACCTTATTATTAAGGCAGTAATGGTGATAATAAGTGGTGATAATAAGGTGATAATAGAACTTTTTCTAGTTTCTATTATCACCTGCTTTTAATAAGAAACAGGATTAATACGCTGATTAACAACTATAAAACAGACTATTCAGAAGCATTATCTGCATGTGTTAAAAACTCCATTTTCAGCGTGAATGTGCATTATTTATGCCATATATAGCTTCATCTATGCCGCCTGCATTAAGCCATAGCATAGTAACCTTAACAAGCTAACAAGGTTTGACTAATATATTTAGTACGTTTCATGTATTCGTTTCACGTGCGTGGACCGTTCGGTTCACGTACATGAACCCAATAGATCACGTACGTGGACTGATGGACCCATGTACGTGAAATGACTTCTTCTTACTGACAGAATACATTAATCTAACCTACATAATAGCCTAATGAACGGTTCTCCTACTATTAATCCCGGGTGATTATCTTCCCCTTGTACGGATAAATGTTTGTGTATACTATAATAAAAGACAGGAGTTGCCTTAAGCAAACTTAAAGCAACTCCTGTCTTAACTATTTAAAAGTATTACTGATTAGAGTTCCAGTTCTTTCCGGTCATTGCGAATAAATTCCAGTAACCGTTCCACCGCCTCTTCTTCGGGTATGTTTTTCTCTACACAAACTTTACCTTTATAAAGCTGATTTTTCCGCGTCCGCACCTACATAGCCGTAGTCAGCATCCGCCATCTCACCGGGACCGTTGACGATACATCCCATGATGCCGATCTTCAAGCCTTTCAGATGTGAAGTAGCCGCCTTGATACGCGCAATTGTCTTTTCCAGATCATAAAGCGTACGACCGCAGCCCGGACAAGAAATATATTCCGTTTTAGAAGTACGGGTGCGTCCTGCCTGCAAGATTCCGAAGGCAGTAGCATCTACTACCGCATGACTCAGACTTCCTTGATTGAACAGAAAAATTCCGTCACATAAACCGTCAAAAATCAATGCTCCCATATCAACGGCGGACTTGATCTGCAAATCTTCCGCCTCGTCCTCCGCATAATGCTGAAAGAAAACAACCGGATTCTCCAGACCTTCCGTCATGAGTTGATGCACCAATGCACGGTGCTCACCCAAGCGGTTCGGATGATTGCTCTGAGAAATGACCACAACTTCGGGATGCACCTTAAGACAGGCAATCACCTCATCTGTCTGCGCCATGTAAGGCATAAACAGGAATTTCAGTTCTGCACTGCACTCACCCATCAACGGCAACTGCGCATGATTGAAAGCAGGCCATGTTCCGGCCTCCCCTTCCCATACATCGGCATCAAGAATATATTCCACTCCTTCTTCCCGCTGTTCGGGCAACGTTCTTCCGGCATAGATATAATCCGGAGTAAACTGCGGATTGACTTCCGTCTTCCCATCCATGCGATCGGCAATAACAACAGGGAGATGTTCGCCCCCGATATTGCGCACTGCCCGCGTCTTGCGGCGCGAAGGAGAAAGATAATTAAATTCCGGTGCCTCCATGCCCGGGATATACGGATGATCCTGCCTCAACAGAACATAATCCACCAGCTTGCGCGCTACGGGAATTTCCGCTTCGGGAGCCTCACTAAGCGACACACGAATCGTATCTCCCAATCCGTCACAAAGCAGCGCACCGATGCCAAGGCAGATTTTATACGTCCGTCTTCTCCGTCTCCGGCCTCCGTCACTCCAAGATGCAGGGGAAATGACATTCCCTCCTGTTCCATCACGGCAACAAGCAAGCGGACGGTCTTCACCATCACCACCGTATTGGAAGCCTTGATCGAAATCACCACATCCGTGAAATGTTCCGCCACACAGATACGCAGGAATTCCATACAGGATTCCACCATCCCTTCGGGAGTGTCTCCGTAGCGGGACATGATACGGTCGGACAGGGAACCGTGATTGACTCCGATGCGGATAGCCGTATGATTCTCCTTACAGATATTCAGAAACGGCACAAAACGGTCGTGAATCTTCTGTATCTCCTGCGCATACTCCTCGTCGGTATATTCCAGTTTCTTAAAAGTACGCGCTGCATCTACATAATTGCCCGGATTGATCCGTACCTTTTCTGCATATTGAGCTGCTACATCGGCCACTTTCGGATTAAAATGCACATCAGCCACCAACGGAACCATATATCCCTGACTTCGTAGCCCGATATTGATATTCATCAGATTTTCCGCTTCCTTGACACCCTGCGTGGTCAGTCGTACATACTCGCCGCCGGCATCGACGATGCGTTTGGCTTGTTCCACACAAGCTTCTGTATCCATAGTGGACGTGTTCGTCATCGACTGGATACGAATAGGATTGGGGCCGCCCAAAGGTACAGCCCCAATATTTACTTCGGATGTTTCTCTTCGAAAGTAATTGAATAAATCCATCTTTTCAATTGACAATTGACAGTTGACAATTGACAATTGAGAATCGAGAATCAACAACAAGCTCAACAAAGCACCCACAGCGCCAACCCATTGTCAATTGTCAATTGTCAATTGTCAATTAATTAGTTTTATATTCGAACTTCACTTCTTTCAGTTCTTCGTTTGCTTTTACGATTTTCTTTTTCAGTCCTTCTTTGTAAGCAGCAAAAGCCTCAGCCAATGCGGCATCGCTCAATGCAAGCATCTGAATGGCAAGGATAGCCGCATTCATCGCTCCATTGATAGCAACCGTAGCCACAGGAATGCCCGGAGGCATCTGAATGATGGAGTACAGAGCGTCTACACCGTCGAGCACAGAGCCTTTTACAGGTACTCCGATCACCGGAAGCGTTGTGTTGGCTGCGATGACACCCGGAAGGGCGGCAGCCATTCGGCAGCAGCGATGATTACTTTAATGCCACGGCTACGGGCATTTTGGGCAAACTCTTCCACAGCCTCCGGCGTGCGGTGAGCAGAAAGCGCGTTCATTTCGAACGGTACATGCATATCATTCAGCAATTGCGCAGCCTTCTCCATAACAGGAAGGTCGGACGTGCTACCCATGATGATACTTACAATTGGAGTCATTTTCATCTAATCTAAAAGTTATTACATACATTCATTTACCTACCACCTCCCCTATGGGGAGAGGCAGAAGTACTGTTTATTCAAATTCAGCCGTTCACTACCGCCTTGTATGCTTCGGCATCGAGCAGGTCTTCCGCAGCACTGGCATCAGCAGGCTTCATCTTGATCAGCCAGCCTTCGCCGTAAGGGTCTTTGTTTACCAGCTCCGGATTTTCTTCCAAAGCTTCGTTCTGTTCGAGTATCTCGCCTGCCAACGGTAAGAAAAGATCGGAAATGGTCTTTACCACTTCAATCGTTCCGAAAGTTTCTCCGGCTTCCAACGTTTCTCCTACGGTAGGAATATCAACGAATACAATATCGCCCAATTGTTCCTGTGCGTAATCTGTGATACCTACGTAAGCGATGTCTCCTTCTACGCGAATCCACTCGTGTTCATTCGTGTACTTCAAGTTCTGTGGAAAGTTCATAATAATTAGTTTTTAGGATTTATATTGTTTTTAAAATAAAAATACTCTGAATATAAGGTTGTACGCCGGATGGAGTATCAAAAAGAGCAGACCAGCCCGACTACAAAACCGGAAAGGACCTCGCCCAAGGTGTGATGCCCCAGCACAATCCGCGCCGAGCCCAATATGCCTGCAATCAGAATAAACAGGCACAACCACACTACCGGATTATAGCTGAACAGCGCACTGAACGAAACCAGTCCCCCGATAATACCGCCCATCCCCGCCATGTGTTCGCTCAGTTTCCATTTCAGATTGACCAGAATGCAGATGATCGATATCACCAGGAAACAAAAATGATTCCGGTCATATACCAGGGAATATTCAGTTTCCGCATCATCAGCAGGCAGAACACATACGAAATGATAGTCAGCAGGATAGGTACATAACGTTTCTTACGCTCACTCAGTTCCTGACGGGCAAACCCGTTGATCTTCCGGAACAGGAAATGGTGATAGTGGGCGTCAGTATGGTGAAGCAGTAAACGATTCCCAACACAATTCCCTTATAAAGTATCGGCATGATACGGAGATAAGAAAACAGGAATAACACCAGAAACGCCAGAAACGGTATAGAAAATGGAGTAAACACGATGGAGGTGATCCGTGCCACCCGCAACATTGTTTTATCCGCTATGATATGCTCTTTTTCTTTATCCATCAGCACTAATACTTAATACTTTATAGTTAATACTTTAAACTCACTTTCTCAGTCTTGCCACCGGTATATTCAACTGCTGACGGTATTTCGCCACCGTACGGCGGGCGATAGGATAGCCTTTTTCCTTCAGGATATCCGCCAGTTCGTCATCTGTCAGCGGTTTCTTTTTGTCTTCTCCGTCAATGCATTCTTTCAGAATCTTACGTATCTCGCGTACGGACATTTCCTCTCCGTCTTCCGTCGTATAGCCATCGCTGAAGAAGAATTTAAGCGGATAGATGCCGAAGTTGGTCTGTACGTATTTGCTGTTGCTGACACGGGAAATCGTAGAGATATCCAGTCCGGTACGTTCTGCCACATCTTTGAGAATCATCGGTTTCAGCAATGACTCGTCGCCTTCGAGGAAGAAAGGACGCTGCAAGTCGATAATCGCCTGCATGGTAGTCATCAATGTATTCTGCCGCTGCTTCACCGCATCGATAAATCCTTGTGCCGCATCCATCTTCTGTTTCAGGAACATCATGGCTTCTTTCGACTCTTTGGACTGGTTCGCCTTATTTTTGGTATGCTCCTCCACCATCTCGGTAAAGTCGCGGCTCATCCGGAGTTCGGGAACATTGCGGTTATTCAGGCTTACGTTAATCGTTCCGTCATCGTAGGTATCCACCAGAAAATCGGGAACAATCTGCTGAAGGTTTCTTCCGATGGTTTCTCCGAGCGAAGCACCCGGACGGGGATTCAACTTGGTTATTTCGGCAATCGCCTCATTGAAAGTCTCTTCTCTGACATCCAGTTTCTTAATGATTTTCTCCCAGTGCTTCCGGGTAAATTCTTCATAACAGTCACTGATGATGCGCTCTTCCAGGTTCAATATCGGTGACGGCTTCTTCTCTTCGCTCTTCTTGCGCAGAATCTGTATCATCAGACATTCCTGAAGGTTGCGTGCTCCGATACCTGCCGGGTCAAAATCCTGCAGGATGCACAGAGCCTCTTCCAGTTCTTCTTCCGTAGATTCGATACCGGCGTAGATAGCCAGTTCGTCACAGATACTTTCCAGCGATTTACGGAGCAGTCCGTCATCGTCCAGCGAACCGATCAGATATTCCACCAGTTCGCACTGGTGTTCGGTCAGGTTACGTTCACGGAGTTGTTCTTTCAGGATTTCATAAAAAGAGGTGGCGTCGGAGAAAGGAATATCTTCCGCCTGCTCGTCCCGCGAGCGGTTGTTTTCCTGCAATTTATAGTCGGGGATATCGTCTTCGGTGAGATAATCACTTAAAGAATCATAATCATTGGCATCGTTATCCATGCCTTCTTCCGGACTGACGCCATCGGCATATTCATCTGTGGCAGCGTCTTCTTTGCCTTCTTCAAGCGCCGGATTTTCCAATAGTTCAGCATGGATACGGTCTTCCAGCTCGACTGCGGGAAGCTCCAACAACTTCACGACCAGAATCTGCTGTGGCGAGAGCGTTTGTATCTGCTGTTGCGCCTGCGATTGTATTTGACGGGAACCTTGTGCCATATTCGTTTTTGCTTTCTACTGTTTCTCGCTACAAAAGTAACTTTTTAACGAGAGATTACACAGATTAGTGGGATTATTTTTAATCCTATAACACAAAATTCTTTATCTTTGTTGCACGAACTTAAAAATTAGACAGTATGTTTGCCAAAGAGACGTATATGCAGCGCAGAGCCTGCTGAAAAAGAATTTAGGCTCCGGAGTTTTGTTATTTCTGGGAAATGACGAGTGCGGGCTGAATTATGAGGATAACACGTTCCGTTATCGTCAGGACTCCACTTTTCTTTATTATTTCGGTCTTTCGTGTGCCGGACTTTCGGCCATCATCGATATTGACGAAGACAAAGAAATTATTTTCGGTGACGAATTGTCTATCGATGCCATCGTATGGATGGGCTCACAGCCTACGTTACGCGAAAAATGCGAACGTGTCGGCATCAGGGAAATGATGGCTTCCGCCGATATCGTCGGCTATCTGCACAAATGCGTCCAGAGTGGAAAAGCAATTCATTATCTTCCTCCCTACCGCCCCGAACATAAGCTGAACTGATGGACTGGCTGGGTATACCGCCTGCACGTCAGGAAGGTCCGTACCTTTCATCCGTGCCGTCATAGCTCAGCGCAACTACAAGTCGGCGGAAGAAATCGTAGAAATAGAAAAAGCCTGTGACGTGACTGCCGATATGCACATCACCGCCATGAAGGTGCTTCGTCCGGGAATGTACGAATATGAAGTAGTAGCGGAAATGAACCGCGTGGCAGAGTCCAACAACTGCGAACTGTCGTTTGCAACGATCGCCACCATCAACGGGCAGACGCTGCACAACCATTATCACGGGAATAAAGTGAAACCGGGCGATCTGTTCCTGATTGACGCAGGCGCGGAAGTCGAGTCGGGTTATGCCGGCGATATGTCGTCCACGATTCCTGCGGATAAGAAATTTACAACCCGCCAGCGCGAAGTTTACGAAATCCAGAATGCGATGCATCTGGAATCTGTCAAGGCGCTTCGTCCGGGCATTCCTTATATGGATGTATACGAATTGTCCGCCCGCGTCATGGTAGACGGCATGAAAACTCTCGGACTAATGAAAGGAAATACGGAAGATGCTGTCCGCGAAGGCGCGCCATGCCCTGTTCTATCCGCACGGATTAGGACACATGATGGGACTGGATGTTCACGATATGGAAAATCTGGGTGAGATATGGGTAGGATATAACGGTCAGCCGAAGAGCACGCAGTTCGGACGCAAGTCGCAACGCCTCGCCATTCCACTGGAACCGGGATTCGTACATACCGTAGAACCGGGCATTTACTTCATCCCCGAACTGATTGATATGTGGAAAGCAGAAAAGAAGTTCACCAATTTTATCAATTACGACAAAGTGGAAACTTACAAAGACTTCGGCGGTATCCGCAACGAAGAAGATTATCTCATCACGGAGACAGGTGCCCGCCGACTCGGCAAGAAAATTCCGCTGACACCCGAAGAAGTGGAAGCTTTAAGATAACCCCTGCTTTATTCACAGATGGCACCGGAATTCACATAAACGATAAATGCCTGTAACTACAACAAGTATAGGCATTTATTATTTCAAGGGGACGGTCATATTTTTAAGTATTAGTGTCAAAATTCTTATGTCTATCCAAGACAATAAGCACTATATTTGCAAGTATCCCCCATCATAACAAACTATTAATACTTTAAACTAATGGCACGAACTACTTTGTTACTTTTATCTATTCTTTTTCTGCTGCCCACGAATGCAGCAATCAAAAAACTACAGGTTGAATATCTGACCAATCCTATCGGGCTGGACATAACAGCTCCCCGATTCAGCTGGCAACTAGAGTCAGCGGAAAGAGGAGTCAGACAAACAGCCTATCAAATCACGGTAGCGACCGATGCAGCCTGTCTAAATCCGGTCTGGACTTCCGGAAAGGTGGCATCTGACGAATCATTGCACATCTGTTATGCAGGACCGGCTCTCACCCCTTCCACCCGCTATTATTGGAAAGTAACCGTGTGGAACAACAAAACCGGAGAAGAGACTTCGACGGAAAAGGCTTTCTTCGAAACAGGACTGCTGTCCGACGGATGGTCGGGAGCGCAATGGATCAAGGCAACTCAAATAAACAAGAATTCCAAAATCAATCCGGAAGACAAGAAACAGACAAAGGCACGAATGCTGCTGGAAATGGATGTCACACTGACTTCCGGCAACGCATCCGTTCTTTTCGGCGCACGCGATGCTTCCAACGTATTCATGTGGTCTGTCAATACGCTGGACAATGAAAAAGAGCCTTTGATCAGAAGACATATTTATGACAGGGGACGCCTGCAAAGTTCGGATACTCCGATCGGCAAATTCTTCACTAAATCCGACTTGCTGAATAAAGAACACCATCTGGCAATCGAAGCAAAAGATGGAGTGGTCAAGACTTATATTGACAAGGTACTGGTGGATACCTATACCGACACCGATTCCAAACTATCAAATGGATATATCGGCTTCCGGGCATTCAGAGGAAATAACACCAACGAAACGGCCATGTTTGACAATATCGTACTGACAGAGTACGAACAGAAAGGCGACAAGGAAGAAGCCAAAGTCGTTCTGAAAGAGGATTTCGAGAAACCTCAGTCCGCTTTTGAAGGCGGAGAAATCGTATCTGTGGGAGGTAATCGTAAACTGAATATGGTTTCCGGTTCCGGCGATTATCGGGTATTGCAGGTTGACATGAGCGGAGTACCCATGTTCCGTAAAGAATTCAAGGCAAAAAAGAAGATTGCATCCGCCCGCATCTACAGTTCGGCTCTAGGCGTCTATGATTTGTTTATCAACGGACAACGGGTAGGAAACAAGATGGAAGACGGCAGCATACGCTATGACGAATTGAAGCCGGAATGGACGGATTTCAGCAAAACAGCCCACTATCAGACGTATGACATCACCGATTTGCTCCGGAAAGGAGAAAACGCAGTCGGCGCCCAGGTATCCTCCGGCTGGTGGAACAGTGACGTCTGCCACGGAGAGTATGGCAGTCACGAAGTAGGATTCATCGCAAAGATATTACTGAAATATACGGACGGCACTTCGGAAACGGTAGTAACGGACCTTTCCTGCTGTCATCCATGGACGGTGCCATACGAATGGGAGACATCTACCACGGAGAAACTTATGACGCCCGAAAAGAAAGTGGATGGACGAAGCCGGATATAATACTGCCAACTGGAACAAGACGGCTGTCAATCCTCATTTCAAAGGAGAGTTAATCGCCTTTGCCGGTCCCACCGTTCAGGTACGTCCGCATCTGAGCCGTATCCCTTTGTCCACTACTGTTTACCAAGGTGAAAAAGACGGTAAAATCAATGTAGTGAGTGTTACGGACAAACCGGCTCCTATCCGGCTAAAGAAAGGGGAAACGGCCGTCTACAACTTAGGTCAGAACATGGTCGGCTGGGTTCGGTTCAAAGTAAAAGGTGCATCGGGAACGGAGATGAAACTCCGTTTCGGCGAGATGCTGAACGACACGGGAGATAAATCACGCGGAGACGACGGCCCTGCCGGAAGTATATATACCGCCAACCTCAGAAGTGCAAAAGCAACATTGAAGTATATCCTGAAAGGAAGCAAGGAAGGCGAATCATTCCATCCGTCCATGACCTTCTTCGGTTTTCAGTATTGTGAGATAACGGCAAGTGAAGACATCGAGGTACTTTCCCTGATAGGGAAGTGGTCGGTTCCGCTACCGAAGAGGGAGCTTCGTTTGTCACCAGCAGCCGGTCAATCAATCAGTTATACAGCAATGTCATGTGGGGACAAAGAGGCAACTATCTGAGCATCCCTACCGACTGCCCGCAAAGAGACGAACGTCTGGGCTGGACCGGAGACACACAAGTGTTCTGCCGTGCCGCTTCTTATAATGCGAACGTATCCGCCTTCTTCGAAAAATGGATGAGAGATATGCGTGACGGTCAGCGAAGTGACGGCGCTATCCGGAATGTAGCCCCACACTCATGGGTAGGCTACGGACAGGCAGCCTGGCTGATGCCGGTATCATCGTTCCCTGGACTATCTATCTGATGTACGACAACAAAAAGATATTGCAGGACAATTATGCATCTATGGAGAAATACATGGAGTTCCTGTCCCGTCAAAAAGGAGACGGTTATAACTATAACGGTGCCGGAACAAATTATGGCGACTGGCTATCGTACGAAGATACCGAACGCCGCTATGTCAGTGTATGCTACTACGCATATACGGCACAATTGATGGCCAAAATTTCGGAAGCATTGAAAACGGACGACTGTGATGCCTACGCCTCCAAAGCAAAGGCTTACAGAAAGCTGGCACAGGAAATCAAGAAAGAATTCCAGACACGCTACATCGATGCAGACGGAGATTTGAAACAAAAGAGCCAGACGGCCTATCTGCTTGCCTTGAAACTGGATTTATTCCCGACAGAAGAAGCACGTAAGAAAGGAGTGGAAACACTGGTCCGCAAGATTGCCGGCAACGGTAACCGCCTGAGCACAGGATTCGTGGGTACAGCCATCCTGAATCAGACATTAAGCCAGTTCGGAGAATCAAATACGGCTTACGATCTACTGCTGCAACGGAACAACCCTTCCTGGCTGTATAGCATAGACCAGGGAGCAACCACTATCTGGGAACGCTGGGATTCGTATACCAAAGAGAAAGGTTTTGGCCCCGTATCGATGAACTCGTTCAATCATTACTCGTATGGAGCAGTCTCCGAATGGATGTACCGCACAATGGGCGGTATAGATATCGACGAAACACGTCCGGGATTCAAGCACATCGTATTACAGCCGGTTCCAGACAACCGTCCGGAAGTTGCCGCCGGTCAGGAACGGATTGACTGGGTAAATGCTTCGTTCCCTTCCTGTTATGGAGATATAAAGAGCAGCTGGAAAAAAGAAAATGACGGAACAGTTTCTTACCAAGTGACGATACCTGCCAACACCACCGCCACTCTTCACTTACTATTACCTACTCTCGACTATGTAGTAGAAGAAAGCGGAAAACTGCCGTGAAAGCGGAAGGAGTTTCTTCGGTTACTTTCATGAATGGAAAGGCAGTATTAGAACTACAGTCCGGTACATATCAGTTTGTGGTTAAAAAGGAAAACAAATAGACAGAATGAAAAAATATATTTAGTGACTGCACTTGCATGTTGTGCACTGCAACCGACCCTTGCACAAAAGCAAGAAGAATGCAAGCCCGTGAACCTTCATTGCGACCACCTGATCAATCCGCTAGGCATCGACAATGCCAATCCCAGATTGTCGTGGATGCTGGACGATGCCCGACAAGGAGCCCGGCAGACTGCCTATCAGATAATAGTCAGCACAGACTCACTGAAAGCAAACAACGAAAACGGGGAAATCTGGAACTCGGGGAAAAAGGAATCGGATCAAATCCTTGTCACCTATCCGGAAAAGAATCTTCAAACCTTTACCAAATATTACTGGAAAGTGAATGTATGGGATAAGGACGGCAAAAAGGCTACTTCGGACATCAACAGCTTCGAGACCGGAATGATGGGAATGGAAAACTGGCAGGGCGCATGGATTGGCGACAACAGAGACATCAACTATAAGCCGCCCCTACTTTCATGAAAACATTCGACACTCAAAAGAAAGTCAAATCCGCCAGAGCGTACATCGCCGTCGCCGGTTTATACGAATTATACATCAACGGAGAGAAAATTGGAAACCATCGGCTAGACCCGCTGTATACCCGTTTCGACAGACGGAATTTCTATGTGACTTATGATGTGACCAACCAACTTCAGAAAGGTAAAAACGCGATTGGCGTACTGCTGGGGAATGGCTGGTACAACCACCAGTCAAAAGCCGTCTGGGACTTTGACCGCGCACCGTGCGTAACCGCCCCGCTTTTTGCATGGACCTGAGAATTACCTACGAAGACGGCACTACAGAAGTAATCCGCTCCGAAAGAGACTGGAAGACTTCTTCGGGGGCCTTGATCTTCAACAGCATCTATACAGCGGAACATTATGACGCCCGCCTGGAACAGAAAGGCTGGAACACGGCAGATTTTGACGATTCGAAATGGAAGGAAGCTGGTTACAGAGCCGTCCCTTCTCAAAACGTCGTATCCCAGCAGGTACAGCCGATTCGTATTGTAGAAACAATACCGGCAAAAGCGCTTAAGAAAGTGAACGACACAACGTATGTATTCGACTTTGCCAGAAATATGTCCGGAGTGACCCGCATCAAGGTATCCGGAGAAGAAGGAACGGTAGTAAGGCTCAAACACGGCGAACGCATCTATGACAACGGACGGGTGAATATGTCAAACATTGACGTATACCATCGTCCGGTAGATGACAAAGACCCATTCCAGACGGATATTCTCATTCTGAGCGGAAAGGGAGAAGACGAGTTTATGGCACGGTTCAACTACAAAGGTTTCAGATACGTAGAAGTGACAAGCAGCAAGCCTGTCGCACTCGATCAAAACAGTCTGACTGCTTATTTCGTTCATAGCGACGTTCCGCAAAAGGAGAGATAAACACGTCAAACCCACTCGTGAACCGATTGTGGTGGGCTACCAACAACGCCTATCTGTCCAATCTGATGGGGTATCCCACCGATTGCCCCCAACGGGAGAAAAACGGATGGACGGGAGACGGACATTTTGCGATAGAAACAGCACTATATAATTATGACGGCATCACAGTCTACGAAAATGGCTAGCCGACCACCGTGACGAACAGCAACCCAACGGAGTATTACCCGACATCATTCCGACCGGAGGATGGGGATACGCACGGACAACGGTCTGGACTGGACGAGTACAATCGCCATTATTCCCTGGAATATTTATCTGTTCTACGGAGACAGCAAATTATTAGCCGACTGCTACGAAAACATCAAACGATATATAGACTACGTAGACCGTACCAGCAAGCGGACTGACTCATGGGAAGAGGAGACTGGGTTCTGTGAAATCGCATTCGTCCAAAGAACTGAACCTCATCGGTATACTTCTATGTAGATACTAAAATACTGGCCAATGCCGCAAAGCTGTTCAACAAGCAGGAAGATTACAAACATTATCAGGCGCTTGCGGAAAAGATCAGGCAAGCGATCAATGACAAATATCTGAACAGGAACCGGCAATAATACGCCAGCGGCGTTCAGACGGAACTGAGCGTACCGCTGATGTGGGGTATTGTCCCCAAGGATATGAAAGCAAAAGTAGCCCGCAACCTGGCGAAGAAGGTGGAAGAAGCCGGTTCCATCTGGATGTGGGTGTATTGGGAGCCAAAGCCATACTGAACGCCTTGAGTGAAAACGGAGAAGCCGAAACCGCTTATAAAGTAGCTGCACAAGACACCTACCCGTCATGGGGCTGCTGGATTGCCAACGGAGCCACCACCCTGCTCGAAAACTGGGATTTGAATGCTACACGTGACATTTCGGACAACCACATGATGTTCGGAGAAATCGGAGGATGGTTCTATAAAGGCTTGGGCGGTATCTTCCCCGACCCACAGCAGCCGGGTTTTAAACATATCCTCCTGCGCCCCAACTTCCCCAGTGATTTAAAGCAGTTTGAGGCCAGACACCGTTCTCCGTACGGAGAGATTCAGTCCCAATGGAACGTAAGAAAAAAAAGTGTTGTGTACAGCGTGACGATTCCTGCCAACAGCAGTGCCACTTTATACGTGCCCGATACTGTGAAAGGAGAACGTGTCATAGAGTTAGAAGCCGGAAAACATACATTCGAGTGGAAGTTGCTCTAAATTTACACTTAATAGAACATTTTATCGACCTCTGTTTTTCTAATCTTCCCTAATATTGCGGCGTAATTAACAAACCGATCAGATGGAAAATAGAATGAGAAAACGAATGACAGTTATATTGAACAGTAAAATGAATATGAGAAGATTTTACGTATCAGCAGCGTTGTTACTGACAACGCTGCTCGCGGTTGCCGAAAATAATCCTACCGGAGTGACGTATTCTGGGTAACCGTACCGATCATGCCGACTGGCTTACAAAACTGGAGAACAGGCAAATGTAGAAGTACAGTTTTACAAATACGGCATTCCGGGAGATAACATAGCGATTAATTTCGAAATAGGCGGAGAAATGATGCCTGCTGATACCAAGGGAACAATTATCATGAGAAAAGGAAAGGCAACAATCCCCGTAGGCACCATGAAGAAACCGGGCTTCCGAGACTGCCGCCTGACCACCACCGTAGACGGAAAGAAATACTCCCATCACGTCAAAGTGGGTTTCTCGCCGGAAAAGCTCCGTCCGTATACCACCATGCCTGCCGACTTTCAGCAATTCTGGGAGAACGAAAAGGCGGAACTGGCCAAATTTCCGCTGACATACACCAAAGAGCACGTAAAGAAATACTCGACCGACCAAATAGACTGCTATCTTATCAAGTTGCAGGTGAACCAACGCGGACAAAGTATCTACGGCTACCTGTCTATCCGAAGAAAGAAGGCAAATACTGTCGTACTATGTCCTCCGGGCGCAGGAATCAAAACAATCAAGGAACCTTTGCGACATAAGTATACGCCGAACAAGGTGCATCCGTTTTGAAATAGAGATTCACGGGCTGAACCCGGAAATGAGCGAAGAAGAATTCAAAGAAATCAGTGCCGCTTTCAACGGCAGAGAAAATGGCTACTTGTCCAACGGTCTGGACAGCCGCGACAACTATTACATGAAACGGGTATATCTGGCCTGTGTCCGCAGCATCGACCTACTGACCTCACTACCGGAATGGGACGGAAAGAATGTAATCGTTCAAGGCGGCAGCAGGGAGGAGCATTAGCACTCGTCACCGCCGGACTGGATCAGCGGGTAACGGCCTGCGTAGCCAATCATCCGGCTCTAAGCGATATGGCAGGTTACAAAGCCGGTCGTGCCGGAGGTTACCCCCATTTCCTCCGAAATACCGTAGATATGGATACTCCCGAAAAGATCAGAACAATGGCTTATTATGATGTGGTGAACTTTGCCCAATTAATCAGGGCGGATACTTATATGACATGGGGATTCAATGATGACGTTTGTCCACCGACTACCAGCTACATTGTATATAATGTATTGAATTGCCCGAAAGAAGCATTGATCACTCCTATTAATGAACATTGGACCTCCAGTGACACAGAGTACGGACATCTGCTTTGGATAAAGAAACATCTGAAATAAAAGCAGTAGAAAAGGAAAAACCGCCGAAAGCAGAAATAACTGTTATCATATCATTATTCAGGCACGGCTTACAGAGTTTTTATGGTTCTGTTTTAATCGAAACCATATTAATCTGTGTAAGCCGTGCCTGAATAAATCCGCAAGAGAGTTTTAACGTCTCTCTATTCCTTTAATCTTCCCATTCCGATTTCGGAAAAGTTTTCTTCCCATACCATTTCATCCAGCATAGGATTTTCTTTTTCTCATATAAACGGCATCACCACAATAGGTCAATGCCTCCCAGTTAAAAACCGAATGAGAACTAATTGCTTTTTCAAACCAGTAAAGCAAGTGATATGTCATGAACGGAAGCACCATCCACCACCATGAAAACCATAGTGACAAACCCAATGCTGGGATTAAAGTCAATAAAAAACACTCCCAGAATTGCCGTGCATGTATTCTTAACTCCATTTCTTCCCAAACTTCCAAATACTTGTACCGAGTAAAGAATAACCCTCCTATCATAAAATAATGCTTCTTTTTCCCTAAAAAGCATTTCGCTAGTAAATTGTTATAAAATATCATATACCCTTTTTTTGCTGTGTAATAACATAAACGGAAAGAACGTACAAATGTTCATTATTTAAGTCTAATCTTACAGTTATTTCCTTTCCCTGGAATACAACAACATATTGCCACGCTTGTTTTTTGCGGCGCGAAGTTACGAACTTATATTTATACAATAACTATAAATTCCAAAATAATTCTCTTAAATAAATTTATTATCTAATATTTGAAGCTACTTCCTCCCAAAAACTCCCTGAGTAAAGACGTCGGGGGAATTTCCTTATCTTGCACCGGAACGAAATATTTAATGAATTTCAGCAACCGGTACGCCTCACAATATTCCGGACAATTGCGCGGAACACCCATCAAAATAAGGTTCCGCATGCAGGCGAAGCACTGCAAATTCAAACAACAGCGCCGAATTGAACATCACATCCGCATTCTCCTGATAAGGGAATATCCATTTATCTTCACCAGCACGCACACTAGGCCAGCGGGAGATAGTCTCGCGGGCGAATATCCCCGATAATTAAAGTCGCGGATAATGCGGCGAAGCAAACGATTGTCTGTTGTAGGAATCCAGTTATGGTCGTCCAAAGAAATAGTGGTCAATGCCGAGACATAAATTTTGAACTTCTTTTCATCCGGGATATGCGGTGTCAGTTCCGGATTCAACGCATGAATACCTTCCAGAATGAGAATCGTATTATCCTCAATTTTCAGTTTATCACCTTTATATTCCTTCTTCCCCAGAGAGAAGTTAAAACGCGGAAGCTCCACTTCCTCACCGCGCAGCAAAGCCTGTAACTGCTGGTTAAACAATTCCAGATCGAGCGCATACAGAGACTCATAATCATAGTTACCGTTTTCATCCAGAGGTGTCTCTTCACGGTCTACGAAATAATTGTCCAAGGAGATCGGGAAGGGTTTGAGCCCGTTCGTCATCAACTGGATGGAAAGACGTTTGCTGAACGTGGTCTTTCCCGAAGAGGACGGACCGGAAATCAAAATCAGTTTCACCCGGTCACCGTTTTCCCCACGATGGAAGATCGTATCGGCAATCTGGCTATTTTCTTTTTCCTGCAATGCTTCCGCTACATTGATTAAATCCGTAGCGTGCCCTTCTTCGCAGGCGAGGTTAAAGTCGCCGGCGTTATTAAGTCCCATGATATAGCTCCAGTTGAGATACTCCTTAAATACATCCAGCATCTTCTCCTGCTTCACCACTTCCTCCAGCACATCCGGATTCTCTTTATTGGGAATGCGCAGCAAGAGGCCATCATAGTATTTCACGATGTCGAACAACTTGATATATCCGGTACTGGGGAGCAGATTACCATAATAATAATCGACCGTATCGCCCAGCGTATAATAATAGGTATATAGTGAACCGGAAGTTTCGAGCAGCCTCACCTTATCATTCATCCGCGTTCACTGAACACCCGTACAGCCTCAGCCGTATGGCATTCGATGCGGTGATAAGAGATATTTTCTGCGATAATCTCCTGCATACGCTGTTTGATACGCGTCACATCTTCCAATGTAATAGGGCGACCGATCCGCAGATTACAAAAATAACCTTTGGATACCGGATGTTCCACAAACAGCTTCCTTCGGGAAAAAGCTCACTGACAGCCTTGAACAAGACAAAGCAGAGTGACCGCACATACGTACGCATACCGGATGAATCGCGTACATCCAGAAACTCTATATCCTTGTTATTATATACTTTGAAATTGAGACCTTCGGAACGGTTATTCACCTTGGCACTGACTACCTGATAAGGAAATTAAGATTAAAACCGTAATAAATATCCAAAAGTGAGCTTCCGATAGGGAATTCTTTATAAATATTATTATTTTTGCAACATATTTGTAACATCTGTTTCATCGTAGTCTTTTTAATAAGGTGAATAACATGGGACTAAATATACTTAGTAATCAGATAGAGAACAAACAACCACTAAAATTATTATAGATGGAATATTCTTTTTATGATTTTTTAAAGCTCATAGGCTCGTTAGGCTCTTCCTTTATGGCATGAAGATAATGAGCGAGGGCTTACAAAAAAGTCGCAGGTGACAGGCTACGAAGTATCCTGACAGCTATGACCACCAATCGGGTAACGGGGGTATTAACAGGAGTGTTGATCACAGCCCTTATCCAGTCCTCCTCGGCGACAACAGTAATGGTCGTCAGTTTCGTCAACGCCGGTTTGCTTACACTGGCCGAGTCCATCAGTGTCATCATGGGTGCCAATATCGGTACGACGGTTACGGCATGGATTATTTCAATTTTCGGATTTAAGGTTGATATGGCCGCTTTCGCTCTTCCACTTCTGGCCATCGCCCTTCCGCTCATCTTCTCCGGCAAGAGCAACCGCAAGTCCATCGGTGAATTCATTTTCGGTTTTTCCTTCCTCTTCATGGGACTTTCTTACCTGAAAGCAAATGCTCCCGACCTGAACGCAATCCGGAAATGCTCGCCTTCGTACAGAACTACACGGATATGGGATTCTTCTCCATTCTCCTGTTCTTATTCATCGGTACCATACTGACTATGATCGTACAGGCCTCAGCCGCCACGATGGCAATCACATTAATTATGTGCGCCAACGGCTGGATCAGTCTGGAACTGGGAGCAGCGCTCGTACTGGGCGAAAACATCGGAACTACCATCACGGCCAATCTTGCCGCATTAACAGCCAACACACAGGCTAAGCGGGCAGCATTGGCCCATTTTGTTTTTAATGTGTTCGGTGTGATCTGGGTATTGATCATTTTCCATCCTTTCATGGAACTGGTCAACTGGGTAGTGGATACCTTCTTCCAGAGCAATAATCCGGAAGTAGCCATTTCTTATAAACTGTCCGCTTTCCACTCTATCTTTAATATCTGTAACGTATGTATCCTGATATGGGGAGTGAAACTGATCGAACGCACCGTATGCGCATTAATCCACCCGAAAGAGGAAGACGAGGAACCTCGCCTTCGGTTTATCACCGGCGGTATGCTTTCTACTGCGGAGCTTTCTATCCTGCAGGCACGCAAGGAAATCCACCTGTTTGCAGAACGTACCCACCGTATGTTCGGAATGGTGCAGGACTTGATGCACACCGAAAAGGACGATGACTTTAACAAGCTGTTCAGCCGCGTAGAAAAGTACGAGAACATCAGCGACAACATGGAACTTGAAATAGCCAATTATCTGAATCAGGTATCCGAAGGGCGTCTGAGTTCTGAAAGTAAGTTGCAGATACGTGCCATGCTGCGCGAAGTGACGGAAATCGAAAGTATCGGCGACAGCTGTTACAACCTGGCACGCACCATCAACCGGAAACGCCAGACGAATCAGGACTTTACCGAAAAGCAATACGAGCACATCCACTTCATGATGAAGCTGACCGATGATGCCCTCGCACAAATGATTGTGGTGGTAGAGAAACCGGAACACCAAAGCATTGATATCAACAAGTCTTTCAACATCGAAAACGAAATCAATAACTACCGTAACCAACTGAAAAATCAGAATATTCTGGATGTCAACAACAAGGAATATGATTATCAGATGGGAGTCTATTATATGGATATTATCGCCGAATGTGAGAAATTGGGCGACTATGTAGTGAATGTGGTAGAAGCCAGCAGTGATGTAAAAGAGAAGAAAGCCTCTTAAATAAAGAGGAACTCAATCAAAGAAATGGATAGTCAATTTATGCTGCAACGCATAAATTGGCTATCCATTTCTTTTTTATTTCCACACAGACAAAACAACTCATGTCCGTTTACAAGGACACTCACACTTTACAAAGGCATTACATTTTTCACAGACGTTAACGATTACATTTCTTTTCCGTGAAGTTCCCGTTAAGCTTTTACTGCGCCTATTGCAGGTCTTTTTTTGCATATACATTTGCGCCAAAATACACAGGGCCTATGTTTAGTACCATTTTCCAATGACCGGACAGAGGCATTCCAAAAGAAAACCAAATCTCTAATTTAAAGCAAAAGAAATGAAAATTAAAAAAGTATTGATGGGAGTTGCACTGGCAGCAATGTGTTTAATGAGCGCACAAGCGCAACGCCGCAATGAGATTCAAGTTCCCAATCTGAACGGGTACACTACTTTAAAATGTGACTTTCACATGCACAGTGTTTTTTCGGACGGTCTGGTATGGCCTACCGTACGTGTAGACGAAGCATATCGAGAAGGACTGGATGCCATTTCTCTGACAGAACATATTGAGTACCGCCCACACAAAAAAGACATTATAGCAGATCATAACCGCTCTTATGAACTGTCTCAGAAGCAGGCGAAGAAGTTAGGAATACTTCTAATCAGAGGCAGTGAAATCACCCGTTCCATGCCTCCGGGACATTTTAATGCAATCTTCCTGAACGACTCCAATCCATTGGAACAAAAGGCATATAAAGACGCTTTCAATGAGGCAAAAAAACAAGGAGCCTTTATCTTCTGGAATCATCCGGGCTGGGCACGCCAGCAGCCGGACTCCACCCTGTGGTGGCCTGAGCATACACAACTCTACAATGACGGCTGCATGCACGGCATTGAAGTAGCCAATGGTGGTCTTTTCATGCCCGAAGCCATTCAATGGTGTCTGGACAAGAATCTGACCATGATAGGAACTTCCGATATCCACCAGCCTATCCAGACAGACTATGATTTTTCAAAAGGCGAACACCGCACGATGACGTTTGTCTTTGTCAAAGAACGTTCTCCGGAAGGTATCCGTGAAGCACTCGACAATCGCCGCACCGCCGTTTATTACCGCGAACTGGTGATCGGGCGTGAAGAAATCCTCCGTCCCTTCTTTGAAAAATGCGTAGACATAAAAGAAGTGAAACGCACCGAAAAGAAGTGACATTTCTGTCATGAACGCTACCGATCTGGTACTGAAACTGAAAAAGACCGCACATGATCCTTCTTTGGTCTATTTCCGCGAAATGACATTGAAACCACATACGCAGCATACAATCTCTGTGAAGTTTGACAACGGTATCAAAGGAGGCGACTGCAATTTTGAAGTTACCAACTTCATCGTAGCCCCCGATAAAGGTTTGGATTACACCATCAAACTATAAAGTTCCAGCCATCAAAGCCATGTAATATCAAGATATCCGACGAACTACATGCGGATAATCGTTTAATTTTAAATTATTACTTTATGAATCGTTACTTATCCCTAGCCTGCTCGCTGGTAGCTTTCTTCTATTTATCGAGTTGCGAAAGCTACAGTGAGCCCACCGAGAAAGCCCACCAATCCGATCAACCGATTGTACTGACCTCCTTCTATCCCAAAGAAGGCGGAGCACGTGACAAAATTCTTCTGGACGGAAAAAACTTCGGCACCGACGTGAGTAAAATCAAAGTATATTTCAACAATGCCAGGGCCTCCGTCGTTTCATCAAGCGGAAGCCGTATTTATGCCATTGTACCGCGCCTTCCGGGCGATAATCCCCGTATCTCCGTAGTGGTCGACACCGATTCTGTCGCTTACGAAGAAACATATGCTTATCATACACAGGCATTGGTCAGCACGGTCACCGGAAACGGTGAAACGAGCTTCCTTGCCGGAACACTCTCCACCGCTCAGGTATATGGCAAATATCTTGATCTGGATGCCGAAGGCAATCTTTTCATGTCATGGCGTGACGGCGGTACATTTGGAATCGCCCGGATAAACGAACAACAGAACATTGTGACTCCTCTCATTGAAGCAGATGCCGCCAACCGTATCTTATATGCCAACGGCTTAACGGTGGACCGTGCCACCGGAATGCTGACCGCCGCACACGAGTCGGTCAAAGAAGTGACGTTTACCTTCGATCCGCGTGAAGCCTGGTATCCCCGCCAGCGTAACATAAAATACTCACAGTCGGATCTGAACTCAATCGTAGATGCCGACAGATACAAGAATTTCGTCACCTTCTGCCCTTATGACGGCTATCTATATACACGATACCGTGATGGAAAGATCGCTAAAATAGATCCCAACACATTCGAAGGACACATTATCCATCAAGGTCCCAGCGGATCACAATACGGACAGGCGATTAATCCTGCGAAGCCTTGGCTTCTGTATATAACGCTTCACTCCAACGCCCCTACCGCATACAGACAAGGGATTTCGGTGCTCGACCTCCGCGATCCGGATGGAACAGGCGGATTTAAGCGTCTCAATGCTCCCGGCGGCAGCGCTTTCCGTGACGGTCCGATTGAAGATGCCCTCTTCAATTATCCCAAGGATATCAAGTTTGACAACGACGGCAATATGTTCGTAGCCGACTATGGCAACCATTGCATCCGCATGATATCTGCCGACAATATCGTCACGACAGTTGCCGGACAGCCCGGCGTCGCCGGATACAAGGACGGAGGACCGGTAGAGTCCTTATTCAAGAATCCCTGGGGAGTGGCTGTCAATGAACAGGGAGACATTTACATTGCAGACTGGGGTAATGCACGCATTCGCAAATTGGTTATCGAATAACAAAGTAAACTCACAATGAAAATCAAACAGATTTTATACTTAATGTCGTTCTGCTTATTGCTTTCGGCAACAACCTTCGCGCAGCAAGTTCAGGAATTTACCGTTTCAGGAACTGTCGTGGATAAGGACAAGCTATCCATGCCCGGCGTATCGGTATACATCAAAGACAAGCCCTCCAAAGGTACCACAACCGACAATGACGGTAATTTCAAGCTGAAAGTGGTTTATGGAGACAAAATGATATTTTCTTTTATCGGCTTCAAACCGTCGGAGCACGTGGCCATCAAACCCCAAACCGACTTAACGGTCACACTGCTTGAAGACAACAATTCCCTTGATGAAGTGGTTGTCGTCGCACTGGGAAACGTTCAGCGGAAAATCAGTTCGGTAGGTGCCATTACGACGGTCAGCACTAAAGATATCCAGTCCCCCTCCCCTTCCATCAGTAACTTGTTGGGAGGCAGGGCAGCCGGTGTCATTTCCTTGCAGAGCAGTGGCGAGCCCGGTCAGAATATCGCCGATTTCTGGGTACGTGGTATCGGTACGTTCGGAGCCAACAGCAGTGCCCTTGTACTGATTGACGGTCTGGAAGGCGACCTCAACACCATCGACCCTGCCGATGTCGAAAGTTTCTCCATCCTGAAAGACGCGTCGGCAACTGCCGTGTACGGAGTAAGGGGAGCCAACGGAGTCGTATTGGTCAACACCAAGAAAGGCCTTTCGGGCAAAATTCAGATTACCGGACGTTTCAACACCACGCTGTCCGTCCTCAACCGTCTGCCGAAATATCTGGGAGCTTATGAGTATGCGCAGTTAGCAAACGAAGCCAGAGCAGTACGGAACGAAACACCTTTGTATGACGATACGGAAATGGGAATTATACGCGACGGTCTCGACCCCGACCTCTATCCCAACGTAAACTGGCAGGATGAGATACTCAACAAAACATTCTGGCGGCACACTTATTATGTAAGCGGACGTGGCGGAAGCGATGTGGCACGTTATTTTCTGAGCCTGGGAGGTAAAAACGAAAGTGCGGCCTACAAGGTAGACAAGAACAGTATATACAGTTCGAACGTCAGCTACAACACCTATAATTACCGTATCAATCTAGACGTGAACCTGACCAAATCAACGAAAGTTTATTTGGGTTCGGACGGATTCCTCTCCCAGTTGAATCAACCCGGCGTAGCCAATACCGAATATATATGGGGAGCACAGTCGCGGCTTACTCCATTGTCCATCCCCACCCAATATTCCAATGGTATGCTGCCCGGACGCGGTGCCGGAGAGCTGTCATCGCCTTATGTCATGATCAACCATACGGGAAAGGCTGCCAACGAAGTGTACAAGGGCAAATCGACTTTGGCAATCAATCAGGACTTTCCGAATTGATCAACGGGCTTAAACTACGTGTACAGGGAGCGTACGATATCCACAGCTACTTCAATGAACGGAGAAGCGTGCAGCCGGCCCTCTACAATGCACTGGGCAGAGCAAGCGACGGATCACTCATCATGCAGGAAACCGTACAGGAGAAAAAGCCTCGTACAGCAAGTCCACCCGCCAGTACCGCAAATACCACTTTGAGGCTACGCTCAATTATGACCGGCTCTTCGGTACAGATCACCGGACATCCGCGCTGGTCTATTATTACATCAGCGATTCCAAAAGACACGGACGACGCCACAAGCAACTTATCGGCCATTCCCTTGCGCTATCAGGGAGTATCCAGCCGGTTTACTTATGGCTACAAGGATACTTACCTGCTGGACGTCAACTTCGGATACACCGGTTCCGAAACTTCCAGCCCGGCAGACAATACGGTTTCTTCCCGTCCGTCGCATTGGCTGGGTGCCTACCGGCTACAAATTTATACAAGAGGCGCTCCCCTGGCTCGACTATCTTAAAATAAGGGCTTCGTATGGTTCGGTAGGTAACGACCGGATTACCGACGTCCGCTTCCCTTACCTTACTAAAGTGAACGAAGGTACCGGATCAGCTTGGGGCGTTCCCGACATCGAGATTATTGGCGAGACACGTATCGGAGCCGATAACCTGGCGTGGGAAAAGGCCATCAAGTCCAATGTGGGTATTGAAGGAAAGTTGTTTAATAACAAGATCGATTTCGTTGTCGATATTTTCCATGATCAGCGTAACGGTATTTTCCAGCAACGGGTACAGGTGCCCGAGTTCGTAGGAGTGGTCTCCAATCCATACGCGAATGTGGGTAAAATGAAAAGTTACGGTGCCGACGGAAACATCAGCTTCACGCAGGATTTCACTCCCGATTTCGGCTTCACCTTACGGGGTAATTTCACGTACTCCAAAAATAAAGTACAGAACTGGGAGCAGGCTTATCTGGAGTACCCTTACCTGGAATACAATAATTTCCCGTACAATTCCATCCGCGGATATCAGGCAGTCGGACTGTTTAAGGACGAAGATGACATCAAATACGGTCCCAAGCAGACTTTCGGGGAAGTAATGCCCGGTGACATCAAATATAAGGATATCAATGGAGACGGTATGGTGGACAAGCTGGACATGGTGCCGTTGACACACAGCACTTATCCGCTGCTGATGTACGGCCTGGGGGCAGAAATCCGCTACAAGAATCTGACTCTGGGTGTATTGTTCAAGGGAACCGGCAAGACCTCTTTTTTCTATGTAGGTCAAAAGACGACAGTGAACGACGAAACCCGCCTCAACGGAATGGGATATATGCCTTTCTTCGAAGGTAATACCGGAAATGTACTCACCCTGGCAGCCAATCCGGCCAACCGATGGATTCCCAAAGATTATGCCATCGCACACGGGATCGACCCATCCCTTGCCGAAAACAAGGACGCGCGTTCCCACGCCTGCAATATGGAAATAACAGCAACAACAGCCAGTTATCCACCTTTTGGCAGGGCGATTCACGCTACATACGCCTGCAGGAAATCACCCTGAATTACCATCTTGCAGCAGCATTTCTGAGACGCATAGGTGTTTCTTCACTGGATATCCAATTCGTAGGTAACAACCTCTATGTATGGGATAAAGTGAAACTCTTCGATCCGGAACAGGCACGCTGGAACGGCCGTGTATATCCCATCCCTTCCACCTATTCCCTGCAATTATATGTCAATCTCTAATAAATACATCACCCGATAGAATGAAAACATCCCTAATAAAAAAACAGCAAGAACGTTCTTCTTGGTTCAGGCAGTCATGTTGGTAACGTCCTGCAGCAACTTCTTAAACATAGACAATTACTTTGATGATGAATTCAACATCGACTCGGTTTTCACCAATGCCCGATATATGGAAGCGTATATGTGGGGAGCGGCAGCCATGTTCCCGGATGAGGCACAGACCATCCGTAACGGGTACACACCGGGACCGATGGCAACCGACGAAGGATTTAACGGACTGACCGGAAGCGGAACAGCCAATATCTATCACGGCATGGATTTCGCCAACGGAAAGATCACACAGGATTTCCTCGGAGACGGCTCCCCCAACCTGAACCAATGGGGCAAATACTACAAAATCATCCGTAAGTGCAACAGCATCCTGCAAAACCTCGACCGCCCGAAAGACCTGACAAACTCGGAACGGCTCAGACTGGAAGGATACACACGCTTTATCCGTGCCTTCGCCTACTACAATCTTTTGGTCGATTACGGTCCGGCAATCTTGCTGGGAGACGAAGTCGTGAATACCAACGAACCTATCGAATACTACGACCGCCCCAGGGCCACCTATGACGAAACAATGAACTATACTTGTGAGGAGTTCGAAAAAGCGGCACGGCTGCTGCCCTCGCCTCAGGATGTTTCCACGCTGGACTTCGGACGCCCCACCAAAGGAGCCGCACTCGGCTGGTAGCCCGCCTGCGACTGATACACGCCAGCCCGCTGTTCAACGGGGGGCCTGTTGCCAGCTCCTATTTCGGCAACTGGAAACGCAAGACCGACGGTGTGCATTATGTCTCCCAGCAATATGACGAAAGCCGGTGGGCAGTAGCTGCCGCCGCCGCAAAACGGGTGATGGATATGGGAGCGTACAAGCTCTATACGTATGCAAAAGACGACAACACGCCGGAGCTTCCCGCCGGAGTCACTTCCGACCCCAATTTCTATGACGCCTACCCGAACGGAGCCGACGGAATAGACCCTTTCAAATCTTATTCGGACATCTTTACCGGCGAAGCCGTAGCTTCCATCAATCCGGAATTGATATGGGGAAGAAACACGACGTACCTCAACGAAACCATCAGCAAAGGTTCTTTCCCTCCCTCGATGGTGGATGGGGACGTTTCTGCGTCACTCAGAAGTGGTAGACGCCTATCTGATGGACGACGGCCGTACGAAAGAAGAAGCCGCCGCCGACGGATATTACTCGGAGACAGGCTTCACTTCCGAACCGCGCAACTTTTCCGGCTATCCCCTCAACGCCGGTGTATATAAGATGTACGCCAATCGTGAAATGCGGTTCTACGCGTCTGTAGGATTCAATGAGGCAGTATGGCAGGCATTGTCCAGTTCGACTCTCAACAACCACACAGCCAAGTACTACTATCAGGATGAAGACGGTCGTGGCGGTGTTACAGCCACTTCGCCCAACTATCCCATCACCGGATACGTAATCAAAAAGTACAATAATCCGATGGATGCCTGGACCGGCACCGGAGCCCGCCATATCCAGAAAGCCTATCCCATCATCCGCTATGCGGAAATCCTGCTATCATATGCGGAGGCACTCAACAACCTGACCGGCCCCCACACCGTAGAACTGGACGGTCAGCCTTATACCATGAGCAGAGATAAAGAGGAAATTAAAAAAGCATTCAATCAAGTCCGCTACAGAGCCGGACTGCCGGGGCTGACAGCCAATCAACTCAACAGTACGCCAGAAGTACAGAAACAGATAGAACGCGAACGTATGGTAGAGTTTTATGGGAAAACAGACGTTTCTATGATGTCCGCCGCTGGGGTATTTATGAAGAGACAGAGCAGGAACCTATCCGTGGAATGAATCCCGACGGCGCAACCAAAGAGACTTACTACCAGCGTGTCATCCCTAGTTCTTCCTCATTCCTGACGAGGGTGGTTGACAAAAGGTCTGTCTGGTGCCCATACCACGCAACGAAATGAGGAGACTGCTTCCCTCGACCAGAATCCGGGTTATTAATCTAAATAACAAAAAAGAAAATGAAACGAGATTTTATAACGATACTCGCACTTATGACAGCGCTTTCGTCATGCAATGACGATGCGCTGTTTGAGAAAGAAATGTACAAGAATGTAGTGGCCCTGATCAGCAGTGACTACTATAACACGTTTGAAGAAGTGGTCACCTTGTCCCCTACCGGAGAAGAGGCGACAGGATATATCGCAGCCTGCACCGGAGGTACCCATGCCCCGAAACAAGACATGGTGATCGGGCTGGAAGAAGACCTGACTTCACTGGAATTCTACAATCGGTCTCTTTACGACGTCGATGAAGCCTGCTATGCCAAATTCCTGTCCAGTGACAAATACGAGATCGTAGATTACAAGATTCAGATCAATGCAGGCGAACGGACAGGCAGAACCATGATCAAGATACGTCCCGAAGACTGTCGCCGGATTCTACTACTTCGTAGGATTAAAAGCTACGGATATCTCCGGTGTCGAGATTAATGAAAGCAAAAACACCATTCTATATCAAATACTTATCAAGAACGATTATGCAACGCAGGGCGAAAAACGTTTACTATTCAATGACCGGTCTGGCAGAGGGATGGCAACCGCAGGTAACAAGAAGATGTTTCCACTCACCCACAACAGCGTACGCATGATAGCCGGAACGGAGTCTTTTGAAAGCAATGTGGATCACATCAACAAAACCGCTATCATACTGCAAGTGGAGGAAAACAATCATGTCACGATAAAGCCGTACAAGGATATTGAGGTAACTCAGATAGACGGTGACTCCAAATACCCCAATACATTCAAGGTAGAGGAATCTTTCGGTCATACTTATAATGTATTTCTGCTGTCGTACCGATATACAAAGGATGGGAAAAGCAAGGTGATGCAAGAGGAATTGCGGCTGGAAATAAATAATTAACGCAAAAACCTCATAAGGTTAACCCTTTTCTCTTTAATATTAATAACTTTGTATGCAAATCTTCTTTCGTACCACTATAGTGGCACGAAAGAAGAACTATAGTTCCCTTGTGCCCCACTATAGTGGTCCGCACGGGGAACTGTAGTAGAACGAATTAATATTTAAGCCGGATTCCTTAGTTTATAGGAACGGAAACATTAATAACACAACAAAATAACTTAAGTTATGAGCGCACAGTATGACCTTTACGAGACTCCCGATATCAAGCAGACAGGAGAAAACAACCCCTTCATCCCCGCATTGTTCCCAAAGGGACTATCGGTCAGGACGAATTTCTGGACCGCGTGCACAAATTTACGGGAATCAGCGTAGTTTGCTGGCAGGAGCAATGCAGTCTTTTCAAAATGAGTTAAAAGATTTACTGGCTAACGGCTGGATTGTAGAATTAGGCGAGATCGGCTATTTCTCCGTATCGCTGCAAGGACCACCCGTAATGCACAAGAAAGATGTGCGTGCACAATCAATCAAACTAAAAAACATCAACTATCTACCGACCAAACAATTCAAGCGGGAAGTAGGGTATGACATGAGATTGGAACGTACCGAATCCCTCACCCGCCCCAAAGGTAACGGACGTAGCGAAGCGGAATGTCTGGCACTAATAACCGCCCACCTTGAAAAATATCCTTGCATGACTCGCACTGATTATTGCCATATGACCGGTCACGACAAAAAAACGTGCACTAAAAGAGCTGAACGCTTTTATCGAAAAGGGATACTGATGCGCTACGGAGCAGGAAAACAGGTGGTTTATGCGAAGAAAATGATTTGATGCATATAGCTTATGTCCCTAATTGAACTCATTAGATGAATAAGGAGAATATGTTTTATAGATAGCCAATATTTATAAAAGTATATTGGATAGGAAGGCTTTTAAACAGTACACTTAGAGAAAATAACAGCGGAATATTAAATGACCGCTGTTAGTATAATGTTAGTAACAATAGAATTATGAGAAAAGAAGTTGAACAATTAGCTTTAATGGGTGCAATGCCCGATGAAACAGACGAACCAACAGATGTATTGATTGATAAATATGCAGACTTATTAGGTAAGATAACTAAGCCTATCACTTTGGATGAAGCGCATATTTTAATCAAGTTCTTTCCACCTACTGCTTTATATGGGATAGAATGGACATTGTTACATTTGATAGAGTCTGTGTATCCGGAAACAGAATTTATTAAATACAAAGAACTTATAAATGAATGTAATAGTGTTGAGTTCAGAGAAATGTTAGTTCAACGTCTCAATAACTCACAACAAAACAAAGTTACTAACAAGTAGATAAGCAGCCCTAACGGTCAGCTATCTACAACCCATTAGCTTTAAAATAAAAACAATGAATAAAAGAATCATTTCATTTATCTGCGCAGGACTGATTGCTATAAGCTGCGTGTCCTCACTCTGTTTCTATGATTACTTTTCCACCGACGGTATTACCCCCAATGCAATATATTGGATATTCTATTTTTTCCAGATTTCTATATTGCTGGGGCAAGCAGGAATGGGGATTTACACCATAAATGCACTCTTACGGCAGAAAAAAGAAGCTGTTTCCTTTTTGAGCTATTTTGCAGCCCATCTCCTTCTGCAAAACATGACTCCTCTGCTCCAAACATGGGCTGTACCTTCCATTACGGAATATCCCGTATGGCTACTGATGTGTCAGGTCATTTTTAGCATACTCCTCCTTCTCTCCTTATTAATCAACGAACCTTCATCCTGTTCAGAAAGTCAGAATATATTCCCCGAATATTGATGGCAACATTCTATATTAACTGTACATACTTGGCACTTACCATCATAGGGACAATTGTCGCCCTGTGATGGTATCGAAACGACCCTCAAAACCATACTTAGCAATAAATACCGGACAAAGCCTGTTTCCAACCTTCTTCGGGCAGAGGCAACAGGCATCTATATACAGATACTTAAAACATCTTCTTTCGGAGACAATACACCCAAAAGTCGATCATTTTTCCGACAATGATGCCGAAGGAACTAAGCGCCAAAGCGATGTAAACAGCGATAATCAACGGCTGTTCGTCTATCCATTTATTGACAAGTCCGGACATCCGTGCAAAAACACCGCCCGCAATAGTCAGGACAATGGTCGAGATAATATGTATTTGTATAAACTTGTCTTTCTCGTCCGAGTCCAGCCTCTTATCTTTTAAATACCGGACAAGCCACAGCACGGAACAAAGATGAATATCGCAATAAGCGCAACCGTCATCACTTCTTCCACAGGAACCTCATGCAAGCCTCCGTCGAAAAAGCGTAAACTGTGTATTCTTAATAAACAGGAAGTCATCATTTATACTACATCCGTTAATTCTTTATTCATATTCTTCATTCCCTTTCCATCGCCTAGCCGGTCGTTCTCCGGACATCCCGCTCCTGAGCCACCGGAGCCACGTTGGGTTCTTGAATCTACAAAGGTATGGATATG
>ENA-OQJH01000176-OQJH01000176.1-human-gut-metagenome-genome-assembly--contig:-NODE-176-length-38268-cov-1.875016_pt1 | contig 38268 bp, 36 predicted proteins | sample MGYA00242597_ERZ504763 | MGnify/ENA primary metagenome ERZ504763 (study PRJEB26092, sample SAMD00036359) | human gut metagenome | host: Homo sapiens | study: EMG produced TPA metagenomics assembly of... | reverse complement strand
TATCAACTGAAAGACTGGATGAACGCTCCATGATTCAGAACTCAGACGTTATCGTCGGTTCTTTATACATGCGTGCGCAGAAGATTATCAAGGAAGCACAGGTATTGTTCTTCGCTCCTCCTATGATCCCGGGTTACTCGGCATCTACGGATATCGAGGTGAACATGCAGGACAAGACAGGTGGTGACCTGAACAAATTCTTTGATGTAGCCAACAACTACACCGCAGCATTGGAGGCACGTCCGGAAATTAACTCTGCAAAAACGACCTTCAACCCGAACTTCCCGCAATATATGATTGATATTGATGCGGCAGCTTGTAAGAAGGCAGGTATCAGCCCAAGCGATATTCTTAGCACGATGCAGGGATATTACGGAGGTTTGTACGCATCCAACTTCAACCGTTTCGGTAAGATGTACCGTGTAATGATCCAGTCGGACCCGTTATCACGCAAGAATCTGGAATCACTGAATAATGTCAAGGTTCGTAACAACCAAGGCGAAATGGCTCCGATTTCCCAGTTCATCTCTGTAGAGAAGGTATACGGACCTGATATTATCAGCCGTTTCAACTTGTATACTTCCATGAAGGTGATGGTAGCTCCAGCTTCCGGTTATACTTCCGGTCAGGCACTGGCTGCACTGGCAGAAGTGGCCAAAGAAAACCTTCCGGCAGGTTACACCTATGAACTAGGAGGTATGGCTCGTGAGGAAGCACAAAGTAGCGGCAGTACGACTGGTTTGATCTTTATCCTTTGTTTCGTATTCGTTTATTTGCTGTTGAGTGCTCAGTACGAAAGTTATATTCTTCCGCTGGCCGTATTGTTATCCATTCCGTTCGGTTTGCTAGGCAGCTTCCTGTTCGTCAACGGAATGAGCGCGATCGGTAGTATATCGGCCTTGAAAATGATACTCGGTACCATGTCCAACAATATCTATATGCAGATTGCGTTGATCATGTTGATGGGTCTGTTGGCAAAGAACGCGATCCTGATTGTAGAGTTTGCCCTCGACCGTCGTAAGATGGGTATGAGCATCACATGGGCAGCCGTTCTGGGTGCCGGTGCCCGTCTCCGCCCGATCCTGATGACCTCATTGGCTATGGTAGTCGGTCTGCTTCCGTTGATGTTCGCATTCGGTGTAGGTGCCCACGGTAACCGTACACTGGGTACAGCTTCTATTGGTGGTATGTTGATCGGTATGATCTGCCAGATCTTCATCGTTCCTGCTTTGTTCGTAATCTTCCAGTACCTACAAGAGAAGGTTAAACCGATGGAATGGGAAGACATCGACAATACGGATGCCGTAACTGAGATTGAACAATACGCTAAATAATGAAATTCGATATGAAGAAACAGATTCTATATATGTTGTGTGCAACTGCTCTCCTGAGCAGCTGCCACATCTATAAGTCGTATGACAGACCCGAAGATATTACCGCTTCCGGCCTGTATCGTGATCCGGCAGCGGACAATGATACATTAGCTTCGGATACCACCAACTTCGGTAACCTGCCGTGGAGAGAAGTCTTCACCGACCCACAGCTCCAGTCTCTCATCGAACAGGGACTGAAACAAAACACTGACCTCCTTTCCGCTGCATTGAACGTCAAAGCGGCAGAAGCGTCTCTGATGTCAGCCCGACTGGCTTATGCACCGTCCATCGGTTTGTCTCCACAGGGAACAATCAGCAGTTTTGACAAGAACGCAGCAACTAAAACGTACTCATTGCCGGTTACTGCCAGTTGGCAAGTAGACCTGTTCGGGCAACTGCTGAACTCCAAACGAAATGCACAAGTCACCCTGAAACAGACAAAGCTTATCGCCAGGCTGTACAGACACAAGTTATTGCCAACATTGCCAACATGTATTATACCTTGCTTATGCTCGACCGCCAGCTGGAGATCACTCAGGCTACGGCTGAGGTACTGAAGCGTAATGCTGAAACCGTACAGGCACTTTCGGAAAGATCGACCTACACATCTGCCGCTTTAGCACAAAGCAAAGCTGCCTATGCACAAGTAGTGGCTTCCATCCCCGACATCGAGCAAAGCATCCGCGAAACGGAAAATGCCCTGTCTACCTTCCTGGGAGAAGCTCCGCACGCGATCAAACGTGGTGTACTGGAAGCACAGGCACTTCCTGAGGAACTTTCCGCAGGGATTCCTTTGCAGTTGTTATCTAACCGTCCGGACGTAAAAGCAGCCGAAATGTCCTTGGCAAGCTGCTATTATAATACGAACTCTGCCGTGCCGCTTTCTATCCGCAGATCACTCTCAGCGGTTCTGCCGGATGGACGAACAGTGCAGGTTCCGCCATTATCAATCCGGGTAAGTTACTGGCTTCCGCTATCGGTTCACTGACTCAGCCATTGTTCTACCGTGGTACGAATATCGCCCGCCTGAAAGCAGCGAAAGCACAGGAAGAACAAGCTAAATTATCTTTCCAGCAAACGTTGTACAATGCCGGAAGCGAAGTCAGCAATGCGCTAAGTTTATACCAAAACACCAGTAAAAAGCTGAATCCCGCCAAATGCAGGTAGAATCTGCCAAGAAAGCTTCGGAAGATACAAAAGAATTGTTTAACTTAGGGACGTCAACCTATCTGGAAGTATTGTCGGCACAGCAATCTTATCTGAGCGCACAGATTTCTCAGGTTTCCGACTGTTTCGACAAGATGCAGGCTGTGGTCAGCCTCTACCAGGCATTAGGCGGTGGAAGAGAAGATTAACTTAAACATATACTATTATGATTAGTCCGTTAGCTTACGTAGACCCCGAAGCGAAATTAGGCAAGAATGTAACTGTCTTGCCTTTCGCCTACATCGAGAAGGATGTGGAAATCGGCGATGACTGTACCATCATGTCATACGCCAGTATCCTGAAAGGTACAAAAATGGGGAAAGGAAACAAAATACATCAGAATGCTGTCCTGGGAGCAGAACCACAAGACTTTCACTATACAGGGGAAGAAGTAGTCTGATCATCGGAGACAATAACGATATCCGTGAGAATGTAGTAATCAGCCGTGCCACTTTTGCAGGAAATGCTACCAGAATCGGAAACGGGAACTACCTGATGGATAAGGTACACCTTTGCCATGATGTGCAGATCAGCAATAATTGTGTGGTAGGAATAGGTACTACAATTGCAGGAGAATGCTCATTAGATGATTGTGTGATCCTAAGCGGCAACGTAACGTTGCACCAATATTGTCACATTGGTAGCTGGACACTTGTACAAAGCGGATGCCGCATCTCCAAAGATGTTCCTCCCTACGTAATTATGTCCGGTAATCCTGTTGCCTATCATGGAGTGAATGCAGTCGTTCTGTCACAGCATCACAATACGTCGGAAAGAATCCTTCGTCATATTGCCAATGCTTACCGGTTGATCTATCAAGGTAATTTCAGTGTTCAAGATGCTGTCCAGAAGATTATCGATCAGGTTCCGATGAGTGAAGAAATCGAGAATATCGTGAATTTCGTAAAAGGTTCGGAACGTGGGATTGTGAAATAGACAAAATACACTTTTCATAGAGAAAGGGTGATGTCTTTTTACGGACATCACCCTTCTTATTTATTCAAACTCCAGCGTACCGAAGAAGTCGGGACGATGGAAGTCCGGTTTCTCAATCTTTATCGGATTCCATGACAGGAAGTGAGGGGTTTGCAGTTCATCCCCGCATTTATAGAAATTCGCTTTAACTTCCTTTCCATCCAGTGACTGTATCTGATGCTTGAAGAATGCAGCATAAGGAATAATCAAGGCTACTTCCCAAGTCGTATCGTCCACACGTTCTTCGAAGGTTCATTGCCCAGACTGGACCAACGCTGCACGAGAGCCGTCACTTCTTTCGGAGCGTGTTCCCGACCGTTACGGGCTGGTCCGGCACCGATCAGAATCGTTCCGATGCAGTTACATTCTATATTATAATAGATTCCGTCACTGGCCGGAACAGAGAAAAACTCCACACAGGAATCAGTCCATACAGATCCATTGTCTTCTCCATACTTGGCACGTACACTTTCTTCTCTGACTTTGAAGTGTAACAGAATAGAATCTTTGGTATGCGCAATCCGGAAACTTACCTTTGGCTTGTAAGGATATTCAGCCCAGTTGACACACTGAACCGGCTGGAAATCTATCTTTTCCTCATCAAATAATTTAGGAAGCGAACAAGCCTCTACATTAGCAGAACTAATTTTCTTTACTTTCATATATCTTTCGTTTGGAGGATACAAATATAGTTACTTTCTCCTAATAAGGTTCCCGAAAATCAAATAAAAACAATATATTTGCCATTAGTAATACCCTAAACAACCGAATTAGTGAGAAAAACAATCCTTTTATTTCTGCTATTTTTAAGCGTAACTGCTGTCCGTACGTTAGGACAAAATATTACTTTCAGCCATTTGACCACAGATGACGGACTTTCCCAGTTTTCCGTCAACAGCCTGTACATTGACGAACGGGGCATTATATGGATAGGTACGCGCGAAGGGCTGAACGTTATAACGGTAACGATATCAAAAGTTTCAAGCTCAAGAAGAATGATCCGAACAGTCTGTTCAGCAATACCGTACTCCGTATCACAGGTAATAAGAACGGGAAGGTTTACCTGCTTTGCACCGACGGTGTAGCCGAATTTGACATGACCACTCAACGATTCAAAACCCTACTGCAAGGCAATGTGGACGCTATCTACTACAACGAAAAACTATATATCGGAAAAAGAGAAGAAGTATTCGTTTTCAACGAGAACACGAACAACTTCGACCTTTACTACCACCTTGCCGGGAAAGACATTAACCTATCCTGCCTCCATCTGGACGAGAAGAAAAACCTGTGGATGGGAACCACCAGCAATGGTGTTTACTGCCTGTCGGACGACAAGCAACTCTCTCAGCCCATCACGAAAGGAAACATAGCCAGCATCTACGAAGACTCATCCAAAGAACTGTGGATTGGCAGCTGGAGGAAGCTCTACCGTATCCGCACAAACGCACTATCGACAACTTCCGCCACGACCCGAAGAATCCGAACAGTATATGTTCCGATTTTGTCAGAAGCTGCTGCGAAGATAATCTGGGAAATCTATGGATCGGAACTTTCCACGGCTTGAACCGCTACGACAAAAGCACAGGACAGTTCCAACTTTATACCGCCAATGACAACAAACCCGACGGACTCACCCACTCTTCCATCTGGTGTATCGTGAAAGACGAACAGGGAACCCTATGGCTGGAACTTACTTTGGTGGCGTCAACTACTTCAATCCGGAATATGAATCTATACCGCTATAAGTGGGAGACACGGAGAAGAAGGATTAAGCAGTCCCATCGTCGGCAGAATGACGGAAGACAAAGACGGTAACTTATGGATCTGCACCGAAGGCGGCGGCGTAAACGTCTACAACCGGAAAAACAATACTTATCGCTGGTACCGCCATGAAGAAGGCAGGAACAGTATCTCGCACAACAACGTCAAGGCAATCTATTACGACCGGACAGAGGAAATTATGTGGATCGGCACACACTTGGGAGGCTTGAACAAACTCGTACCTGCGCACCAACCAGCTTACCATTTACCGGATGAAAGCGGGCGACCCGACCACACTGCCCTCGGATATTGTACGCGACATCGTGCCCTACGGAGACAAACTGATCATCGCCACACAAAACGGAGTCTGCCTTTTCAACCCGGCAACGCACCTGCGAACATCTTTTCAAGGATACCAAAGAAGGCAGAAATATCGGTATGGTGGCCAGCCTCTACATCGACAAGGACGAAACGCTATGGGTTTCCGCTACCGGAGAGGGCGTATATTCTTACCGCTTCGACACCGGCAAGCTCACCCACTATGCACACAATCCCTCCATTCCGAACACTCTCAGCAACAACAATGTCAACAACATCATGCAGGACAGCAACGGCAACCTGTGGTTCTCCACTTCCGGAAGCGGGCTCGACCGTTACCGCAAGGAGAGCAACGACTTCGAAAACTTCGATATGCAGAAAGACGGCCTATCCAGCGACTGTATCTACGAAGTATTCGAGTCGTCCATACAAAAGGGAGACTTGCTGCTGATTACCAATCAGGGATTCTCCCAGTTTGACTATCCGCAAAAGAAGTTTTACAACTACGGTACAGAGAACGGATTCCCGCTGACTGCCGTCAACGAAAACGCATTGTTCGTAACGCATGACGGAGAAGTATTTCTAGGCGGCATCCAAGGCATGATTTCTTTCTGGGAAAAGAAACTGCACTTTACGCCCAAGTCCTACAGCATCATCCTTTCCCGCCTGCTGGTCAACGGAAAGGAGATCACTGCCGGAGACGACACCGGCATCTTGGAACAGTCCATCGCCTATACACCGGAAATCAGCCTGAAAGCCGACCAATCCATGTTCAGCATAGAATACGCCACTTCCAACTTCATCCCTGCCAACAGAAATGAAATCGTCTACCGCCTCGAAGGTTTCTCCGACGAATGGAATCACACCGACCGCAAACAGACGCTTATCACTTATACCAACCTGAATCCGGGCAAATATACGCTCGTCATCAAGTCGGACGGAGACGGTATCGAAGAAGCCCGACTACTGATCCGTGTATTACCGCCTTGGTATGAGACATGGTGGGCTTATCTGATTTACACCATTTGTACCGTCAGTCTGTTATGGTATCTCATTCAGAACTACAATTCCCGCATCAAACTGCGTGAGTCACTGAAATATGAAAAGAAGCACATCGAAGACCTCGAAGCATTAAACCAATCCAGCTACGCTTCTTTACCAACATCTCCCACGAATTCCGCACTCCGCTGACGTTGATCGTAGGACAGGTAGAAACGCTGTTGCAAGTACAGACATTCACACCTAATATTTATCACAAGATATTGGGAATTTACAAAAACAGCCTCCAACTGCGTGAACTAATTACGGAACTGCTCGACTTCCGCAAGCAGGAACAAGGCACATGAAAATCAAAGTCAGCCGACATAATCTGGTGAACTTCCTGTACGAGAATTATCTGTTATTCCTTGAATACGCCAGCAGCAAGCAAATCAATTTCAAGTTCAACAAGCAGTCGGATGATATTGAAGTATGGTACGACCAGAAGCAGATGCAGAAGGTAGTGAACAATCTGCTGTCCAACGCATTGAAGCATACGAAAGCGGAAGATACCATCTCCATCAACGTATCGCAGGAGAATAAATACGTCATTATCGAGATCAAAGACACGGGAACAGGCATTGCCGCCGCCGAGATCGACAAGATATTCGACCGTTTCTACCAGACCGAACGCCTCGACTCGCTGAATACCGGAGCCGGCACAGGCATCGGACTGGCGTTGACAAAAGGTATCATCGAACTTCATCACGGAACCATCCGTGTAGAGAGCGAACCGGGCAAGGGAAGCCGTTTTATCATTACGTTGAAATCGGGCAACCAGCACTTTACTGAGGAACAAATCATACGGGACAACACCGACACCAACATTCAGCAACAACCGGAAACAATCGTTCCAACCGTAGAAATACTGCCCGATTCCGAATGGAAGGAGGAAGACAACAAACGCATCGAAGATGCGAAAATGCTGATAGTGGAAGACAACGAATCCATCAAGCAAATGCTGGCAGGTATCTTCGAAACGTTCTATCAGGTCACCACCGCTTCCGACGGTGTAGAGGCACTGGATATCATACAGAAAGATATGCCAAGCATCATACTGAGCGACGTTGTCATGCCACGTATGTCGGGTACGGAACTCTGTAAGCAAATCAAAACGGACTTCAACACCTGTCACATCCCGGTAGTACTACTGACGGCACGCACAGCCGTGGAACACAACATTGAAGGATTAAAGATCGGCGCGGACGATTATATCACCAAGCCGTTCAATACCAATCTCCTGATCTCCCGTTGCAACAATCTGGTGAACTCACGGCGGTTGCTACAGGAGAAATTCAGCAAACAGCCACAGGCTTTTGCCCAGATGCTTGCTACCAACCCGATGGATAAAGAAATGCTGGACCGTGCCATGGCCATCATCGAACAGCACTTGGATAATACGGACTTTAATGTCAACATCTTCGCCCGTGAAATGGGGATGGCACGTACCAATCTGTTCACGAAGCTGAAAGCCGTCACCGGTCAGACACCGAACGACTTTATATTAAGTATCCGTCTCAAGAAAGGAGCCGTCATGCTGCGGAACAATCCGGAGCTGAACATTACGGAGATTTCCGACCGCATCGGTTTCTCTTCTTCCCGCTATTTCAGTAAATGCTTTAAGGAGATTTACCACGTCAGTCCGCTTGCCTACCGCAAGGGTGAAGAAAAAGAGGAAGAAGGGAACGAAGAAACGGATCAATAACCCATAAACAGGTAAGCAAGTAGCATTTGTAACAGGAGAACCTATGCCAAAGTAGTTCCCTCCTGTTGGCACACTTGTGCCACGCTGCTGGCACGACCGTGCCATGCAGTGGCACAGCTGTGCCAACAGCGTGGCACAAGATCCGGGCTACGATGTCAGGAAAAGGCATCCGTAGCCCCGAAACATTTAACCCTTTAGAATGGACTATTTTGTATCACACCTGTACATTCCTGCTCACTCATTTCCGCCAATCCTCTTATCTTTGTGTTCAGTAATCACTCCATAAAAGACCAACATTATGAAGAATGTCTCACGTTTACTACCGCTATTGCCCGGTATAGCCCTGCTGACCGGATGCAATCAGAAAGTACAAAAAGACAACGGACAAAACTCACAAAAGCCTAACATTATTTATATATTCGCGGACGACCTTGGCATAGGTGACCTTAGCTGCTACGGAGCGACAAAGGTCAGTACTCCCCATATCGACCGCCTTGCCGGACAGGGCGTACAGTTCACCAACGCCTATGCAACTTCCGCCACCAGTACCCCTTCCCGCTTCGGACTCCTGACAGGTATGTACCCGTGGCGACAGGAGAACACAGGCATCGCCCCGGAAACTCGGAACTAATCATCGACACCGCCTGCGTCACCATGGCCGATATGCTGAAAGAAGCAGGTTACGCCACCGGAGTTGTCGGCAAATGGCATCTTGGACTCGGTCCGAAGGGAGGCACCGACTTCAACGGGCACATCACCCCCAACGCCCAAAGTATCGGCTTCGACTACGAGTTCGTGATTCCGGCAACCGTAGACCGTGTCCCCTGTGTATTCGTCGAGAACGGACACGTGGTAGGACTCGACCCGAACGACCCGATCACTGTGAACTACGAGCATAAAGTAGGCGACTGGCCTACAGGCGAAGAGAACCCGGAGCTCGTAAAACTAAAACCCAGTCAGGGACATAACAATACGATAATCAACGGCATCCCCCGCATCGGCTGGATGACCGGAGGTAATCCGCTCTCTGGAAAGACGAGGACATCGCCGACATCATCACCAATAAAGCAAAAAGCTTCATCGTCTCCCATAAGGAAGAACCTTTCTTCTTATATATGGCACGCAGGACGTACACGTACCGCGCGTCCCCACATCCCCGCTTCGCCGGGAAAAGCGGTCTGGGAACCCGCGGAGACGTAATCCCTGCAACTCGACTGGACCATCGGAGAGATCATGAACACCCTCGACAGCCTCCAGCTGACGGACAACACCATCCTGATATTCACCAGCGACAATGGCCCCGTCATCGACGACGGCTACCAGGACCAAGCCTTTGAACGCCTCAACGGACATACCCCGATGGTATTTACCGTGGTGGAAAGTACAGCGCTTACGAAGCCGGAACCCGCATTCCGTTCATCGTCCGCTGGCCTGCCAAAGTGAAGCCGAACAAGCAACAGGCTCTCTTCTCACAAATCGATATCTTTGCCTCACTTGCCGCTTTACTGAAACAACCGCTTCCGGAAGGCGCAGCTCCTGACAGTCAGGAACATCTGAACACGCTTCTGGGAAAAGACTACACCAGTCGTGAATACATCGTACAGCAAAATCTCAATAATACGCTCGCCATCGTGAAAGGACAATGGAAGTACATCGAACCGAGTGACGCCCCCGCCATCGAATACTGGACAAAATGGAACTGGGCAATGACAGGCATCCCCAGCTGTACGATTTATCCGCCGATCCATCGGAGAAAAACAATGTAGCGAAACAGCATCCGGAAGTTGTCAGAGAGCTGTCCGAACTGCTTGAATCGGTAAAGACAAGATAACCAATGAGAATAGCAGATTTGTATTATTTTGTATCAATCTTGAATAATTCTATCCATATGAGAACAATCAATGCGTATATCTTTGCCATCGTAAATTCAACAAAATCACTTAATTTTTAATATATGAAAAAACATCTATCCAACCAGACAAGAAAAAGGATGCTCTCCATTTTGGGAATGCTCCTGCTTTCTGTTCCATTTGTGCTTGCACAAGTACTTGTCAAAGGTACTGTGAAGGATAATCTAGGAGAAGGTGTTCCCGGAGCCAGTGTTCAGGTAAAAGGCACTTCGCAGGGAACGATCACCGACCTTGACGGTAAATTCACTCTTAACATCCCCCAAAAGAACGCTACCTTGGTTATTTCCTTTATCGGCTACGTCACCGTAGAACAAAAGGCGGACTCGCAAAAACCAATGGTCATCACATTAAAAGAAGATACTAAAACGCTGGACGAAGTAGTGGTTGTCGGCTATCAGGAAGTACGCCGCCGCGACCTTACGGGTTCCGTGGCGAAGCGAACAATGGCAGATCGTACTTACCGCCCCCGTCGCTTCACTTCGATCAGGCACTCGGCGGACGTATCGCCGGAGTCAACGTAACTTCGGGCGAAGGTATGCCGGGCGGCAACATGAGCATCGTGATCCGTGGTAACAACTCACTGACACAAGAAAACTCGCCGCTGTTCGTTATCGACGGTTTCCCGATAGAAGATTCATCGGCAGCCAGCACGCTGAACCCTTCCGATATCGAGTCGCTCGACTTCCTCAAAGATGCGTCGGCTACGGCCATTTACGGTGCGCGCGGTGCCAACGGTGTTGTCATCATCACCACCAAGAAAGGTAAGGTAGGACGGGCACAGTTGTCCTATGACGGTAGTTTCGGTGTGCAGCACGTCACCCGCACTATTCCGATGATGGATGCTTATGAGTTTGTCAAGCTACAGAATGAAATGTATCCTACCGTCGTTGCCGGCTCATACCTGATGAACTACGAAGGCAAGCAATGGACACTGGACGATTATAAAGACATACCGCAATATAACTGGCAGGACGAGATATTCAAGACTGCCTGGCAGCAGAATCATACGGTCAGACTTGCCGGTGGTACGGAAGGTGTACGCTACAATGCTTCCTTATCTTACTTCGATCAGGACGGTACGCTGATAGAAACCGGTTACAAACGTATGCAAGGACGTATGAACACAGTAGTCCGTCGCGGCAAACTGAACATGAGTCTGACCACCAACTATTCACGCTCTATCCAGACAGGTAGTACTCCATCATCCACCTCTTACAGTGGTATGAACAACCTTTTCTATAGCGTATGGGGATACCGTCCGGTGACTTCCCCCGACACTCCGCTCAGCTTCCTGATGGACAGTTCAACGGACAACGCCGTAGATTCAAGCAACGACTACCGTTTCAACCCGATCAAATCACAGAAGAACGAATACCGGAAGAGCTACACCAACAATCTTCAAATGAACGGATTCGCAGAATACGAAGTACTGAAAGGACTGAAACTGAAAGTTTCCGCCGGATATACTTATGATTCACGCAAGCAGGATCAGTTCAACAACTCGAATACCCGCTACGGAGGTCCTACCTCTACAGATAAAGTGAATGCTCAGGTAACCCGCCAGGAACGCCTGACATGGCTGAACGAAAACACCCTGACTTATCAGACTAACATCAAAAAGAAACACTTCCTCAATGTATTGGGAGGTATCACGTTCCAGAACTCGGACTATGAGATTTATTCATTCCGCACAACGCACATCCCCAACGAATCACTCGGTATGGCAGGCATGAGCGAAGGACAGGCAGGTACTACCACTTCGGCAAAGTCTTCATGGGCAATGTTGTCGTACCTCGGACGTGTGACTTACAATTATATGTCCAAATATTACGCTACCGTTTCTTTCCGTGCCGACGGTTCTTCCAAGTTCAACAAGGACAACCGTTACGGATACTTCCCTTCCGGTTCTCTCGCATGGAGCTTCTCGGAAGAAGAATTTATGAAGCCGTTGAAAAGTGTACTGTCCAGCGGTAAGGTTCGTCTGAGCTGGGGACTCACGGGTAACAACCGTATCGGCGAATATGATTATTATGCGCTGCTGGCGGTATTGAAATCAAGAGTCGGTTCGTATACATCGACAAACTCCCTCCCAAGCGGCGTCTATCCATTCGACAATGATGCGACGAATGCAGGTGTTGTTCCTACTTCTCTGCCCAACAAGGATTTGAAATGGGAACAACCGAACAATGGAACGCAGGTCTCGACCTCGGATTCTTCGACGAACGCATCGGTATAACGATGGATATTTACCGGAAGACCACCCGCGACCTGTTGCTGGACGCTTCCCTGCCTTTTTCTTCGGGTTATTACAGCGCTACCAAGAATATCGGTAAAGTACGTAACGATGGTCTGGAACTTAGTCTGAACACCGTCAACTTCCAGACACGCGCCTTCAAGTGGACGACTAACTTCAACATTTCAATTCAATAAGAATAAAGTACTGACATTGTCGGAGAATCAGACAGCCTTGCTGACTGCCGCGCCAATTCGACCAGAACTACAACGGTCAGTCCAGCTACATCGCCAAAGTCGGTCTGCCGATGGGACTGATGTATGGTTATGTCTATGAAGGTACATACAAGTACGACGACTTCAACAAATCGGGTAACTCATACAGCCTGAAACCGGGAGTGCCCCACTACTCTACTGAGACCAACACTCAGCCGGGTATGCCCAAATATGCCGACCTTAACGGAGACGGAGTAGTTGACTCCAACGACCGTACGATTATCGGACGCGGACTTCCGATACATACCGGTGGTTTCACCAACAACTTTGAATATAAAGGCATCGATCTGAGCGTCTTCTTCCAGTGGTCATACGGCAACGATATCATGAATGCCAACCGCCTGTTCTTTGAAAGCTCCAACAACCGTTCACGCGAATTGAACCAGTTCGCCAGCTATGCCAACCGCTGGACACCGGAAAATCCGACCAGTGACATCCCTGCGGCTACCAACTCCTCTTCCAACCGTGTGATCTCTTCACGCATCATCGAAGACGGTTCGTACCTGCGTCTGAAGAACGTAACAGTAGGCTATACCTTCCCCGCCAAGCTGGTGAAGAAATGGAAGATAGACAAAGCACGTGTTTACGTTGCCGCACAAAACCTGTGGACATGTACCGGTTATTCCGGTTATGATCCGGAAGTATCTGTACGCAACAGTGCGCTCACTCCCGGTCTGGACTACTCTTCCTATCCGAGAGCATACTCTATCAGCTTCGGTGTAAGCCTGGGATTCTAAACGGATAATGATAGTAACAGTTAGAAAAAAGAATTCGATTATGAAAGCATTAAAAATAACAATCATAGCTCTATTGGCAGGTTTCAGCATGGCATCCTGTGACTTTCTGGACAAAGAACCTACCAAAACTGACGCCGGAGAACTACTTCAACACCCCCGCTGAAGCCAACTCCTTCCTGACAGGCATCTACGCCATACTGTCGCAACCTACTTTCTACGGCGGTGACTATATGTACCTCGTAGCCGGTGACGACTTATCCCACTACGGAGGCAGCGGACGCGGTCCCGCATCTACCGGACTGATCTGCAACAACGCCACCACCAGTGACAACGCCGTGACTGCCTTCTGGTATGCCCTCTATTCAGCATCAACCGTGCCAATATGTTCCTCGAAAACATCGACAAAGTAAACGGTTTCGATGCAGGCGTCAAAGAACAGTACATCGCCGAAGCCCGCTTCCTGCGTGCATTCTATTATTTCAATCTGGTAGAGTGCTGGGAGATGTTCCTTTCAAAACAGTTTCAACCCAAAGCGTTACCAACCTGAATATCCCGCGTACGGACAAGCAGGAAATCTATGACTTCATCATCTCCGAAATGGCAGATGCCGCCGATACTGGTCTGAAATCGGCCTCCGATCTTGCTTACAAGCCGGGACGTATCTCTCAGTCTACCGCATGGGGCATACTGGCACGTGTATATCTGTTCCGTGCAGGCGAGCATTACCGTGAAGGTCGCAATGCCACACAGGCCGAAAAGAAAGACTATTTCGAAAGAGCCAGCTTCTATGCCCAGAAAGTAATGACTGCCGGTCACAAACTAGCTGCCAACTACTGGGATCCTTTCATCGATATGTGTTCCGACAAGTATAACACCACTGCCAACGAAAGCATCTGGGAAGCCGAATTTGCCGGCAACAACACTTCGGATACACAAGCCGAAGGCCGTATCGGTAACATCATCGGACTCGCCGGTCCGGATCTGTCCTCCAAAAGCGATGTGACGGGAGCCAAAGACCCCGGATATGGCTATGCCTTTATCTACAGCACTCCGAAACTGTACAACCTTTATGTGAACAACGGTGATACCAAACGTTTCAACTGGAGTATCGCTCCGTTTGAATACAAAGAAGCCGGAGGCAAGAATACAGGCGTTACCCACCGTGAATTTGAGCAGGGCAAACTTGCTGAAGTAATGTCCCAATACGGTCAGCAACGCGGAACTTACCAGTACGCAGATGACACAGAAAAGACCACAGCCACCAAGAACTTCAGCCGTATGTGCGGCAAATACCGCCGTGAATACGAAGCGGATAAGAAAGACAAGAACTATACGTCTATCAACTTCCCGATCCTGCGCTATGCTGACGTACTGCTGATGATCGCAGAAGCGGAAAACGAAGCGAACAACGGCCCTACCACTCTGGCTTACCAATGTATGAAGGAAGTAAGAGAACGTGCCGGACTGAACGAGCTTCCCGACATGACGCAGGAAGAATTCCGCCAGACCGTGAAAGACGAACGTGCCATGGAACTTTGTTTCGAATACACCCGCCGTTTCGACCTGATCCGCTGGGGTGAGTATGTGAAAAATATGAGAGCATTGGTAACCGAAGCACAATCCGGCAACAACTGGACGCAGGGACCTACCAACGTATATACCTACTTCAACATCTCCAGCACCTACAACTACTTCCCGATTCCGGATGCGGAAATGAGTGTGAACAAAGATATCACACAGAACAATCCGGGTTGGTAATCACAGTATTCATCGATAAAAGTATCATAGATTATGAAAACATATAAACTCATAGCCATCTGTGTAGCAAGTCTCTTCTTCGGGGCTTGCAGCGACGGGCTGGACGAAGCGGTAGGTCTGCACGTAAAAGTAGCGACCAACGAGAATGTAAGCTTCGACGGACAGATCATTACTGCCAAAAAGGTACTCCGATAGAGTTCATCCTTTCGGGCGATCCGGACTTCCTGACATTCTTCAGTGGAGAAGCGGGCAGCAAATACGAATATCGCGAACGCGAAACAATTGATCCTTCACAGATCAAGTCGTCTATGCTGAACTTCTCTATCTGGTTCCAGTACGGTAACCCGAGCACGACATTGGAGAAACACGTATATATCTCCGATGAATTCACCGGATTATACAAGGATAATTTCGAAGCTGACTCTTTGCTTGTAGAGCAATTTGAGAAAGACGGTAAATGGAAAGAACTGGTTCCGCAGTCCGCATTCCCGACAGCGGCGGTAGGCAATGCCGATCTTGCCACTCCATACAGTTTTGATATGAAAGAATACATGGGCAAACGGATTGCAATCGCTATCTGCTACCGTGGCATTGACAATACAGTGGCACAATCCAAGATGTACTTTGAGCGGATGCGCATCAATAATGTGATGACGAGCGGACAGGAAGCAGAATATTCTGCCGGTTCTTTCGGCTTTACTCCGATCAATATGAAGAACAAATGGAATCTGAAGGATCAGACCAGCATGACCAAAGACCGTGAATACGGGACAGTTACCAATAACGTATCCGGTATCTGGAACCTGACAGGTGTAGGCGGCGGCTCCTTCTTCATCCATAGTACCAATGCCAACGATCCGCTGAAATACAGCTGGCTGGTTTCCGATCTGATTACCGTTAACTCTTGCAGCCCCGATCAGGAACGAAAGTAAAGGATATTACCCAGCGTCTGGATAAGTACACATATACCTACAATCAAATTGGTATCTACAACGTGACATTCCTCGCTCGTAATGCCAATATCGATCATTCCTCCACGACTACTTACCACATGGTGGTAAACGTAGTGGAATAAAAATAAACGAATAAAATAATAACTAATACATTATATCTATGAATTACTTTAAATCAATCATGTTAACCGCATTTGCGCTGTTTGCATTGGCAGCGTGCGATACAGACGACTTGAGAGACGATGTTGACAATCTGAAAGACCGCGTAGAGTCTTTGGAAGCACAAGTCAGTCTATTGAACGATAACATGACAGCTATCAAGCGACTGCTTGAAGGTGGTCAGACTATCACAGAAGTGACGAATACAAACGGTACATATAAACTGAAACTGAGTAACGGAGAAACCATCTCACTGACACAAGGCTCGAAGGGAGAAGTTGCTTATCCAGAGATTACTGTCAATGACGAGGGCCAATGGGTAGTGAACGGTGAGGTATTGATGCAGAATGGCATACCTGTTCAGGCTGTGGGCACTCCCGGTAAGGATGGTATAGCTCCCAAGTTCCGGATTACGGACGAGGGAAGTTTCTGGCAGGTAAGTTATGATAACGGAACCAGCTGGGAAGACGTACTCGACACAGACGGTCAAAAGGTATCCGCAGTCAGCGATGGTTCCGGAGGAAGCAGTGCAGACTCTTTCTTTGAGGAAGTATACGTAGATTCAACCGGGGAATTCTTCGTTGTCAAACTGAAAGGACAGACGGAAGCTATCTCTATCCCTATCGTAAAAGACTTGCTTTGCGAAATCACCGAACCGGAAACCGGAATGAAGAACGGATACTGGGAAATAGGCTATGGCAAGACTGCCACTACGACTGTAAAAGTAAAAGGTGAAAACATTATCGTTACTGCTCCTGCCGGATGGGTGGCTACTGTGAGCGAAGCGGATGAAATGACCAATGTAGCTACATTGAGCATTACAGCTCCGGCAAACGCAATGAGTACACGTGCAACGGCGGATAACGGTTCCGACGTAACAGTGCAGGTTAATAAGGGTGGCCAGTTGGGCGGTTGCCAAGATTCAGGTGAAGGCAATTCAAGTAGTTGACAGCTACTATGCTTTATATAATAGCGGAGCCACATTTACGGTAAATGGAATTGAAGTAAATAACACTAAATTCGAGAATGCAACATACATTGATTCTGATCAGACAATCACTACTCCAGGCATCTATTTTATCAAAGGAGGGGTCACTGTCAACTATAACAGTACCGTTAATGCTGCTAATTGCTTTTCATCGGAGATGATTCACAAAACATCAGTACAGTGGCAATTACAGGAAATTATATCAGACTCAGACAAAATACCGAGACTGGACATTTCTTGTGTAAAAACATTGTATTTAAAGCAGCCGAGGGATTCACTAATTATCTGTTTACTGTTTATGCAGACGAGTCATTTGCTAATGTAGCTTTTGATCAATGTCAGATTGTACTTAATGGCAAACCTGTAAGTGCCATTACTAACGACAAAAGGAGCATTGCCAATTTCAGCATGGAAAATAGTACCATCAAGATAACAGCTGTTACACAACAGTTTATTATCAATACCAGCAGTAATAAGAATCAGGATTATGGCAATGTCATCTTTAGAAACAACACATTCTATTGTCCGTCAGGTAAAGTAAATCAATTGGTTTTATTCAATGGTTCAGCTTCAGGTATAGCCAGTCTGACCATAGAAAACAATACATTTATAAACTTGGAAACAAATACCGGTGGCTACGTAAACATAGGCAATCTGGCGAAAACCTCTATTAAAAATAATATCTTCTGGACAAATACAGACGGAACAGGTAATGTAGTCATCATTCGTCCTCAGATAACATCCCCAACAGGAGATATTTGCGCAGATAACCTCCTTTACAAAACTATGACTTATAATTGGCAAATGTTCTATGGAGGTAAACTACCGTTTGAAGGAGCAGAAGAACTGAAAGCATTAACATCCAATCCGTTCGACGGCGGCACCTTCGACCTCGCCAACGGTATCTTCGTTCCGAATGCAGAATATGCCGAATACGGTGCAACCAACTAATACCGACTAACGTATGAAAAAAGTAATATCAATCATATGTATCACCCTCCTCGTCGCACTTTACTCGTGCGAGAACGGATGATCTGCGCTCCGACATTGACAACCTGAAAGAACGGGTAGCCAATCTGGAAGCGAGCATAGAACAGATGAACTCGGACATCAGCAACTATCAGCAGATGGTTGAAGGTAAGATTCTGGTGGTGGGATATAGCAAGGATGAACAGGATAACTATACCATCGAACTGAGTAACGGCGAAACTGTAACCATATACAGCGGCAAAGTAGACATGAACGATATGCCTTTGTTCAGCGTCAACGCGTCAGGTCACTGGGCATATACCATCAACGACATGACCACCGAACTGCTCGTTAACGACAAACCGGTAAGCGCCATCCCCGAAGCGGGAACAGCAGGCGTCACCCCGAAACTGAAGGTAGATGCAAACGGTTTCTGCTGATCTCTATCGACAACGGAAGCACCTGGAACAAATTGGGCAACAACCAGATTGCCGACGGAACGCAAGCCGTTGCCAACGCAAGTTCCCTGTTCAGCAACGTAACCATCGACGAAGCGACCGGACAGATCACCTTTACCATCCGTGCCGACAACAGCCAAGTAAAAGTCCCCATCTACGGAAAAGACTTCTACCTGACAATCAAGTATGAAGGCACAGCCACTTTCGGTCTGGGACAAAAGCAGGAATTCCTTGTAGAACAAGCCAACGTGGAAACAGCCACCATCGAAAACCAGACATGGGGCGTGAAACTGACGGAAAACAAACTGATCGTCACCGCCCCCAAAACAAACGTGCAAGGGAAAGAATACGAAGAACAGATTTACATCAAGATATTCTCGAAAGAAGGTTACTGCCGGGTAGTGAAACTTCCGGTAAAACTGCTGACCACGGAGATAGATGCCAACTCGGCTTTAGCTTGGCAACGCTTCAGGCAGGGAGAGGACAATGTGCTACCCGACTATTCGTATGCCGGATATAATCATGGAGAAAGTGCGCCGCAAGGCGCATTTTCTTTAGGATACCAAGTGATCAACGTAAAAGAGCGCATGACCGCCAAGAACATGACCGCCCGTGAAGCGCTGATCAGCATCCTGCAAGAGAAAGGCATGACAAGAGTAAACGGAACCAACAAGCTGAACGCCAACGCGAAGATTGTAATCTATTTCCCCGCAGGCGACTACATTCTTCACAACGACGACGATAACACCCGCGACGAAAGCAAGCAGAAGGATGCCGTTGATTCGAAAAACAACAATGTCAGCAGTGGCATTGAAATCTATGGCGGTAACTTTGTGATCAAAGGCGACGGTCCCGACAAGACCCGTCTGATCATGGAAACGCCTAATCTGCCGACAAGTATCAGCAACCTCAGTTCATCACCTATACTGTTGGCAATCAAGCACACCAACGGTCCGAACAATGCCGGTAACTCCCCCAAGCTTGCTTCCGTTACCGAGAATGCCAAGCGCGGAGACTTACCGTGAAAGTCAGCGGAACCACCGGAATCTCCTCCGGACAGTGGGTACAGTTGCGCTTGCGCAGCGGAGACAGGGAACTGGTAAAGAAAGAGATCGGTCCGATTGCCCTCAACGAGAACTGGGCGATAGCGAAAGCCCCTATCTCCATCAACCAAAGCTCCGACGACCTGTATGGCGTCAAAATCACCGAGTTTCATCAGGTGAAATCCGCCTCAAACGGCAAGATCACTTTCTACGAACCGATCATGCACGACATCGACATCAAATATAACGATACGGAAGGGTGGGAAATCCGTACGTACAAATATCTGGAGAATGTCGGTGTGGAAGACCTGAGCTTCGTAGGAAACGCATTGGACGCTACGCCCATCACGGAGAAGGACACGCCGAACAGGCTAAAGTAGGCTGGCAATACGACGGAGCCTATAAACCGCTGCTGCTGCAACGTGTAGTCAATTCATGGGTACGCAACGTCCACTTCGAGAGTGTCAGCGAAGCGCTTACTTTTGCCGAATCTGCCAACAGCTCGGCATACGATATCCGTATCAGTGGAAAACGCGGACATTCAGCCGTACGTTCGCAAGGTTCTTCACGCGTCTTTATCGGCAAAGTCCGCGATGAAAGTGCAGGAAATGACGTATACGGCAAGAGTTGCCAAGGCAGTTCCACGGTTGCGGCGTATCGAAGCCAAGTGTAGGAACCGTATTATGGAACGTAACCTGGGCAATGACGCCTGTTTCGAATCCCACGCCACACAGCCCCGTGCCACGCTGATAGACAATTGCAGCGGCGGACTTGTATACTACCGCGCAGGAGGCGACGAAAATGAAGTCCCCAATCACCTGGCGACCTCACCCTGTGGAATCTGAATGTGACCGGAACGGATTCTCACGCTTCTAACTTCGCATGGTGGAGCGACAGCGATACATGGTGGAAGATTTTCCCGCCTATCGTAGTCGGTACACATGGTATGAACGTGAAATTCTCCGGTAAAGAGCAGCAACAAGTCACATATGAAGAAAGTACCGGTATGAAGGTATCCCCCGAATCTTTGTACGAGGCACAATTGCGGGAACGTCTGGGCTATGTACCCGGATGGCTCAACGCACTTAAATAACAACCAATCACCCGCACGATTTTTCTAACCTTCAGTTAAAAACGTATATGAAAATCAGACTTTAATCAATTTAACACCCAAAAGAGAGGGGCCGGGAGGTTCCTCTCTTTTACTTTTCCGTATATCTACAGGAAATAAGAAGTTTTTTAAGTACTTTTGTAAATCAATAATATACGCAGTATGAAAGCAGACCACCCTGAAGATATAGAAGATATAAAGGAACTCATAGCCCAAACTGAAAATGAACAAGTGGAATTTAAAGAAACCACCGGACAATTGGAACGTGGCATGGAAACGCTTTGTGCTTTTCTTAACGGAGAAGGCGGAACGGTCTTATTCGGCATTACAGACAAAGGCAAGATAATCGGGCAAGAGGTTGCCGATGTAACCAAAAGGAGCATTGCGGAGGCTATCAACAGATTAGAGCCAACAGCAAACGTACACGTCTTTTATATTCCCCTTCCAGACAGTAGTAAGAAAATAATAGCACTCCATGTTGAAAATTCAAGAGACAACCGCCCATTTTGCTATAAAAGTCGTCCTTATTATCGTGTAGAAAGTGTAACATCCGCCATGCCACAAGCAGTGTATAATCAATTGCTGATAATTCGCGACGAGGCAAAATATCGTTGGGAACTGTTTGAAAACCCTAAACTCTCTTTGCAGGATATGGATGAAAATGAAATTCTGAAAACGGTCAGACTCGGAATAGAATGTGGTCGTTTGCCAGAGAATACAGGAAACAACCTCTCCATTATTTTAGAAAAATTTGGGTTACTGGTGAATGGCGTATTAAACAATGCTGCCGCTGTACTGTTTGCCAACAGGGAACTGATAGAATATCCGCAATGTCTTTTAAGGCTGGCGCGTTTCAAAGGAACAGATAAAATGGTCTTTATGGATAATCAGCGCGTACAAGGTAATCTGTTCCAATTGCTTGATTCAGCAATGACCTTTATATTCAAGCACCTTTCTTTGTCAGGCACAACCGAAGCTTTGGAGCGGAAGAACATTTGACGATTCCTTATAAAGCTATACGAGAAGGGATTATCAATTCACTTTGCCATAGACAATTCCGGACTCCAGGCGGCTCTGTAGGAATAGCTATTTATGATGACCGTGTGGAAATTGAAAATCCTGGAACATTCCCTCATGGCTGGGATATGGAAAGGATGAAATCCGAACATTGTTCAGAACCTCGGAATCCTTTAATTGCCAATGTCCTCTATAAGCGCAAGTTATTGGAAAACTGGGGACGTGGTATCAGCTTAATGACAGAAGAATGTCGAAAAGCCAATTTACCGGAACCGGAATTTAAGTTGGCCAATGGTTTTGTAATACTTGTTTTCCGATACGGGACAAATAACCACACAAGCACCATGCAAGTACCACATAAGCACCACATAAGTACCATACAAGTTCAGTCCCTATTGAATATAATGGAATATAACACCTATTCCGTTAAGGAAATGATGGAGCTTTTAGAATTGAAAAACCGTAGCTATTTTTCAAAAGAATACTTAAAGCCTGCTGTTGAAACAGGAGTTATAGAGCCAATTTTCCCTGACCAGCCTAAAAGCCCGAAACAGAAGTATCGGCTGACAGAAAAAGGAAAAGCTTTATTAGAGAAAAGATAACGAATAACGAATAGCAAATTAAAAGATATGCAAGATACACTACCCATCCATTTTGCTCCGCTGCAAGGTTACACCGAAGCAATTTACCGCAATGCACATGACGCCTTCTTCGGCGGTGTAGACACCTATTATACTCCGTTCGTACGATTGGAAAAGGGAACTTCCGGCGCAGAGATGTCCGGGGAATCGAACCTGAGAACAATGGGGTAACCCACCTGATTCCTCAGTTGATAGCCTCTTCGGCAGAGAAAGCAGAAGTGATTTTATCCCTTTTCATCGAAAAAGGATATCAGGAAGTGGATATAAACCTAGGCTGTCCGTTCCCGCTTCTGGCGAAACGTCATAACGCTCTGGCATTCTTCCTTATCCCGAAGAGGTGAAAGCATTGCTCAGCATTGTCACCCGATATCCGCAGATCAGCTTCTCCGTCAAAATGAGACTGGGATGGGAACAGCCGGATGAATGCCTGGCACTCGCCCCCATACTGAATGACCTGCCTCTGCACCAGATCACCATGCACCCCCGTCTGGGCAAACAAGGTTACAAAGGAGAAGTTGACTTGCAAGGATTCTCAGCTTTCCGGGAGTCTGCCGACTTCCGCTTGTCTACAATGGAGACATTCATAATTTGGAAGATATTCAACGCATCAGCGCACAATTCCCCTCTGGCGGGAATCATGATAGGACGTGGACTACTGGCAAATCCGGCCTTAGCACTGGAATACAAAGAAAACCGTACGCTTGCGCCCGATGAAATGAGGGATAGACTGAAATCCATGCACAAAAGCGTGTACAACAATTACGACGTGCTATTGGAAGGAGGAGAGGGACAGCTACTGACTAAAATGAAGACCTTTGGGAATACCTGGCGCCCCAAACCGACAGAAAAGTACTGAAAGCGATTCATAAAAGTACGAATATCAACAAATATTATCAGGCTGTCGGTGCCTTTTTAATCAACGGTAGATTGATAATCAGTTATTTTATGTAATTTTGCGCCCGTTTATAAACAAGCACATTATGAAAAAATACATTCTATTATCTCTCTGCTTGATGACACTATCAAGTAGTTTCGCACAATTAAAGGATTTCAAATTCAAATTCTACGGACAGATTCGCACGGACTTCTACTATAACAGCCGTGCCAACGAGGAAACTGTAGACGGATTGTTCTACATGTATCCCAAAGATGAAGTGCTCGACGGCAATGGTGAAGACCTGAACGCTACATCGAACAGTAATTTCTATACATTATATTCCCGTTTGGGACTGGATGTGGCAGGCCCGAAGTTGGGAACAGCCAAGACATCCGCCAAAGTGGAAGTGGACTTCCGCGGGTCGGGAACTTCTTACTCCACCATTCGTCTGCGCCATGCATACTTTAACCTGGACTGGGGAAAGTCGGCTGTACTGGTAGGTCAGACATGGCATCCGTTGTTCGGTGATGTTTCTCCTCAGATTCTTAATCTTTCCGTAGGAGCACCGTTCCAGCCGTTCAGCCGTGCACCGCAGATTCGTTATCGCTTCAACAACAAACACCTTCAGTTGACCGGAGCGTGGTATGGCAGTCTCAGTATCTGTCACAAGGACCTGCCGGTAAAAGTCAGGAATACATAAAGAAGAGCAATATCCCTGAGATTTATGTCGGAGCAGATTACAAAAACGGAAGATTTCTGGCGGGTGCCGGCATTGAAATGATTTCAATAAAGCCACGTACTCAATCTTCATGGGAAGAAAAGACGTTTGATCCGACCACCAATGGTACTATATCAATCCCACATACGTACAAAGTAGACGAACGTATCACTACCCTCTCTTATGAGGTTCATGTAAAATATACCAATAAAAATTGGTTCATCGCGCAAGAGCGTATTAGGTTCCAACCTGACACAAGCATCCGGTTTGGGAGGATTTGGAATTAAGCACAGAGACAACAAGACAAAAGAGCAGGAATACACTCCGATACGCTTCTCCAGTTCCTGGCTGAATGTGGTCTACGGACAGAAATGGAAACCGGGAATCTTTGTAGGATACGCCAAAAACTTAGGAACAAGCGACGAATTAGTCTCTGAAAAACTCTATGGAACAGGAACCAACCTCGATAAACTGGTAACTGCCGGAGCTGAACTTACCTACAACGTTCCTCACTGGAAGTTCGGAGTTGAATATACATTGAGTTCGGCATGGTACGGCAAGCTGGACAAATCGGATGGTAAAATCATAGACACCCACTCCGTCAGCAACAACCGTATTGTAGCAGTCGCTATGTTCATGTTCTAATTTGCAGAAGGTCATTCAACAGAATTTAAGTTCCTACATCATTTTAAGGCCGACTAAAAAGTCGGTGGTATCTTAAATCTCCTCCTTCGGAAGGAGGAGTACCGCAGGGGAGGTGGTAGGTGAATACACGATTCTTTCATTCATAATCAATTAGAGACAACCTTATTTTACCTACACCCCGCTTTCAGCCACCCCTCCTTCCGAAGGGAGGGGAATTAATGATACTATTGACTTATTTGTCAGTCGCAATTTGTTTCAAAAAGTTTCAGACGCTTGAAACAATCAGGAGAAATACTCGATTAGGATGATTTGACCGCCCGATCCGATGAACTCAACCGTATCAGTTGTTTCAATTAATCTGTTCTTTTAGGAAGCATTAAATCATTTATTAGTCAATAATGGATGATCTCTCAGTCATTAATAGCTGATTTCTCAATTATTAATGGCTGAGAGATCAAACGTTAACAGTTGAGAAATCAGCTATTAACATCCTGTAAGTCAAAAGATAACATTGTAGAAATGAGACAGATCAGGATGAGACAGAGTGAGAGCAACCGTTTGCCCTCATACCTGCCACCACAGTTGCTACCACACCGAAAACCACGATGAATAAAGGGATACAGACCATTTGTTAGAGCATGAGAGCAAAACGGCTATCAAATCACTGTGGAGAACCTAAGCGATATGTAGGCTCCTCAGCTTTCATTGCTGCTATTACAGCAGATTCCTTTGGCCGTAAATGCTCTGGGGGATCTGATTATTCAGATAGCATACCACAGAACAAAAGATTATTTCTCCAGTTCTACCTCATAGCTGGCTCCATCTTTACAGAGAAAGCGGAGTACCGTTTGTTTTTTATCCTCGGATACCACCTTGCAGTAAGGAGTCTCCGCTACCTTCCACCTGCCTTTCAGAGTTACCGTCACAGGAATCTCACCGCTTTCATTGTCGATCCACGGGCGGGAATAGATGCTGCGCTCCATACGTTTTCCGTCTTTATCGAAAGCCTCATCACTCGGACCACGATACAATGCCAGATCCGGTTGAGCTACAGTCAATAATATTTTATCAGCAGATTCCTTACGGACCATCACTAAGCAGGACGTATCCGTACGCTGCAATAATCCACCGGGAAGCAGTGACTGGGGAGTTTCAAAAAGCACATAAGAAGTTATCCTGTCCGAAGGCGATTCAAGGATATGTGCATTCCGGTCTTGCTGTAATACGCTGTAGGCAGGTTTCTTTGCAAAGGCAGTCATCGTCTTCCGGTCGGTTCCCGGCAGAATGGCATATTCGTAGCTTCCCGCTTTCGGTGCTTTCCCATGGTCGATAATCAATGATACCCAGTCTCCTTTCGTTTCTTTGCCTGTATCCTGCATACGGGAATATTGCGGAAAGTTTTTCTCGAATCTTGCAGCAACCGGCACATAATATCCGGTACCCAGATGATCCATCCATACTTTTCCTTCACCCGCATTATTCTTCCAATAGTCATGTGCCGCTTTATCTGTCACCGCCAGTTGGAAGATGGTCGTTTCCGTTGGATAATCCGTGTTTGTATTCTCGATATCCGAGCCCAGACAAACGATCATTCCATCGATGAAATGGAAGGATTTTCGCGCACGATGCGTTCCGTTATACTTATCGTGTTCGTGCAGTTTCATTCCGAAGTTACCATTCATCTTTCCTTGTGACAAGCCGCCGGCAAAGGCTTCATCCGAATAAAGCATCTCTTCCATTCCGGAGAATGTATCTACATTCAGCACGTTGGCTTTGAGCAGGTCCAGCGGGAGATGGATGGAAGTCACTCCCGGAATGCGGTTCCAGTCGAAACCTTCCTGCTGCCATCCGCTGGTGGCGGGAGTCACTGTCTGTCCCGGAGGTGCTGTCAGTATCTGGAGACTTCCATGTGCCAGATAACGTCCATAGAGGTTGTGTCCCAGATAATGTTCGGCTGCCCAAAGGTAGCGTGAATGTCCGCGTGCCACAGCCGACCAGTTTTCACGCCGTTGCACAGATACACAGCCATAGCCTAGCGAGAGATTACCCTGCGGATCAGGTTCGGCACGAAAACCGTTCTCCACCAATCGTTTGGCAATCTTACGCTCCTGAGCGTTCGAAACTTCGGCATATATTCCGGTGCCTGTTCCGCAGAAGAGGAATCGGAAGATACGAGACGCAGGTAGGCGGATGCCATCTCTTTATCAAAATCGCCCTTTCCATCGGGAGTTCCGGCAATTGCATCATCGCATAGTGCATGGGAACTAATTTCCCCTTTCCATCGGGATGGCGCCCGGACATAGACAAGGGGAAGTTCAGTTTATTGCAGTAGAAACGCATGGCAAGCAGGACATCTTTGACTGTCCGGTGTGCCAATTCGGAAACGGCAAGGCTTGTCCGACTGAAAGGTAAATCATATTCGTTGCCCCGTCCAGTCCTCCAACGGCATAGGCAGGGTAGTTATTACGGTGATGGAAAGCTCCTCCGTCCACTTTGAAAGAACCGGCCAGTCCCGGTGCAGGACGGCAGCCGTAGTCAATCCATCGGGAGAAGGATTTCAAGTATTGCAGCTTCTCCGGCGTGTCTTCCATCATCAGAATGCTTGCGATACGCCCGGTGGTTTGTGTATTGAAAGAATCCATATCGATGCCGTTGCCTTCCGGCTTGGGATATACTTCGTTGGTGATGGCATACCAGCGCAATGTCCGCTCCGCTTCAAGCAGCTTTCCTTCTTCCCGCAATACGTCTTTCATCAGGAAATAAGCCGGATAGAGTCCACGCACGCTATATCCGTAATGATGAATATTGCCCCAGCAACTACCATAAGCCACTCCCTGATCGGTGATATGGTCGTACATCGCAAGAAATTTCCGCCTCATCTCCTCGCGGATCGGTGATCCTGCCTCACTGTTATTGTAAGCCACGGCAATCCGTTTCATTAAGTCAAAATAGGCACGCATCTCTATTCCCATCTTGGTCAGCATATCCTTGTCCCAGTCCGGAATCATCCGTTCGTAGGCTTCGGAAGCACGCACCATGAAAACGGGCACTCCGGACACTTGCCCGTCCTTATAGGTTATCTGATAGAGGTCGTATTTCTTACGGATGGTTTCGGCTTCTTTCTCCGTCACCTTCCCTTTGGTATAGATCATGTCACGGAAACGCTTTTCCAGCAGTTTCATTTCCTGCCGCTGCTTGTCACTTACGGGAGTCAGTTCGATGTCCGGTTTCAGGAGGGAGTGTTTGTAGAGTACCAGCCAGTGATTGGTAGTGCCGGCATTGACAAAGGGCACTTGCAGATCGGCTGTCTGCTGACGGGCATCCACCTTCGTCGCAGTGATCAGATGATCGATGAAAAGGCGTCCTTTTGCATTAGGAGCCACGATACGGAGCTCGTTCATTCCTTCTTCCGGCGTGCCTTGCATATCGCGTTCATAGCAGACCCATGCCGCACGCCAACCTTTGAAATTGATGCCGAAAGGAAAAGAAGCGCACTTACGGCCGTCTTTCAGAAATTCAAACTCGATAGCAGCGTCCTGAGGCTGCTCATTGTATATCCATACGATGAAAGCGGAAAGATACAGGTCTTTCCCTGTCGGGTCCTTCTTTTCAAACTTCAGGTCTTTCCGGAGTTCCAGTCTCCCGTTCGGTTCGAAGGTCCATTCCAACGAATGTTTTCCGTCTTTATAATGTGCACCGGATATGCCCAACCGAGACTGAACACCGGTTATACAGGCAGGCAACTGCGGCTCTTCAAAAGAGAACATCCGCTCGTCCGTAACTATCTGCGCATTGAGGAATGCCGGACAGAGAAAAGACAATATCAGCATTGTCACTGACAGAGTAAAAGATTGCTTTATCATAGAATATATCGTTTTAGGTCCGATGGTAAATCGGTTTATCATTAGCCGGTATTTACAGAGAGAGATCACTTGTTCTTCTCCCGAATGCAAAGAAACCCCTCTTTTGTTGGAAAGAGGGGTTCAAATCGTACAAAATAGTTCAAATTATGTGCTATATCTTATAGATAATGACCGATATGCTCTCTGCCGGTCCTGCTCTTAAGGGTGAAGTTCTTTAAAAGCCGCATTCTCTTCCTGCACGTGCTGAATGGTTTGTTTCAGCTCTGCAATCGGCAAATCATATCCATACCAGCCGGTATAACAGTCTACTACATACCATTTTCCATCAGGCAGCAGTTCGAACTCCACACGTAAGTCGATCTCCGATTCTTCGTATCCCGCCTCAAATACCTTATGCGCCGGTTCGTTCAGCGTAAACTTAGATACATAAATGCCGCCCTCTTCCTGAGTGATACGTTCTTCTTTCAGCGTTTCACTGTCCAGCAACGGCCACTTTTCCTTCGTAAAAGGGAACGTTTTCTCAGTTTCCCCGTCATCCGCCAATAAAGTAACCGGCGTTTTCAAAGGAAACTTGACACGAGTATACTGAAACGCCGCACTGGAAGTAAACTTATCCAGAAACGACTTGAAATCTTCTCCTGTCTGTGCTGCTTCACTTTCTACTTTCGCCCTGGAGCTATTGCCACAGGAAATAAATGAAATACCTGCCAGCAATGACATGACCATCAAACAGCATGCAAACTTCTTAGCTCTCATAACACGATATAAATTAAGAGTTTAAAATAACACTGCAAAGATAATGACAAGTTCAATATCTTGATACGAATCGGGAAGAAAATAGTTAAACTACTATAAATAATATACTTACCACACCTCATTATTCCGGTATTAAAATACCTTTGTCATAAATCGAAATACTAACTTAAATAAAAACACACCTATGAGACACCCCCACTGTTTTCTCCTGATAGGTCTTTTGCTTTTATGCAGCACACAGACTATCGCTTTCGCCCAATCCGGCACTTATCAGACAATTCCCGAACCTTTGCGAGGCTACTGGCAATTTAAAGCAGACAATGTATCTGACTGGAACGGTCCGCTCATCGGAGAGAATTTCGTAGAGAACTATTACGTCGTTTTCTATGCCGAACAGATAAAACAGGAAGCTGACGGCAGCTACTTCTTCCATTTACGCAATCAGAAAGGAGATACGACGGAATTCCGTATCACACCTACCGGTAATGACGCTGCCACCATCTGGTACAAAGGCTGGAAAGAGCCGAAGAACTGTATCCGCAAGCAAGTCCCCGACCACACGGAACCGCTCACTCCCCTTACATTGCCCGACCGTATTTATCAGAAATGGGTGAAAGGATTATCCGGAAAAGTAATCTACGAATTCACCCGTGACGGAAAACTGCTCTATGACGGAAAAACATGGGATATCTTATCGGCCGGATATTTTCTCAATAAAGAATATCGCCTGCTCGTCAAAAACGGAGAAGCGTACAAACTGCTTTACCTCAGCTTCCCCCTGCCGAAAACAATGAACGTAGCCGCTGAACTGCAAAATGAAAAAGTCTCTCCCATCGCCTCACGCCCTGAAATATATGCTTTCGCCGGATGTTGGATAAATCAAGCGACCGGGGACTGGCGCATCGGATTCTTCGAAGACTTTGCTGTCTACCAATGTCAATTTTGGGATTATGAGTCGATAAACATCCAAAAGAATCGAACCACCATCATCCTAAAAAATGGAACGGAACAACTGAAAGTACGTTTAACTCGTAAAGATGAAACTTCCTGCACCCTGTCTGTCGGAAAAGAAAAGGCACAGACATATGTTCTTTGTAACGACAAGTATCTGCCCGATTATCCGGTAGCTGACACCACTCCTTTCGTAGACAATGGTTATCAAACGGATAGCGTGACTCTCATCGGATACCTGCGTAACCTGCCTTCGACACGTCCTTTCGAGGTTGCTGTGCCGGACATGATCACCGATAGAGAAGAAAAATATACCACCGCCATCGACTCACTGGAAGATTTACCCTCCGTTTCCCTGTATTGAACAGCCACAACGTGTTCATCGATTGGGGACGTACCACTATCTGGACATCCGTAGAGCCGGGAGAGACCTATTTCCTCTATGTGGACTTCGCTGACAAAAAGAAATTAGTAATGGGAGAAAAGGCACGTATCCTCAACGAACTGCTGGCCCACGAAGGACTCAGTGAATATATCGGCTACGACGAAGGAGAAAAAATGGAAAATATGGAATATTTGCAAAAGACGCAGGATATCATCCGTCATAAATCAGAATATCGCGCAAAGATGCTCAATGATCATCCGCTTCTCTCGCACAAATTCCGCTATTACACAGAACAGGAAATCCGCTACAACGCCGCACGCGACCTGATGCAGCGCCGCTTTTCGGTAGACCGTAACAAGCAGGAGCATCTGCAACCGAAATTTATGAGTTATGTAGACTCGGCACTATATCCCCGTCCGGTAGAGCCTTATACGCTTCTCAGAGATTATGGTTCTTTCCTGCGGGATTACGTCGGATACATAACGGACATTGCTCCCGCTTCTTCAAACAGATTGACCGTGACTCCTCAAAAGATGGAAATGCTCTATCTCAAATTTGAAAGGGACGGAAAGATTCAGCTATCACAAGAAGAAAAATACGCATTACACGCCTTCAGTAACTTCGAACAAGAAATTGAAAAAATGAAAGCTGCGAATACGGCTGACTCGCTGACAATGGCTGCCTACAACAAAAAGATGGAACCGAGCATCAAAACAATACAGAGCCTCGTAGGCAGAGACGAAATTTTCAATGACTATATGATGGGAAACTTGCTCGCTAATTCCATCAATCGTACCCTTGCTATCATTGACTCCCTGCAAATGGACGAAAAATTAAAGGAGATACTAAAGGCAAATTGCTATTATGAGATGTTGCAGCAGACTCACAAAGAATTGCCGGACAGCCTCATCAATAAATTCAAAGCAGAAGTTTCTAATCCTTCCCTACAGGCTTATGTATTAAACCAACAAGGGATATACGAAGAAATATCCCATAAGGCCATCGAATATCCCGAAAGCCTGATGCCTAACGAACCTCTGGCAGAGATCACAGACGGAGAACAATTATTCCGCAAAATCATTGAGCCTTATAAAGGGAAAGTGGTTTATCTGGATGTATGGGGCACCTGGTGCGGTCCGTGCAAGGACATGATGCAATATGCAGGAAGCGCCAAGAAACTGTTTGAGGGAAAAGACGTGATATTCTTATATCTCTGCAACCATTCCTCAGACAAATCGTGGAAAAACATTATCAAGGAATATGGACTGACCGGCAAAATTGCCGTCCACTATAACTTGCCCGATGAGCAGCAAAGGGCTATTGAGAAGTTCCTGCAGGTTCGCTCCTTCCCCACCTATATGTTGATAGACAAGGAAGGAAACATCGTAAACCGTGACGCCCCAGACCCAACAGGGAAAATGATCTTCTCAATGCAGTCTATAAGTTATTAGAGAAATAAACGACTCATTTCTTCCGCAAATACTCGTATCCGAAACGGCAAAAGAGACATTTCCGTTTATCACAATACTCTTTGCGGAGCTGTATCAATGCCTGGCTATCTGCCGCCGAACCGACCGGTAGCCCGGCATCTCCCCACGACCGGATAATATGATTATTCTCCGCTTTCAACTCTTCCAGAAAACGTCCGGCACGATCACACATCCGCTCATCGGTTCTATGCAGACCATAAGCATATAAGAAAGGAACAACGGTATTAATCACAATCAAGTCCTGTGACCTCTCTCCCATCGATTTCTCTTTCTGCGAAGAAGCCGGCCGAATATATAATGATTATCCCAATAAGCAGAAGCATGAGTAGACAGTAGTTGACGCACTTCCGGCAAGGTTTCTGCCTCCATCATCTGCGAAAAAAGCTTATCAACTTCTGATACAAGTAGGCCAACTGTGCTAACCGGATATGGGGGAAGTTTTCCGGACGAAGCCTCAAAAAACGCCATAAACCGGCATCCATCACCTGAGTTATTTCAAACTTCCGTTGCAGATAGCGAAATTCTTTACGAAGCCGGAGACTATACTCATCTTCCTGCTCCTTCTTTAAAAACGCCTCCTCCAGCAAACCGGCCTGCCCGAAGAAAAAAGCCTCTATCTGAAACAGATCATTCCGATGCTTGTCTATCGCCCGGAACGGAAGCAGTCCTGCCCACGTCTCAAAAGCATCGCCATTCAAGCCGAAACCGAAATTACGGGCAAGAGTGATAAAGAAGGCATCTTCCAATGACGGTCACATCGTTCCAGCCGGTCGGCAATTTGCCTTGCTTTTTGCTCCAGTCGTTCGGTCTGAAGAGCCGTCAGCCAGGAGTGAATCGTTAATTTGGATAAGGACCTATGATGGAGTAGCAGGCAGGATATTGGTCGGCAATGCAGAGTTCATGATAATGGGTTTGTACATTCTCGGGACAGGTCAATAGCAGTTGGGGAATTTGCTCACCGTTGGAACGGGTTACTTCGACATCTGCCTCGGCCACCACATGCAGAATCACAGAATCGTATGCTTTATCATGGTCGTGACCGTGACGGTACCAGTCTGAAGAATGAGTATGTATCTCTATATTTCCCACCCACAATGTACCGTCTATCTTCAGCTTCGCATTAAAGAAGTCGGGACCGGCATCAGGGTTCTGCAGTCCGGAATCGATAATTTCTACCAGTAAGCCTTTGGTGGTTTGCAGTATTTTGAGAGGGAATAATTTATGTTTCCACACATAGTGGAGAAGGTGTTCCATGTTAACAGAAAGTTAATGTGCACTGCAAATGTAATAAAAATCTTATCTTTGCGACTATTATTTTGAATATAAGTCAGAAAACAATGAAAATAGCGTTGATCGGTTATGGAAAATGGGCAAGGAACTTGAAAAGGCAGCCCTTAGTCGCGGACACGAAATTGTCTGCATTATTGATGTTGATAATCAGGAAGACTTTGAGTCGGAAGCATTCAAGTCCGCCGACGTAGCCATTGAGTTCACCAATCCGATGGTACCTACAGCAATTATATGAAAGCTTTCAAAGCCGGAGTCAAATTAGTATCAGGCAGTACAGGATGGATGGCGGAACATGGCGAAGAAATCAAAAAGCTATGTACCGAAGGAGGAAAAACCCTTTTCTGGTCGTCCAACTTCAGTCTTGGAGTAGCCATCTTCTCATCTGTCAACAAGTATCTGGCAAAAATAATGAATCAATTCCCCGGTTATGACGTCACCATGAGCGAGACTCATCATATCCATAAACTGGATGCACCCAGCGGCACTGCCATCACACTGGCTGAAGGCATACTGGAAAACATGGACCGCAAAGACAAATGGGTAAAAGGAACGCTCCTTGCACCGGACGGTACCGTCAGCGGCACCGACGCCTGCGCTTCCAACGAGTTTCCTATCGACTCGATCCGTGAAGGAGAGGTTTTCGGCATCCATACCATCGCTACGAGTCAGAAGTAGACAGCATTTCCATCACGCACGATGCCAAGAATCGCGGCGGCTTTGTATTGGGAGCATCCTTGCTGCCGAATACACGGCCCAACATGAGGGATATCTGGGCATGAGTGATTTATTCCCATTCTTAAACGAATAAGGCTTCAAAGCCACTATCAAACGAATATAGATTATGAGACAAGCCACACGCACACAATGGATCAAATGCACCATTGCTATTCTCCTTTATCTCGCCTTCCTCATCTGGGTACGCAGTTGGTGGGGGCTGATTGTCGTTCCTTTCATCTTCGATATTTATATCACCAAGAAAATACCTTGGTCATTCTGGAAGAAATCGAAGAATCCTACCGTTCGTAATGTTATGAGTTGGTAGATGCCATTGTCTTTGCATTGGTTGCTGTCTACTTTGTCAATATCTACATTTTCCAAAACTATCAGATTCCTTCCTCGTCTTTGGAAAGTCATTGCTGGTAGGCGACTTCCTGTACGTCAGCAAGATGAGCTACGGGCCGCGTGTGCCGAATACGCCGCTTTCCATGCCGTTGGCGCAACATACGCTGCCTATTTTAAATACCAAATCATATATCGAATGGCCTCAGTGGAAATATAAAAGAGTGCCCGGGTTCGGAAAAGTGAAACTCAATGACATTGTTGTCTTCAACTTTCCTGCCGGTGATACGGTAGCGCTCAACAATCAGCAAACAGATTTCTACTCTATAGCTTACGGTGAAGGTCAGCGCCTGTATCCCAAGCAGATAGAGATGGACAGTCTGACACGCCAGCAGCAACGTGCTGTTTACGATCTGTACTATAATGCCGGTCGCCAGCAGATTCTATCGAATCCGCGTGTTTACGGAGAGGTCGTTTATCGTCCGGTAGACCGCCGTGAAAACTATGTAAAACGCTGTGTCGGTCTGCCCGGAGATACGCTGCAGATCGTAGACGGTCAGGTCATGATTGACGGCAAGGCTATCGAGAATCCCGAAAATCTGCAGTTCAACTACTTCGTACAGACCACAGGCCCGTATATCACGGAAGATATGTTCCGTGAATTAGGCATCAGCAAGGCAGACCAGACATTGTATGATGATTCTTCATGGGAAGAAACCTTCAGACAGATCGGACTGGACAATCGGAATGCACAAGGAAAGATGGCTCCTATTTATCATCTTCCGCTGACGAAGAAAATGTACGAAACATTATCCGGCAACAAAAAGCTCATCAGCAAGATCGTCATGGAACCGGAAGAGTATGCCGGACAGATGTACCCGCTCAACTTACATACCAAATGGAACCGTAACAACTACGGTCCGATCTGGATTCCCGCCAAAGGTGCTACTATCACTCTGACTGAAGATAACCTGCCTATCTACGAACGTTGTATTGTCGCTTACGAAGGAAATAAGCTGGAAATCAAGCCGGACGGTATTTATATCAACGGCGAGAAAACCGATCAATATACCTTTAAGATGGACTATTACTGGATGATGGGCGACAACCGCCACAATTCTGCGGACTCCCGCTATTGGGGATTTGTTCCTGAAGACCATGTAGTAGGTAAACCTATCGTTGTATGGCTGTCACTTGACAAAGATCGCGGATGGTTTGACGGAAAAATCCGTTGGAACCGCCTCTTCAAGTGGGTAGACTGATAAGGATACAGACGTGATAGAGTGATAAGGTGATAGAAATTGATGAACATTCGTAAATTCAAATGGATATTCGCATTCGCCGGAGCAATAGCCGTCGTGCTTCTGCTCCGGGGATTCGCTTTTACATCCTGCCTTATCCCTTCCACCGGTATGGAGAATTCACTTTTTCAGGGTGAACGTATTCTGGTCAACAAATGGAGCTACGGCCTGCGGGTTCCGCTGATGTCACTGTTCTCATATCACCGTTGGTGCGAGCGATCTGTCCGGCAACAAGATGTTGTAGTCTTTAATAATCCCGCCGCCATCGGGCAACCGACTATTGACCGAAGAGAAATCTATATCAGCCGTTGTATCGGTACTCCCGGTGATACCCTGCTTGTCGATTCCCTTTTCTCCGTATCCTCTCCCGAAGCGCAATTCAATCCGGATAAGAAGAGACTCTACTCCTATCCCGCTACTAAAGAGCAGTTGATCACTTCGCTTATGCAAACCCTTTCCATCACCAATGACGGACTGATGGGAAGCAATGACAGCACTCATGTCCGCAGTTTCAGCCGCTATGAATATTACTTACTGGAACAAGCGATCAGCGATCAGAACTGGATTCAGCCTTTGACGGAAAAGAGCGAAAAAGAGCTTAAACCGCTCATCGTTCCCGGCAAAGGGAAAGCACTACGAGTATATCCGTGGAATATCACATTGCTGCGAAATACCCTCGTGATGCACGAAGGCAAACAGGCGGAAATAAAGAATGATACGCTTTATATCGACGGAAAACCCACACAGCATTGTTTTTTTACCAAAGATACTACTGGATGGCTTCCAACAATAGTGTCAATCTGTCCGATTCACGTCTGTTCGGATTCGTTCCGCAAGACCATATTATCGGGAAAGCATCACTAATCTGGTTCTCTAAAGAAAAAGGAACGGGAATCTTTGACGGATACCGATGGAATCGCTTCTTTCAGTCTGTAAAATAATTCACATGCATAGTTTTCAACATAACATCTGTACATAAAATAATGAGAATAGCTTATTTATCTTCTGCCTACCTTGCTCCAGTAGAATATTATACCAAACTATTGGAATATGATAAAATATATGTCGAACAACACGATCATTATATAAAGCAAACCTATCGCAACCGTTGTACGATTGCCGGACCTGACGGCGAACTGGCACTCTCCATTCCAACCGTCAAACCGGATACGCTGAAATGTCCGATGAAGATATACGTATTTCCGATCACGGTAACTGGCGCCATCTGCATTGGAATGCCATCGAATCAGCCTACAACAGTACTCCTTACTTTGAATATTACAAAGACGACTTCCGCCCTTTCTACGAAAAGAAATACGAGTTTTTAGCCGATTTCAACGAGGAACTCTGCCAGCTGGTCTGTAAGTTGATAGACATTCAACCCTGCATTGAACGAACTTCAGAATATAAAACGGAATTCACAACAGAAGAAACAGATTTCCGCGAGATTATTCATCCTAAGAAAGATTTCCAGATAGCTGATCCAGAATTTGTTCCGCATCCCTATTACCAAGTCTTTGATTCCAAACTCGGTTTTCTCCCTAATCTGAGTATTATTGACCTGCTTTTCAATATGGGACCAGAGAGTTTGTTGGTATTAACAAGTAAATAACATTATAATAGCCAGACAAAGACATCAAACGTCCTGACACTACGTATCTTATCATATACTACCGGTAAGGTTAACAGGCGGACAGCTTGATTAATATCTTTTGTCCGCTTCCTGTTTTCGTTCCACGTACGTAAACCGTTGGGACTGCGTACGTGATCCCATCGGTTCACGTACATGACTCATGGATTACAGACGTGAAACGAAGAAATGTAACGACCGTAATACATTAATCTAACGTTGAAAACAGCTTAACAAACGTAGCACAGACCATTAAATGAACCGTCTTACCTGAATCAGGAAGGCAGAATCTCTTATGAAGGTGACAATAGAAAAGCGATTTTTCTCTATTATCACCCTATTGTCACCACCTATTATCACCCTTATCACGCTAAATTACAACACATTAAGTCTGAAAAGTGACAAGTGACAATAAGAATAACGTTTTTAACTCTGTAGAAAGAGACAAATTATAATCATCAGGTCACTATTATTTCCTTCAACAGATTACTCTTCATTCAGTCGATTCAGCAAATATCTGACATTCTCAAGATGTAAATGATTGACCCGGTACATCTGTTTATATTGCCAACTATTTTTAGTAGTATCGATAATACAATCTATAAAAGAGCCCATTATATTGGCACTTTGCATACGATTGGTATTTGAAACCTGCATATTCATCATATGCAT
>ENA-OQJH01000175-OQJH01000175.1-human-gut-metagenome-genome-assembly--contig:-NODE-175-length-38502-cov-8.418319_pt1 | contig 38502 bp, 34 predicted proteins | sample MGYA00242597_ERZ504763 | MGnify/ENA primary metagenome ERZ504763 (study PRJEB26092, sample SAMD00036359) | human gut metagenome | host: Homo sapiens | study: EMG produced TPA metagenomics assembly of... | reverse complement strand
CTTTTGGGAACCCGTGATTCTGATCTGCTTTGCTCAGATTGACTGCAATCCTCTGATAATCTCGGATGCTGTTACATAGGAAGCACTTGCCTTTTTTCTTCCGCAGCCTCTCCCGCCTTTCCATGCGCATATGCCGCCAGTGCCGCTGTTTTGGCAAGCTGATTTTTTCTCGTTTTTTTCACACTGACGTTTTGCTGCAAAGGCGCCTGTGATTCCCGCGAGCACATCGCCGCTTCCCGCCGTCGCAAGCGCACTGCTTCCGCTTGTGTTTATGTAATACTGCTCACGCCCTTCCTCTGCTGTCACGGTTACGGAATCCTTTCGTACACAGCAGGCCTGGTATTTTTCGGCTGCCCTTCCGGCGCTTCCTGCCGGGTCACGCTGGCATTCTGCAATGGTCATGTGCAGCAGCCGTGCAAGCTCTCCTACATGAGGCGTTAAAATTTTTTCTGCCCGGCAGCCCGAAAGAATCTCTGCATCTTCTGCAATCAGGTTCAGCGCATCTGCATCCAGAACAAGAGGAACTTCTGTGTGCTGCACCGTAAAAACGAGCAGTTCTTTTGCCGTCCGGCTTTTGGAAAGTCCCGGTCCCGCAACAACAGCGTCCGCCCAGGCGAGATCCTGCAGCAGGGCTTCTTCCGGAAGCGGCTCATCCTCCTTCCAGAAATCCGCCATTGCTTCCGGCAGGGCACAGAAAAGCGGCGTACGGTTTCTTTCCTCTGTCACAACCTTTACCATGCCGGCACCGGATGCAAGGACTGCCCTGGCACACAAAACAGCGGCTCCGCACATGGCACCGGAACCGGCAAGTACCAGCACCTTTCCGAAGGTTCCCTTATTTCCCATCGGCGTGCGGGTAAGAAACCGGTCCAGATCTTCTTTTTCCACTGAACCGTACCAGGGCGTCTCCTCTTCTCCTGCATCAAAGCCGATTCCGATATCACGGACCAGGACCTCTCCGGCATATCGTTTTCCGGGATCAAAGAGAAGCCCTGGCTTTGCACAGGCAAATGTCACCGTGGCTCTGGCTTTCACCGCCGCATCAAGGACCTCTCCGGTATCCGTGTGGATCCCCGAAGGGATGTCCACGGCAAGAACAGGAACACCGCTTGCGCAGATTGCTTCCACTGCCCTCCGGTACTCCCCTGCCAGCGGACGGGATACGCCAATTCCAAAGATGGCATCTATGATAACAGTATATTCCCGGAAATCCGGATTCTTAACCTCACGGACCCCATAATTTTCCGCAATTTTCTTCTGTGCTCTCATGCCTTCACTGTATTTTTCCGGATTTCCAAGACAGAACAGTTCCGCATCCACCCCTTTCGTCTTTAAAATCCGTGCAATTGCCGCACCGTCCCCTCCATTATTTCCGGGACCGCACACAGCAAGGACTTTTCCTGTATCCCATGTTCCATTTTGAAGCTCCTCCACGCAGGACAGCGCTGCGCGCTCCATCAGTACCAGGGACGGTACCCCCATGGTTTCGATCGTATTGCGGTCTGCCTGCTTCATCTGTGCTGCTGTAAGAATCCGTTTCATCGCTTTTCCTCCTTTTCCTGCCTTATCCGGAAAGTGAACAGAAAAAGTCTCCGGTTTCCCGAAGACTCTCCTGCTTTTGTTTTGGTTTCTTAATTGTTCTTTGGATGCTCCGCCTCATATCTGGTCAGATTGTAGGAGAGACGCATCAGACTTTCGGAAAGATGGACGTTCTCGACGATCACATCTTTCGGAAGTTTTAAGTTTAGATCGGTATGTGCAAAATTCCAGATTGCTTTTACACCGTTGTCCACGAGAATCTCTGCCATCTCTACCGCTTTTGCTTTTGGCAGTGTCAAAGCCGCAATCTCTACATGGTGTTCCTTGATAAATTCCGGAAGCTCGTCCGCCATGCGGATTTCAATTCCGCGCACGGAGATTCCTTTTAATACCGGGTTGACGTCAAAAATACCGACCGTTTTGAATCCGCTTCTTTCAAAGGCCGCATAATTAGCAAGCGCCTGTCCCAGATTTCCGGCTCCGACAAAAATCATATTGTGGACTCTGTCCAGACCTAAAATTTTTCCAATCTCGCTGTACAGATACCGCACGTTATAACCATACCCCTGCTGGCCGAAGCCGCCGAAATTATTTAAATCCTGGCGAATCTGGGAAGCTGTCACTTTCATCCGCTCGCTCAGCTCACCGGAAGAGATCCGTTCTACTCCGTCCTCCAGCAATTCGCCCAGGTAACGATAATATCTAGGAAGTCTTTTGATAACTGCCCGCGAAATTCCTTTTTCTTCCAAGATAAATTCCTCCTTATTTACACCTGCATATATTCATATTATATATGGTTGATAGAAAATTGTCAAAGATTTCTTGAAATTTTGTGTATTACTCTCTATAATAAGGATGGTGTATTATGTCAAAATACAGAAATATGTTATCTGGAGGAACCACATGATTCTTGCATGTCAGAATATCTCGAAAGCATTCGGGACAACGGAAATTATCAAAAATGCATCTTTTCATATAGAAGAACGCGAAAAAACCGCACTGGTCGGCATCAACGGTGCCGGAAAATCGACGCTGTTAAAAATCATCATCGGCGAAATGAGGGCCGATGAGGGAGAGGTCATCCTCTCCAAAGGAAAGACGATGGGCTATCTCGCCCAGCATCAGGATCTGACCGGACACCTTTCCATTTACCAGGAAGTGCTGACCGCGAAACAGAATCTGATCGATATGGAGGAACGCCTCCGTCAGATGGAAAGTGATATGAATACAAAATCCGGTGCAGAGCTGGATGAACTTCTTTCCACCTACACCCGCCTCTCCCATACCTTTGAACTGGAAAACGGATACGCGTACCGCAGTGAAGTCGTCGGTGTTTTAAAAGGTCTTGGCTTTTCCGAGAGCGATTTTGAAAAACAGGTGGACTCCCTCTCCGGCGGTCAGAAGACCCGCGTGGCACTTGGTAAACTGCTGCTCACCAAACCGGACATCATTCTGCTCGACGAGCCGACCAACCACCTCGATATGGACTCGATCTCCTGGCTCGAAACGTATCTTTTAAATTACAGCGGAGCCGTCCTGATCGTCTCCCATGACCGTTACTTTCTCGACCGCGTTGTCACAAAAGTCGTTGAAGTGGACAATAAAAAAGTAACAACTTTTGAGGGAAACTATACCGCCTACAGTCAAAAAAAAGCAATGCTCCGTGAAGCCGCTTACCATGCCTGGGTCAACCAGCAGCAGGAAATCCACCATCAGGAAGAAGTCATTGCAAAGCTGAAATCTTTCAACCGCGAGAAATCCATCAAACGCGCCGAGAGCCGTGAAAAAATGCTGGACAAAATGGATGTGCTGGAAAAGCCGACCGAAGTACGCTCCGATATGCGGATCCGTCTGGAACCGCGCATCACAAGCGGAAACGATGTGCTGACCGTCGAGCACCTCTCCAAAGCCTTCCCGGGACAGACGCTTTTCCAGGATCTGAATTTCGAAATCAAGCGCGGGGAGCGCGTCGCAATCATCGGAAACAACGGAACGGGAAAAACGACGATCTTAAAGATCTTAAACGAAGTCATCCGCCCGGATGCCGGCTCTTTTACACTTGGAAGCCGTGTACAGATCGGTTACTACGATCAGGAGCATCAGGTGCTCCACATGGAAAAGACCATTTTCCAGGAGATTTCCGACGCGTATCCGTATCTGACAAACACCGAAATCCGAAATGTGCTGGCCGCCTTCCTGTTTACAAACGACGATGTCTTCCAACCGATTCATACCTTGAGCGGCGGTGAGCGCGGACGAATTTCCCTTGCCAAGCTGATGCTCTCGAACGCCAACTTCCTGATCCTCGACGAGCCGACCAACCACCTCGATATCGTATCAAAGGAGATTCTGGAAAACGCGCTGAAGGATTACACTGGAACGGTACTGTACGTTTCCCACGACCGTTACTTTATCAATCAGACTGCAACCCGGATTCTGGAGCTGACGGGACAAACACTCGTCAACTATATCGGAAATTACGATTACTATCTGGAGAAAAAAGAAGAGCTGACCCGCATCTATGCTCCTGCTGCCGATGCCGCCGCTCCGGAAGAAACAGCGGCTCCTTCCGAAGCCTCCTCCACAAAGCTGGACTGGAAAGCGCAGAAAGAAGAACAGGCACGTCTCCGCAAGAAAGAAAACGAGCTGAAAAAGACGGAGAAACGAATTGAAGAGCTTGAGACACGCGATTCGGAAATTGATGAGGAAATGTCGAAACCGGAAGTCGCAACGAATGTGGCAGAGTGTGTGAAATTAAGCAAAGAGAAAGCAGAGATTGCCGCGGAACTCGAAGAGCTGTATGAAAAATGGGAAGAGCTTGCCGAATAGGCCTGGTTTTCCCCGGAAAATTCAAAACAGAAAAAGCCCGGTCCGGCGCATCCCTTTTTGCGGGAATGCCGGATCGGCTTTCTTTTTTGCTTCGTTTAATTATTTCTCCAGCTCCTCGCGGATGGCCAGGATGAAATCACGGCTGTTTAATACGGTCGGATTTTCCATGGTGGTGATCAGCGCAAGGTCTTTTGTCATTTTCCGCTCTCGATCGTTGCGATCGTTGCTTTTTCCAGACGGTCTGCAAATGCGGAAAGTTCTGCGTTTCCATCCATTTCCCCGCGTTTTCTGAGTGCGCCGGTCCATGCAAAATGGTGGCCACGGAGTTGGTGGATGTCTCCTCACCTTTTAAGTGACGGTAATAGTGGCGCTGTACGGTTCCGTGCGCAGCCTCGTACTCGTAATATCCGTGCGGGGATACGAGAACAGAAGTCATCATCGCAAGGGAACCGAAGGCGGAGGATACCATGTCGCTCATGACATCGCCGTCGTAGTTCTTGCAGGCCCAGATAAAGCCGCCCTCTGCTTTCATGATGCGGGCAACGGCGTCATCGATCAGAGTGTAGAAGTAGGTAATGCCTGCTTCTGCAAATTTCTCTTTGTACTCTGCATCGAAGATCTCCTGGAAGATATCCTTGAAGCGGTGATCATACTTCTTGGAAATCGTATCCTTGCTTGCAAACCACAGATCCTGTTTCGTGGACAGTGCGTACTCGAAACAGCTTCTCGCGAAGCTTTCTATGGAGTTATCCAGATTGTGCATGCCCTGAATGACACCGGCGCCGGTGAAGTTGTGGATCAGCTCTCTTGTCTCGGTGCCGTCCTCAGCCGTATAAACCAGCTCTGCTTTTCCCGGTCCCGGAATGCGCATTTCTGCATTTTTATAGACATCTCCGTATGCATGACGGCAATCGTGATCGGTTTTTTCCAGTTGCGCACGCACGGCTCGATGCCTTTTACGACAATCGGGGTACGGAAAACGGTTCCGTCGAGCATGGCACGGATCGTTCCGTTCGGGCTCTTCCACATTTCTTTCAGATTGTACTCGGTCATACGCGCTGCATTCGGCGTAATGGTGGCACATTTGACTGCTACACCGTATTTCTTGGTAGCGTTTGCGGAATCTACGGTTACCTGATCGTTCGTCTCGTTTCTGTGTTCCAGTCCCAGATCGTAATATTCCGTTTTCAGGTCAATAAACGGGAGAAGCAGCTCATCTTTGATCATTTTCCAGAGAATTCTGGTCATCTCATCTCCATCCATCTCTACCAGAGGAGTGGTCATCTGAATTTTTTCCATAGTAGGCCTCCTTTTTCTATTCCCGTTTATTGTATAAAGTATCCTATAGCTTGTCAAGTCAAAATTCGCCTGATTTTTTGGCATTTTCCCATAAATTCACACAATTTTTGCAGGATGAGAGGTGTTTTCCTTCATTTTTCTTTTTTTATGCTGCCGCACAGTGTCTCACAGAAGAGACAGAAAACGGTCTGTTTGAAGCATCCCATGCCCCTGACGGTTGCGCGGAAGGCCAAGGTCTCTCGCCGATTCGCAAAGCAGCATTTTCGCCTGGACATTTGTAAGATCCGGAACCCGTTCAAGTGCCAAAGCCACGGCTCCGGACACCCGCGGTGCCGCCATCGAGGTGCCGCTCTTCACCACATATTCCTTCCTGCTTCTTCCAGGCGCGCAGGAAATGAGACGTTTTCCAGGCGCGACAAGATCCGGTTTGCAGACGCAGTCCCGTGTCGGGCCGCATCCGGAGATTCCTCTTCTTGGCTCCAGCAGATCGCCCGCTCCCACGGTGATCACTTTTCTGCTGCTCCCCGGCGCCGTAATACTGCCCGGAGCGGGCCCCAGATTTCCGGCCGCTGTCACAACAGTGATCCCGTCATCCCAGGCGCGCTCCACCGCCTGTACTAGCAGATCATCCACCGTTTTTTCCTGCTCTGTTGTTCCCACTGAAATATTTAAAATGCGGATATTAAGTCTTATTCGCTCTTTGCACACCCAGTCAATCGCCGCGAGGATATCCTGCTTTCTTCCATTTCCCCTTCGGTCCAGAATCTTCACTACGACAAACCGGCATCCCGGTGCCGCACCCTGGTATTTTCCGCCGGACGCTCTTCCACTTCCGCCAAGGATACCACAGACATGCGTTCCGTGTCCATTGTCATCGTAAGGCGTCTCCCGCCCGTACACAAGATCCCGGAAGGCTACAATCCGGCCGTCAAAATCCATATGGGGAAAAATCCCTGTATCCAGCACGGCGGCTGTAATTCCTTTTCCTGTCAGATTTTCCTGCTCTTTCATCCATAAGCCCCTGTGTATTCTTATCTTATGGTATGCAAAAAAGGCTGCCTTTCGCAAAGAACAGCCTTTTTGTTTTTCTTTTCTATACTTAAAACTGAATCTGCTTTTCCCCTTTCCGTTTCCAGAGAGCTGCTGCAAGCGGGATGCCGCAGAGCTCAGCCAGGACAAAGGCGCCCCATATCAGATTCAGGTTTCCAAATCCTTTGAGAAGAAATGCAAACACCAGCGGCAGAATCGCCTGGCGTGTCATGGATATGTACATACTTCTTTTCCAAGGGAAAGTCCCTGCAGCGCCGCCTGATAGATCAGACCTGGAATCGAAAGCAGATAGGCACCGACAGAATGCGGAGCGCCGGGACTCCAATGCGCATCAGATTGTCCGAGGCATCATATTGTATGTATGGCAATAAAAAACAGGAAGATATCTGCCAAAACCGTTTCGGTAAAGATCTTCCTGTCCTTTTTTCAGAAACTTTTCAAAAACATTACTTCTGCTGCTCCATTCGCTTCAGTTCCGGCAGAACCAGAATCAGCATGGTGATAAAGCAGAGACTTCCGCCGATTACGTTTGATACCGGTTCGGCAAGGAATACACCGTCCGTTCCCATGTGGAGTACGTACGGCATCAGATAGGTGAGCGGTACAACAATGAAGACTTTTCGGAGCAGGGAGAAAAAGATCGCCTGCTTCTTTTTATTCAGAGATTTGAATACGGTCTGTCCAATGTACTGCAGATCCATGAAAATGAATGCTGCAAAGTACTGCTTCAGAGCCGGAACCGCATCTGCGGTCAGTACCGCATCCGAACTGAAAATACCGATCAGCGCATGCGGCGCCAGAACAATCACGCTCCACATCACTGCGGTATAGCCGAGGATCATCGCACTCATGACACACATCGCCTTGCGCACGCGGGCCGGACGGCGTGCACCGTAATTATAGCTCAAAATCGGAGAAGTTCCCTCATTCATTGCATAGATCGGTGTCTCGACGAGCTGACGCACGCTCGATACGATCGTCATAACAGAGATGTAAATATCACCGCCGGTCACAGAGAGTACGTTGTTGCAGCAGATCGTGACAAGGCTGTTGGTCAGCTGCATGATAAATCCCGCGGTACCGAGGCTGACAATATTTTTCGCATAGCCTGCACACTCAGAAATTTCATTTTTCCGCACAAAGCGCACTTTCAGTTCCGATTTCCGGGTCAGGAAATACAGAACGAACACTGCGGAAAGTGTCTGGGAAATCACAGTTGCAATCGCAGCCCCCTGCACACCAAAGCCAAACACAAAGATAAACAGCGGGTCAAGCAGCAGGTTTGCGACCGCTCCGATCGTGACGGAAAGCATACCAACGGTCGAGTAGCCCTGCGCGTTGATGAACGGGTTCATGCCGGTTGCCACCATCGACGGCAAAGTTCCGATCAGATAAATCATCATATAAGGATACGCGTAGACCATCGCATCTGCCGATGCGCCGAACAGTGATAGCAGTGGACGGGCAAACAAAAAGCCGATCACCATCAGTATGACAGCACAGACACATACCATGGAATACGACGTATTCATAATACGTTCCGCCTTTTTTGATCATTCTTTCCACGCTCAATCGAAAACAGCGGAGCGCCGCCGCTTCCAAACAAGTTGCTGAATGCTGTGATGATAACGATCAGCGGAAAGCACAGACCGACTGCACCGAGTGCCGCCGTTCCTACCTCCGGGATCCGCGCGATGTAGACGCGGTCTACAATATTGTACAGCAGACTCAAAATCTGAGCAACCAGCATCGGGAGCGCTGCCCCGAAGATGTTTCCGGTTACGGTTCCATGTTCGAAATCAATTCGTTTCATTTGTTCCCTCATTCCCTTCTTTTTCACTTGCTTTTCAGTATAGCATGGCGTATTCTATATGTAAATTATTGTTTTTATATTGAAATTGAATAATTTTTATATAGTTTTTTCAGGAGGATTTTTATGGAACTTCGACAACTCGAATACTTCCGCGCCATCGTGGACGCGGGAACCATCAGCGGGGCGGCACGGGTGCTGCATATGACACAGCCGCCGTTAAGTTATCAGATCAAAATGCTGGAGGAAGAGCTTCAGGTGCCTCTTCTCATCCGCGGTACAAAGAAAATCACCCTGACCGAGGCAGGAAAAACACTGTATGAACAGGCAGGAACGCTTCTGATGCTTGCGGATCTCACCAGGCGCGAAGTCGTAAAATCCAGTCAGTCTGCGACACTCCACATCGGCATGACGCCATCCACCGTTTCGCTGCTCGCCGACTATCTCCTGCGATTTTCCCGGAAATACCCGCACATCCATTTTGATGTCCACGAGTTCTACCTTTGCTTTAAAAGACCAGCTCGAAAATCACATGGTGGATCTCACCACGCTCCGCACGCCAATCGTTTTAAATGGCTGCGAGACGAAGACCCTTTTAAAAGAGAGCATCACCGCCATGGCACTCCCTTCTCACCCGCTTTTTGCCGGGCGTGAAACCCTTTCGCTTACGGAACTTGCCGAGCAGCCGCTGATTCTGTCGAACCGCTACCGGAAATACATGCTCTCCGCTTTCGAGCAGGCGGGTCTGTTCTGCGATATCTATCTCACCTGCGAGGACGCCCGCACGGCAATGACAATGGCAGAAAAAGGCCTTGGCATCGCTCTTCTGCCGGCCTCCATGCTGAATCTTACCCATAAATTAAAGGCCTGCACCATCACAGATGCAGACCTTACAACCGAAATCCTGCTTGCCTGGCGCAAGGGGCGCCTTCCGTCTGAACTTCGGGCTTTTCTGGAATTGTGGGATGAAAATGACTCCCTCAATAATCAAATTCATGTTCCCCAACCGTAATCGTCTGCGTCAGTTTTTCATTCTGATACGGTTTACGGATCTCAATTAGATTCAGAACGGTGTAACCACGCTTTCTCAAAAATTCAATCATCCTGTGGTTATTGGGATGGACATAGTTGTAAACCGTATCGTTTCCATAAGAAGCTGCAATTTCTTCTGCCTTGCCATGCAGTGCGGCAGCGACTCCCTGCCGGCGGTACTCTTCTCTGACAAAGATGGATTCCACCCACACCACCTCGCTCTCAATACGACAGACAACATAACCTGCGTATTCGCCATGCACCGTAGCGGCAAACACTGGAAATCCTGCTAAAAGGTATTCCTTCATTTCTTCCCGTCCGTCTTCCACGTTCGGTTTTGATGCAATTCCTTTATAGGAACGCAGTTCTACTCGAAACAGCGCAACCATTTCTGCAAGGGCATCGTTTACCTGCCTGATTTCTACCAGTTCTATTTTTTCATGGTTTCTCTCTCCTGCCACTGTCGTTCTTTTTCCTATTTGCAATTCGTCTCGCTGCTCATATCCGTGATCGAAGTATATCAGGCTTCTTTTCTCTTGCGAAACAAATATTCATCCAATTGTTTCCGAATCGTTTCCGGTATTTCTCTTGCCACCGGGCAGACCGCTGCGTTTGCGAATCTTCTGGTAAATACTGTCAGGAAATCAATATCTTTTTGCAGCTGCTCCATCGACATCACATCTTTGACATCGTAGCGGCAGTGAATCGGGGCGACATTTCCGTTGGCAATACGCGCAAACGAAACAGCCGGAACCCCATGATCGGCAAATGGCGTGGAATCACTGGAATAGACGCCGTTTTCTGCTGCGATTGGAAAGCCAACTTCTGCAGCCATATAGCTGATGTAATGGGTAAGCTTTTCTTCTGCCGATACGCAGGCGATAAATTTTCCCATATACGTTCCGATCATGTCCAGATTGATGTTCAGTACGATCTGTCTCAACTCTTTCTCATGATCTCTGACATACGCCTTCGATCCTAAAAGTCCTCTTTCTTCGCTTCCGCAGAATACAAACCGAAGACCATAATTCAGCTCTTTCCCTTTCATCTGCTCCATGATTCCAAGAAGCCCTGCGCATCCGCTCATGTTGTCATATGCACCATGCGAAAGCGATGTCGTATCATAATGCGCGCTTAAAACGATCCATTCTTCTCTTTTTCCCGGCAATTCTGCAATCACATTATGGGATTCTCCATCGTATTCCTTCTGCCGGATTTCCAGACGGATCTGTTTTACTTTATTTTTCACAAGTTCTACTGCCTGTGCGGAGTGAATCATAGCGCAGAGCACTTTCTTTTCCTCTCCGACAACGGCTTCCCGAAGATCTCTCTGATCAATGTCTGTATGTGGGTAATAGCTGTTTCCATATTGGAACAGAATCGCTTTCGCGCCTGCTTTCATCAAATCCTGGTACGCAAAAATCCGATTCCCTGCGTATCCATCAGCACAATTTTATCTTTTGCACCGGCAACGGAAACCGGATCGGTTCCCGGCATATAGTAGAGTTCGCCTTCGACACTTCCGCTTCCGCAGCATGTGAGAGCTTTGCATGAAATTTCCATCCCGTCTGCATACAAATGTGCCTCTTCGATTTCGCCCATCGCAACGCGGAAACCTTCCAGTTTTGCCGGGACTCCTAATGCTTCACACTGCTCCTTTAAATAGTTTGCAACCTGCAATTCTTCTTTTGTACCGCTTGCATGTACAAATCTGTCTGGTCAAAAATAGATTTTAACTTCATATTTTTAGTTCTCCTTTATAACCATTTTTTCTGTATATCATTTGCTAACATAACCATGTTATTTCGTACAACTTTTTTAAAAAACTGTGATGGTGTATCTGTTCCTCTTTCTCATTCCCATGATTTATGTTTTTCCAGAGCTCAGAGAGACTCGATCAGTCCTTTGATTCCCTGCTCTTTATAGATATCTTTATAGTATTGGACTTCATCCTTGATCAGCTCATCGATCACCTGCATGCCAAGCAGCTCCACCGGCGCCTGGTCATCTGTGAGGATATAATTTCCTTTCTGATATTCTGTAAGATTTGACGTAACTTCCTGCATCATATTTTTCAGGTTTACGTTTGTAAGTTCCCCCGTATGTTTCGTCAGATTCTTTACGATGTCCGAATCGTCCGACGCAAAGAGTTCCCGGTTGGACGATCCTGCCACATCCACTGTAACCGCTGTATCAAAGACACTTCCAATCGTATCCGAAAGGTACTGATTGATGTTTCCTTCCTTCATTCCACGCATATTCATGTTTACCACCATAACGCCATCGTCCTTCAGATGTGATTTGACCAGTTCAAAGAACTCTTTGGAGGACATCTGGAATGGAATTGTGATATCCTGATATGCATCGACCATAATCACATCATACGTTTTCTGCGATGCATTTAAAAACGCTCTTCCATCGTAAGTAGTCACCGGAATATCCTCGGAAAGTGAAAAATATTTCCGCGAGAGATCCGTGATCTTTTCATCAATCTCTACACCCTCAATGTTCATGTTCCCAAAATATTTCTTACACTGTGTGGCGTAGGTTCCCGTACCCATGCCAAGGATCAGCACATCCATCTGATCTGTCGGCTTGTCTTTGATCATAAGCGGCGCCGCCATCGCATAATCATAGTACATTCCGGTCAGTTCATCCTGCTTCATATAGACAGACTGTACGCCAAACAGAACATTGGTAGACAATGCTACTCTCTTATCATTTTCGTACACCTGAAGATAGTTGTATACAGACTCTCCCTCATATGTCAGGTTGTTTTCCCAGAATGCGAAGGAATCGGAATAACCTGTTCCACAGCAGAACGCGAAAATAAGTACCGATGCAATCACTTCTTTTTCCCTGCTTTTTCCATCACAAAATACACGATGGATAACGCAAGTAAAATTCCCGCAAAGATCAGAAAAGTGATCGATGTTCCAACCGCAGGGATCGTAACAAACGTCGGCACAAAGGTACCAATAATGCTGCCGATCGTATTGAATGCTCCCAGTGTTCCCACCGTTTTTCCGTTATCATCCAGATTGCTCACCGAATATTTGACCAGCGACGGAGTTACCGTACCCAGTAAAAATAACGGGAACACAAAAATTACCATACAGGCCACAAACGCAGCCAGGATCAGAAAATTGTTATTTACGGAAAAAATCAGAACCGCAGAAATGCCAACAATGATATATTTTCCGACCACGGGAATTAACGCAATCCATAAAGCAGCTACGATGATACGTCCATAGAGCTTGTCCGGATTGGGCGACTTGTCCGCCGTTCTGCCTCCATAGATATTTCCCAGTGCCATAGCAATCATGATGGTTCCGATGATGATCGTCCATACAATCTGTGAAGAACTAAAATACGGGGCAAGCAGCCTGCTCGCACCAAGTTCTACCGCCATCACAGACATTCCGGAAAAAAATTCTGTCAGATACAAAAATAACTTGTTTTTTAAGATGCCACGATTTTTTCTTTCCATGTCGACTCCTTTTTTATTTTATCTTTTTGCTGCCATCATGCCGGCAAAAGAGTGAAACATACCGCAAAATGGAACGCACAGAATGCGGAAATGATTTTTCAAACGCGCTCTACTATCATACTATAGACTTCTTTGGAATTTTGCAATATATTTTTCCATGACTCTTAATGTCCAAACAGCCATCCCATATTTTTTCATCCCGACAGAACAGATAACCGCCTCCGTGCTGATAAGTCACTTTCGTTCCTGCAAAGTAATTTTTCTCTTTTATATCCAGTACCAGCAAATTGTCTATTTCGGATTTTGCTAAACCCTGCTCTGCATACAGCTCATATAAAATCTGATACGCTTCTTTAAACGGTTCTGATCCATAATATTCATCACTTTCGCCAATCACAAAATAGACCGGTGTTTTTGCCTCTGTCACCGGTTCATATGCTCCATCCCATTTGGAGCTGCACATGAGCGCTGCAGTAAACAGTTCCGGCTTTTTTCCCAGGATCAGCGCCAGCGTTTCTCCTCCGCCGGAATAGCCGTTACTATATACTTTTTCCGGTTCTGCTGCCCCTTCTGATGCTGCTGCCCCTTCTGTTTCTTCCAGCTCTGTCATTTCTTCTGTGTTTCTTTTTTCTTCTGTATCCTTTGAATCCTCTATCTGTTCAGATCCCGCTGCCGGAACATCCATATTCCTTTTTCCAGCGCTTTTAAAAAACTATCTGGATAGCAGAAGCGATATAGCAAAAATAGCAAAGCAAACCGTAATCAGCATTATTTTTCTTTTTGTCATAATGTGAATTCCTCCTTTTTTTACTATTTTTAATCATAGCAAAACGAGACCTCCATAAGAAGTCTCGTTTTTTTCAGTCATAACCTTTCCGTTTATTCTTCTGGTCAAAGCTCTACCACTTTCGTTGCCAGCTTTCTGGCAAACCTTGCATCATGCTCCACGATCAGCATCGTTGGCTGGAACTGCGCAATCAGTTTCTCAATCTGCATCCGTGAAAATACATCAATATAATTCAGCGGTTCATCCCACAGATAGAGATGCGCAGGTGTTAAAAGGCTGGCAGCAATCAATACTTTTTTCTTCTGTCCCTCGGAAAATTCCTCCATGTTTTTTACAAACTGTTCTCTGTCCAGATCCAGGCTGCGCAACATGGAAAGGAGCATTGGCTCATCAATTTCCTGCTTTTTGGCAAATTCTTTCAGCGTTCCGGACAGATGCGAGGTATCCTGGTTGATATAGGAAATAACGAGATTTGAGGCAATCGAACAGGTACCCGTTGCCATTATATTTTCGCCGGAAAGATTTTCGCATCCGGACATCGTAATTTTCCGCTTTTCGATTCCGCCATTGGAAGAATTTTGCAGGTTCTGCGTCAGAATATACTTGATCAGGCTGGATTTTCCACAGCCATTTTTTCCTTTCAGAAAAACACGGTCTCCTTGTTTCAGTTCAAAATTCAATCCGGTGATCACATTCTCTTTTCCATCCCGGTATTTTAAGGAAAAATCCCTGCATTCGATCAGCCGTTCTTTGTAATGGGAAAGCGGCATAATCTTTAAATCTTTTACCGTTTCGATATCTTTTAACAGCCCTTCCTTTTTCTCGATCTCCCGGTCCATTCTCTCCTCGTACGCTTTGACGCGCGACTGCATTTTCTTCGTCTTTGCTCCGATATACGATCGTGTCGATATCGATCTGTCATGTTCTTTGGCTGGATCATATCCAATCTTGGTATTTTCATTTTTTTCTGCCCAGCGCGAAGAACAATCGGCGGCTGCCTTTAGTTTTCCAATTTCTTTTACACGTTTTTCATGTTCCATTCTGGCAAAATGATCTGCTTTTTCCTTGTTTTCCCACCAGCTGGAAATTGCCGCTCTGTACTTCGATCGAGGCCCGGTTTAAAACCAGCACATGATCGATGCAGGCATCCAGCAGATCCCTGTCGTGGGATACCAGAATAAATCCTTTTTTTGACGCCAGATATTTTTTGATAATCTCTCTGGCGTCCTGATCCAAATGGTTGGTGGGTTCATCGATCAGCAGAAAATCATTTTCACCGGAAAAAAGGACTGCAAGCATAACCCTGGTCCGCTCCCCAAAGCTTAACGTACCAAATGGTCTGTACAAAAGTTCTGCGTCCATATCCAGTTTTTCCAATTCACAAAGAACTCTCCAGCTCTCTACTCCCGCTTTCCAGTCTTCCATCAGCTCCGCTGCTGTCCGTTCCAGATCTTTTTGTTTCACCGGATACGGAAAATAATCGAAGACAACCGAGCGGGTGATCGCTCCCTGGTATTCGTATTTTCCCAGGAGTAACTGAAGAAACGTTGTCTTTCCCTTTCCGTTTCTTCCCACAAAACCAAGCTTCCAGCTGGTGTCGATTGAAAACGATACATTTTCAAAGATTGTATCATAACTTCCTTCATACCCAAAAGTTAGATTACTGACATTGATCTGTGCCATAAAAACTCCCTTCTGCCTGTTTTTCTTTTTCTCACGCATAAAAAATTCTGCCTAGAGTATTTAAAAAGCGAGCCCGCTTTGCGTACGCAAAACAGACCCGCATCCTAAACAGACACAGCGTGCATGGCACTGGTGTCGGAACATAACGAATCGTCTGAGTATCTAATTTAAGCGTACACAAAATAACCTGTTTCAAACAGGTCCTATCAAAATACAATTGTGTTTTCCAGCTTAAATTATTTCAGATACATTCCCTCACCTTTACACGTTCATGTTCTTTCTTTTTTCTAGTTAGCAACCACCAGTTCACTGGTGGTTTATTATTAGCCCTCCAAAGGGCTATTGTTACTATTCGCCCCAAAGGGCGGTATCGCAAGCACTTTTGCTGGCCCGCTATAAAGCGGTACTACTCGAATCTTCTCGTCTCGATTCTTCTGCTTGCTCTTTTATATACTTTTGAACTGCTTCATCTGTTATATTGCCAATCGTTTCAACATAATATCCTCTAGCCCAAAACGCTTTATCCCATTTACTTTGCAACTCAGGATGCCTGTCATAAATCATTAATGTGCTTTTTCCTTTCAGATACCCCATAAAATCTGATACTCTGAGTTTTGGTGGAATTGCTACGCTTAAATGTACATGATCTATACATACCGCTCCTGCAATTATCTCTACATTTTTATACTGGCATAAAGTTGCTATTATCTCTCGGACATCTCTGCGTATTCTCCCATACAATACCTTCTTTCGGTATTTAGGAATAAACACAATGTGATACTGGCATTTCCAACGAGTATGTGATAAACTTTTATTGTCCATTTGGACCGCCTCCTTTGATTTTGAGTTTGGCTTGCGACACCATTCTCATTCTATCACAGGAGGCTTTATTTTGTTATCCTCACCACTTCCGACTACTCTATTCTCCCCAGCATAGCTGGGGGATTAGACTTTTCATTAACAATATTATCTTTATATGCAGCATATGCTATATCAAAATTTCCTTGAGGGAACAATAACTCATTCGGATGCATTACTCCTGTAATTAACTCTTTGAGATGCATGGAGGACTCATGTATATACTCCATCAATACGTCACTATATTGAATCTTCTTATCTACTAATTTCCACTCTTCCTCTGCTTTTTCTGCAATATTAGTACTATATATCTCTTCAATATAAAATCCTTCTTTATCCAAATGAAGATATTTGTTTTCTTTTAAAGCCATCAACCATCGCATAAGTAGCTGCTCATATTTCGGTATTACATTTAAAATACCTTTAATTTGTTCGAAGGAGTATCGCTTTTCAACATCCTCAAATACTTTTTCATTTACCAAAAAGCGTAAGATATACATCAAGGCTGTTTTATCTGCTTTTTCAATCCATTCTTGAAATTCCTTTCTTGTAAATTGAAATTTAAATTCTTTCTCCTCATCAATTATTTTTTTCTCTATTACCTTTTTTTCTTGCTTGCCTTTATTTCCTAGAATGTAAGCAGTTAAACTACCCTCATTACTTTTTACAACTACTGCATTTTCTATTCCCGGGTATCTCTTTAATGCATTTTCTATTTCGCCTAACTCCACTCTGTATCCATTAATTTTTACTTGTGTATCTTTTCTTCCTACAAATTCAATTACCCCATCTTCCCTATATAAACCCAAATCACCCGTTTTATATACTCTTTCCTCAATTTCAGTAATAAATTGAAATTTTTGATCTGAGAGAGTTACATCATTCATATATCCTTTCGCAAGACTCTTTCCAGCTATACAAATCTCTCCTATAACATAATCAAGGCAAGGCAAATTCTTTTCATTCAAAATATAAAATCTTTGATTAGATAAAGGAATTCCATAAGGTATATTTTTATCCGTACTTTTTACTCTATCCGTTGGATAATATATGGACCAAATGCCCCCTTCCGTAGCTCCGCCCAAACTAATACATTGAACATTTGGCATTTTTTGATGAATTTTTTCAACTAATTTAACTGGAATCCAATCCCCTGATAGCAAAATTAAGCGCAATGTATCCAGCTTGTACTCGGTAGTCTGTAAATAAGCCATATACATTTCCATTTGCGCCGGAACCAAATTAAGCACTGTTACACCATGTTCCTGACATAGTTTAAACCAAAAGGAAACTTTTTCCTTTTCTGTTTCTGATGGTAAAATCAATGTTGCCCCAACAAAAAATGTCGCAAAAATATCAAATACAGATAAATCAAAGTATAAATTTGAAATTCCGAATATTCTATCTTTCTCTGAAATATTAAATTTCTTGCACATATCCATAATTGTATTCATCGCTGCGGCATGACTCATCTCTACTCCTTTTGGAATTCCTGTACTTCCAGATGTAAAAATACAGTATGCCGTTGACTGTGGATCAATATACTTATATTTTATATCCCATACGTTGTTAAGCATTTCCGCATTTAGCAATATACTTTTTTCATCTTTCCAGCATGTTTGTTCATCACATATATTCAATTTTATATTAGCTTGAATCATTATTTGTTGTATCCGTTCAGCTGGTTGCGTAATATCAATTGGCACATATACTGCTCCAACTGACATTACCGCAACCACTGACGCAACTTGCCATACACCTTTTTCAAGCAAAATGCCTATTTTATCCTCTTCCTCTACATTTTTTTCTATTAATCGCTGTTGAATTGCACTTACATATTTTAGAAGATCGCTATATGAATATTTCTCTTTCTGATAAATAAGCGCAGTATTATAAGGTGTATTCCTACATCTCGTAAAAAAACCATCAACTAAAGATTTCTCATCAAAAGGGGTATTGGTATCATTAACTCTTGCCCGTATTTCTTTTGTTCTATCGCTTATCCCTACTTCTAAATTTTTTCAAAAAATCCTCGTCGCTTATGCTTTTATTAATTAGCTGGATGAATGATGCAAACATTTCATCAATTAATCCTTTTGGAAATACCCCATCTCTTATATCCCAATTAATCAATATTCCATTTATTTGTTTACTGATTTGGCAATCTATAATAACCTGAGGCGTTTCACTTATTTTATATAATAATTGTCTCTTACTTAATGTGCTGTCTTCACTTTCGCCCCCTATTGTACTTGTAAAAACATACGGGAAAAGATTTTCTTTTCCTTTTCTTTTTAGTTCCCGCAAAACTGCTATTCCAGTAAAGCTATCATGTGCTAAATTTTCAAATAAATTGCTTTGTACCTTCTCTACTTGTGCGTTTACTTTTCCCTCAAACGTTCCATCGAATTCAAATAACGATGTTGTTGTAAAATCCCCTACTATTCTCTGAATATCCTCATGAATACTTGGTCGTTGTAGGGTTGTAATATTAACTGTAAATTGACTATTTCTTGACCAATTGTTTAATGTTGCACAATACAAATACAAAAGCAATGCTGTCGGAGTAAAATTTAATTTCTCACATTTACTCACCAAATATTGCCACTTTTTAGGATCAACTGTATATTCTTTACATATGAAAGTTCCTTTCCTTATAATCTCCGGTTCCTCTCTTGTATACAGCTCCGGTTTTCCAGGAAAAACATCAACCTTATTCAGCCAATATTTTTCATCCTCATAATATTTGATTAAAAAATTTATATCCTCTTTCTGATTCTGATTATATATTTATATAATCTCTGAAATTCAGTGTTAGCTTTTCCATTTTTTGATTATTGTACAATTTCTCCAAATCACTAATAATCAAATCTATACTAACAAAATCTCCAATTAACATATCCAATGACAAGCATAAAATGCTCGCATTGTCATGGATGAACAGACATAAATCAAACAAAATATCCTTCTCTGGATCATATTGTTTAAATTGCATTTCTTCCCTCTTGGCAAGTATTTTATGTTTTATTTTTTCTTTCTCCCAGCCTCTTATATCGTAAATTTGGACAGGTGCATTAAATATGTATGGTAAAAATCTTTGCTCGCCTTCTTTCGAAAATTGAACTCTTAGCATTTCATGTCTTTCAATAAGTTTTTTTACAGCATCTCGAAAAATAATCTCATCTGTAAATTCAGTTAAAACTCAGCATAAACTTTACAACCTATTCCACCATAAAGATACCCCTGATTTCTTCCAAGCAGATATGCTGTCTGAATATCTGTAAGCGGAAATGGCTTGTATTTTTGATCTTCGCTAGATTGAATTTTTTTTCTCTCTTTTCTGTTTAAGTATTCTATAATTGCGTCTTTATTTACTTTTATATTTTGTTTTAGTTTTTCATCGAAACGCCGACTGGACTTCTAAAATGCAATTTCCCATTTTCAATCCATAATTGTATTTTTCTTTTAGCGCATTCTTCAATAATACTTTTTAGTTCCATCTTTTCACCCTGCCTTAATAATTTTCAAACACAATAAATTTTATCTACCCTTCCGATTTCCAAATTATTTTGCAATTATCTTTTATAATATTCCTTCATTATAGTCCTCCGTCTTTTCTATAATTCTCTTTGCCAATTTTCTTACACTCGCATTTTCATACAAATCTTTTATCGTTATTACGATATTATATTTTTCATTTATCTTCCTTATTAGTTTCAATGCATTTAATGAATCTCCTCCAATTGAGAAAAATTCTTTATCAACACTTACGCGAATCCTCAGGATATTTTCATACTCGTCTAAAAGTCCCCTTTCCAAAGGAGTTGTTATTTCTGTTTTTTCCTTATTATTTTCTTCCTCGTATTGATACTCTTCTGCCAATTTTTTTCTATTTATCTTGCCATTATCTGTAAGTGGAAACTCATTTATATTAAAAATCCGCTTTGGTATCTCATATTTAGGAATTGTCGATTCTAATTTTTTCTTAATTATTTTTTCATCGTAATAAAGTTTTCCTTCTACTATTCCAATTATTACAATTCCATTGTTCCTTTTAATAGGAATTACCACAGACCTATTTTCTGGGAAAATATCGGATACAGCAGCTTCAATTTCGCCCAACTCTACCCTGTACCCATTGATTTTCACCTGATTATCCAGTCTTCCAAGGAATTCAATATTACCGTCATTCCAGTACCGTCCCATATCCCCGGTACAATACAGTCGTTCTCCATTTCTATCTAAAACAACAAATTTTTCCTCTGTTTTTTCTTTATCGTTTAAATATCCCTGTGCAACACCGTCTCCGGCAATATAAAGCGTCCTGGTACCCAGTCCGGACAATCTTCCATATTCTGATCCAGAATATAATACTTCTGGTTTGCAAGTGGTTTTCCATACGGAATACTCTTCCAATCTTCCGGCACAACCTCTGGAATCTCGAAATGATTAGACCAGATACTGCCTTCTGTTGCTCCTCCAAGAGCAACAATCTCAACATTCTGGAACAGATTACGAATTCTCCCCGGAAGTGAAACAGGAACCCAGTCGCCACTCATCATTATCAACCGCAGCGATTGTGAAGTTACCTGCCTTTGATATTCCTCATATTCTGCCAGCATTTCTACAAAAGCTGGCACGCTGTTCCATACGGTAATATTCTCATGATTCAACCAGTGAATCCAATGCGCTGGATCTTTTCCATATTCCGGATCCGGAAGAACCAATTTCCCACCTGCGCCTAAAATGCCAAAAACATCATAAACAGACAGGTCAAAATGAAGATTGGAGATTCCAAACGCCGTATCCTGTTCTGTAATCTGATAGCGTGCATTGATATCCAGTATCGTATTCACTGCATTATGGTGAGTAATCATTACTCCTTTCGGCATCCCGGTTGTTCCCGACGTATAGATTACATACGCAAGGTCTCCCGCCTTATTCTCCTGTGCTTTGTATTCAGAATCGGTTTTTAATTCAGACACAGAAATACAATCCCACTCGTGCAGCCATTCGGTATCCTGATCATACGCCTGATTCTGCACAAGAATGATTCTTGTTCCACTATCACGGAGAATCTTTTCAACTCGTTCTCTCGGATTATGGATATCTATCGGAAGATATGCGGCTCCGGCAAACATGATTCCATAAACAGCAACTACCTGCTCCCACCCTTTTTCCATAAATACAGCTACCGTCTCTTCTTTTTTTATTCCCATGCTCTGCAACTGCCCGGAAATGTAAAACGCTTCTTCTTTTATCTCCCGATATGTCATCCGCCTGCTGCACGTTACCAGCGCCTCCTTATCCGGAAATTTGTCTGCCGACTCCAAGAATAATCCATCCAACGTTTTCTCTTCAAATTCAGCCGCCGTTTCATTCGCCTGACGCCGTTTTTCTGAAATTTCCGCTGTTACCAGACTTGCCGTTTTTTCCTGCATGATCTCCGGATGAACTGCTAGCGTATGAAGCAGGCCGGTATATGCCCGGAACATCTCATCCAGCATTCCTGGATAAAATAATTCGTCCACGGAATCCCAAAACAGGCATAAACAGCCATCCATTTCAACCACCTGATGATCCAGCCACACCTGCGGCGTCTGTGAAATGTTATAGTTCAGTTTTCCAAGCCACTTTCCTTCATTCCACTGCTCCACGCCAAGACCACTGGTAAACACTACCGGCATAATAGCGCCCCGCATATTTCCAGTCTTTTTCTTTAATTCGCGCTCCAGTTCAACCGCGCTATAAGCTGTATGCTCCAGATCTTCTGTAAGCTGCTTCTGAATTGCCTTTGTCCTTTCCGCAAAATTATTCCCTGCATTCTTTATCTCCAGCAATGTCAGTGTTGTAAAATCTCCAATCAGATTGTTCACTTCCGGATGCAATTGTTTCCGGTCAAACTGCGTCAGATTAAGTGTAAAATCCTTATTACTGCTCCACAAGCGGAGAGTCTCCGCATAAGCACTCATCAAAAGAACAGAAGGCGTTACCTCCAGTCTTCCCGCCGCGTCTTTTACAGACTGCCATTCTTTCTGTGACAGTTTTGCGCTCCGGCGACAGAAACGCTGCTCTGTAATCTGGCTTTCGTTCTTTGCAAGCGGCAGATCCGGTGCGTCCGCAAAAGTCTCCACCCGGTCTTCCCAATATTTTTTATCTTTCTCATAAGCAGAGGTAGACTTTATCTGCTCCAGTCCCAGCACGTAATCCCGGAAAGACAAAGTAATCGACATTTCCGCTTTTCCATTTCGATATACTTCTGCCCACTCATCTAAGAGATGGAACATACTCCAGCCATCAAAGATAATATTGTCAAAACTGATATGGATTCTATGCTTCTGGTCCTCTATTTTAGTGATTCGCACATCAAACAGAGGCCATTCATCTGTCTGAATTACCTGATGAGACATCTCTGCCCGTTTTTCATCCAATGCCTTTTCTTTTTCTGTCACTTCCAATTGTCGGATATCCGTCACGTCAATATGATACTGGGGAGTATTCTCCAGTATGCGCTGCATACCATCCGGCTGGATAATAACACGCATCATCCCGTGCCTCTGTATCAACAGATTCCATGCCGTCTCTGCGCACTCAGTATCAAGGCCGTCTGCATCCAGTTCAAAATAACAGTGTGTTGCAACATTTCCCAATTCATACAATCCGCTTCTGCCAAGCCAGTAAGCATACTGCACATCGGTTAATGGGAACGAATGATATGCTTCCTCCAGATTCGGTTTGATCTGCAGTGTATCTTCTTTCTGTTCGGACTGTTCAATAGCTTTTGCCAGAGATTTTACGGTCAGATTTTCAAAAATCGTACTGATCGTTATTTTGCAGCCGAAGGTTGTCTGTACTTCCGAGATCAACCTTGTGGCAATCAGCGAGTCTCCCCCAAGGCTAAAATAATTATCTTCAATTCCGATATTTTCATATCCAAATAATTGTTTCCAGATATCTAAAAGCTTTTCTTCTGTTTCTGTCGTTGCCTTTGAAAATCGGATAACCGAAGTTTCTTCTTTAAAATCTTCCCGCAATTGCTTCCTGTTAATCTTCCCATTGGACAATGTTGGGAGCTGCTCCATGAAATGATAGTTCTGTGGAACCATATACTCCGGCAGTTTTTCTGACAGATATTCCTTAGTGCTCCATTATGATAGGACAGGACAGACGCCTGCTGTCTGCTGCAGCATATACATCTTCCATATCTCTCTGTCACAGCACAGTCTTCGCCCAATCCTGCCTCTGATAAACATTCTCTCCACAGCAGGCAGTCCGGGGTAACCAGCCCTGCTTCTTTTCTCTTGTCCCGAATATCCGCAAAACCATTTTCCAAAAAAGCCGCTGTAAGTTCCTGAAGGTATGTCCTTACCACAAGGTCAGTCATCAGCAATATTCCGTTTGGCTTCAGTAATTCCGCTACTTTCTTTACCGCATCCGCAGCATCAATATTTCTATGTAAAGCATTTACCGATATCACAACGTCATAACTATGCAAGGACATCTGCTGCTTATCCATGCCTTCTTCCAGATTCAGCATCTCAAACTCGACTCTCTCATATCCCGCAAGTTCTTTCTCTGCTTCCTGCAGAAAATATTTTGAAGAATCCGCATATGTATAAGCCACGCTTACATCTTCCAGTGCATTCAAAAACTGTCTTGTAATTGCAGTGTCCCTTGTACCAATTTCTATAATCTGGAGTGGCTCTTTTCTGCGTTCTTCTGCCAGAAGCCTTAATCCCTGCACCAGTCTTTCCACTGTTTCCTCGCAGCCCGGAATCCTCCGAAGCAGCATATTCGGAGCCAAAGCCGGCTCTTTCTGGTAGAATACGTCCAGCGGAACTTCATTCCCAGTAACCATATGCTTCAGATACGGCTTCAGTTTCTTAAAATACGTTTCCGCATCTCCAGCTTTTTCCGGTACAGCCACTTCCTTCCCGGTACGCGATAGTCTGCCGTCCTCTTCTCTCAGGATTCCTTCCTTCTTTAAAATTTCCAACCATCTTGCCACAGTATTCTTCTGTGTTTCTGTAATGCTCCCTTTTTCAAAAATTTCCTTTTGCGAAAGAACTTCCTTCTCTGATACAAAAACGCCTAACTCTATGAGTGTCTCCAGCATAAGCTGTACACATCTCTGGTCTGCATAGGCAAGGAAATTTTTGTATGCTGTCTTCCGTTCCTGCTGCATCTGCCAATTGCTGACATCATCCTTCAGTTCTTTCCAGCCTCCGCCAAAGATATCTGTGCCGTACAAATACGTTGTAACTTTAGAATCTTCCTGTATCGGCGCTCCGATATAAGCAGCCAGCGTTTTATTGCCATGACCATCACTAACTGTATCAACAACTGCATGAGCCACACCCGGAAACTCCTGAATCGCATGTTCAATTTCTCCCAATTCAATCCTGTGTCCACGGATCTTTACCTGATGGTCTTTTCTTCCCAAAAATTCAATTATCTCATCATCCCAGATTCTTCCGAGATCACCGGTCCGATACCATCTTCCATACTGATCTGTGATAAATTTCTGCCCCGTAAGCGCAGAATCTCCCCTATATCCTTTTGCTACACCAAAACCGCCAATCCAGAGTTCGCCTTCTGCCCAGTAAGGGCAATCCCTTCCATACTCATCCACAACACGATATGCCTGATATCTGAGTGGCTTTCCATAGGGAATAGATTTCCAGTTTTTCGGCATCGGCAGGGTAACATTCTGATAATTGGACCAGATACTTGCCTCTGTAGCTCCTCCCATAGCGACAAACTGGCAATCCTCTGTCCATGCCGCAACCCTCTGCGGGAGATCCATCCCAATCCAATCTCCGGAAAGCATAACCGCCCTGATCGGCAGTTTCTGTTTCATGGATTCCGCCCGTATCAAAAGCATATCCAGAAGCACCGGCACTGAATTCCAAACGGTAATCTGATATTTCAACACTTGTTCCAGCCAGTAATCCGCATTCCTTCTCTCCTGCTCTGGAAGCAATACCAATGTTCCTCCTGCGCCTAAAATTCCAAAAACATCATATACCGACAGGTCAAATCCATAGCTGATACAGCCAGCGCCCGATCTGCACTTGTCACATGGTACTTTTCATTAATATCCTGAACCGTATTCCATGCGCTTTCATGCGCAATCTCTACACCCTTCGGAACACCTGTAGAGCCTGACGTCATGATGATATAGGCGCTGTCCTTCGGCGACACCTCTGGCAGTCTCACATTTTCCTGTTCCTCTTCCATACCTTCCATCACAAGGATTTCCGTACCTTCCGGCCAGTCCAGTTTTTCGGATAATTCCCGATTCGTGACCACATAGCGGACTCCCGTCTTCTCATGGATTAACGCTCTCCGATCTTTAGGCTGGCTTAAGCTGACCGGAAGGTATGAATTCCGGAAAGCAAAATTCCTAATGCCGCCTCGATCTGTTCTATCCCGCGCGGCAGGGTAAGTGCAACCGGGACGCCCTTAATATCCTTTTCTGAAATTCCTGCCGCCACTGCTGTTGCCCGTGCTTTTAATTCCCCATAGGATACCGATCTTCCGCTTCCCGCATCAATAAGCGCAATATCTTCCGGGCAAACTTCCGCATGGTTCATAACAGCCCAATGCAGGCATTCCACACGCTCCGGCACTCCTGTACGCGCTGTATCTTCAATTTCTCTTTTTCTTTTTTCAGGAAGCACATCAAATCTCTGATTCCAGTCCTTCTTTCCCAATTCATGCAGAAGAATCTCAAAACTCTCCAACATATCCGGGATCATATTCTCCGGGAATAACTCATCCACGCTGTCCCATGTAAGCTGTACGCCATTTCATCTTCATAACTCTGAAAATCATTCCACACCTGCGGCGTCTGGGAAATCATATAGGAAAACTGCCCCAGTTCATTCCGGAACGTATCATTTACCAACGGCGTTCCCAGATTGCAGGCAAAAACAACCGGCGCCACTGCCGATGCGTCCCCACACATCTGCGCAATGTCTCTCTGTACTTGCACGCCGGAATATGCCGTATACTTCATATCCTCATGAAGCTGCTTCTGAATCCTGTCCAACAATTCCGCAAAAGTCGGATTTTCTTCACAGTTAATCTCCAGCAATAACAGAGTAGTAAAATCTGCTATTACTTCCTCTAACCCCTGCTGCTCTGTTTTCCGGTTAAAAAACGGAATGTTAATAAGGAAACAATGATTCCTGCTCCATCGTTCCAGAACCACCGCATATGCAGTAAGAAGAACCATTGCCGGAGTTGTCTGGTATTTTTTGCCCGCATTTGCAAATGATCCCATTCTTCCTTTTCGATTCTCACAATCCTGCGGTTGAACACCGTTTTTTCCACTTCTTGCGGACGTTTTGCCAATGGAAGGTCAGGGCCTTTTGGCAAATGCTCTAAACGATTCTTCCAGTATTTTTCTGCGTTTTTCCGTTCCTCCCCTTCTTCCTGTTTCTGCCGTTCTAGATAGGAAGCAAAATTCCACCCTTTTGATTCTTTCGGCAGGTTTTCCCCTCGGTAAGCAGATGCCAAATCCCTCAATAATATCTGCAGACTCTGTACATCAGCAACCAAAAGTGCCATGTCCACATGAAGGCGTGCCTTATTTTCAGGAAAAAGCGTAAGCTCTATTCCTGCTACTTCGCCTTCCTCAATCTTTAACTTCCGATGGGATAAACGTTCTCTGACAGATACTGCCATTGCCTCTGCTTCCTCAGATGACATCCGGGAAAAATCATGAACCTTTATTTTTTCACAATACGGCTTATCCAGGATTTTCTGTGTTCCATCATCCAAAAAGCAGGCGCGCAGCATAGATGATGATACTGCAGTACATTCCATGCTTTTTCCAGACGCTCCGGATCTATATTTCCCCCATCAAACTCTAAATACGCATGACAGTCTATTCCTCCAAGAGCCTGTTCTTCATCCCTGCCAACCCAATATGCATACTGTACGTCTGTTAAAGGAAACGGCTGTTTCATATCCTTTTCCGGCGTTATCTTAGATTCTTGCGCCCGTTTTTCGCCCGCTTTTTTCTTCATGCTGCGCTGGATCAGCGCCCACCAGCCTTCAAGGGTAGGATTTTCCATCAATGAACCGAATGAAACCTTAACCCCCTGTTTTCTCCACTGGTTTACCAGACGCATGATTGTCAGGGATGAAAGCCCAAGCTCCAGCAGATTTTCGGAATCCCCCAAATCTCTGGCTACCGGCAGCTTTTGTTTGATCTGTTCCTTTATCTCTATATATTCCATGATTCTGTCTCCTTCTATTTTTCCTGCGCCATCCGTTCTAATGCTTTCTTATCTATTTTTCCTACGCTGGTCAGCGGCCATGTCTCTACCCGTTCTATCTGATCCGGCATTTTATACGCCGCAACGCCTATTTCCCGCAGGAACCTGTGTATTTCCTGCAAATCGATCCCGGCTTCATCATCGGTCACAAGGAATGCACATATCCGGTTTCCAAGGGTTTCATCCGTAACGCCGACAACGGCTGCCTCTTTGATTTTCGAATGCCTGCAAAGATAAGCTTCAATCTCTGAAGGCATGATCTTTTCTCCGGCGCGGTTAATCTGCTCTTTGATCCTCCCGCCCAAACGTAACCTTCCGTCTTTCGTCCACATAGCTTTATCGCCCGTCCGGTAAAATCCGTCCGACGTAAAGCTCTTTTTATTCGCTTCCTCCGCCATATAATAACCATCAATCGTATACGGGCCTCTGGATAATAATTCCCCAAAAACTCCTTCCGGTACGGCCTTATCTTCTTCATCCACAATCTTTACTTCATCCGCAGGAGACACCGGAGTTCCCTGGCATCTTGCGATCAGGGAACCTTCATCCTCCGGGCTAGTAAAGGACAGTAGCCCCTCCGCCGTACCAAATACCTGCATCAGTTTACACGGCCATTCTTCAATGATCTTATCCGCAAGGGAATCTTCCAGCATTGCGCCGCCCACCTGCAAAATCCGCAGGCTGGATATATCATAATCTTCATCCCATTCCAGCATTTCCATGCACACAGTAACCATAGCAGGAACCAATGCCGTTATCGTGACACCTTCCTCTGTAATTGCGTCAAGGATATCATCCGGGCTGGTCGCAGACGCAAGCACAACTTTTCCTCCCACGTCCAGCGTGCCTAAAAGCCCCGGGCAGCATAACGGGAAATTATGAGCTACCGGAAGAGACGCCAGATAAACGTCACTGCTATCCAGACGGCATCTCTTCGCGGACATGCGGGCATTATACATATAATCCGTATGGGTGCGCGGAATCAGTTTCGGAACCCCTGTCGTCCCGCCGGACAGCAAAAGCACCGCCGTTTCATACCCATCCACAGCCGGAAATGCTCCATTTTCTCCATACGTTTCCGCAATCATTCCACTGATATCCCCGGATTCGCTATCTACAAATATATGCCGGATACATGAATATTTCTCTTTCATCGCATTTGCCATCGGCACATATGAAAATCCCAGATATTTCTCCACCACAATATAAGCGGCCGGCTTTGCCAGTTCAATAATTCCTTCCAGTTCCGCCTCCCTGTGGGCCGGCAGCATCATGATTGGCACCGCCCCAATCTTGGAAAGCGCAAAAAACACGATCACAAAAGAAATCCTGTTCGGAAGCTGCACAAGCACTTTGTCTCCCTTTAAAATCCCTTTACGCAGAAAAGCTGCCGCAAGACAATCTGCTTTTTGCTTTAATTCCATATAACTGATCTCGTCTTCACTGTCCGTGACCGCAATTCTTTCTCCATATTTTTCCGCCCACCTATCAAGCTGTTCTCCAAATCCACATCTCTCCCAGCCTTCCAGATTCTCATATTTGCTCATATCTTTCTTATAACCCATTTTATCTGTCTCCTTTCTTATGCGCCGCCACATACGCAGCATATCCTTTGATCCTGACCGGATACAGAAACCAGTCCTGATCTTTCTTATCTTTTTCTGCAATTTTCTCGTTTCTGACAGAGAAGAAATCCATTCCTCTTCCTAATCCAATTCCAAGCGCCTTTACATATGCCTCTTTCGCCGCCCAGTACTGGAAAAACAGATCCGGTCCTTCATTTTTTACATCTTCCGCTTCTTCTGCAGTATAAAAAATTTTCCGCTATCTCCCTATAGTCCGGGCACTCTGCCATCTCCTGCACATCTACTCCGATATCCATTCCGACAGCGAATACCGCCAGTATGAATTCACCCGAGTGCGAAATGTTAAAATCCACTGTCCGCTTTCCTGCAATCTTTTTATGATAAGGCTTACCCAGTTCATTGACAGAAAAATCAATCGTTTCCATATCTAAGTATCTTTTTAAGAGGATCCGCACGACAACCTTCCCGGCTATATAACGCATCCTGTCTTCAGGAAAACGGAATCTTCCGGCTTGCTCCAATTCCTGCCCACTCAGGATATATTCATGGTTCTTCCAGAAATCTGTCATTTCCGGCCAGCAGATGCACCATATATGTATCTCATTTTCACGGATACAAAGTTTGCCTGCCGCCAGAAATTCCTTCGCTCCATACCGTTTAATCTCCATCTTTTATTCCCGGCAGCGCCTTATAACTTCACTTATTACTTCGTCTTCGTAATCCCGCAAATAAAAATGTCCTCCCGGAAATATCCGGTAGCTAAAATCATTATCCGTATACTTTCCCCATTCGCAGATTGCGCTCTCATCCGCTTCGCCATCCTTTTCTCCGCCAAATGCAGCGATAGGCGCATGCAGTACTATTCCCGTCTTGTCATAATATGTTTCATCCATGGTAAAATCTGCCCGTAGCATAGGCAGAAAGAAATCCAATAATTCCTGATTCTCCAGTATCTCTTTTGGCGTCCCCTCAAATCTTCCCAGTTCCCTCTTAAACTCTTCATCCGGAAGATGATAGATCGGCTTCGGCTCCGGAATACTGGGAATCCGGCTACCGGAAATAAACAGACAGCTCGCTGTATATCCGACCGCTTCCAATCTCTTTTCCAGCTCATAGGCAATCTTACCGCCCATACTGTGCCCCCATAAGGCATACGGTCCATCCACAACCTCTCTTACTGCCTCTTCCAGATCATCTAACATAACCGGCATATCTATATACGGCTTCTCCATGATCCGTTCTTCCCTTCCCGGAAGCTGAACCAGACATACCGTTACTTTTCCCTGCATCTTTTTCGCCCACTGGTTATAAGCAGAAGCGCCGCCCCCCGCAAACGGCAGACAAAACAAAGTTATTTTCTCTTTGTTAATATTTTCTGTATTTTTTATCAACTTCAAATTCACTTTTATGTTCCTCTTGCATCATGTTCTTTTTTATTCTGTTTATTATCATTTTGTGATATGCTTTTCCCAAGCATTTCTTATTCCTATCCAGGATTAGTTAACTCTAACTCTTTGTCAAAAAAAATTTTTGATCCATCCCAATATTAAACCGGACGCCAAAACAATATGCGCTACCATAATCCCGTTTACGACCAGGAAATATCCGGTTACAGAAAAAACACCTGCTATCGCGCATTCAATAATTAAAATTGCCCTCGCGCGCATACCATAAACTTTCTTTTCTTTCTCATCCAGTTTCTTACTGCTGGCATCCACCGGTGCCATAACAAATATGACTCCAACTGCAGCAAGCCATATGATCCGTATTTGCCACATCACAGCCGAACCAGACGCCAGATACTGACCGCACAGAAGGACAAGGATACTGGAAACAACCATGCAGCTCCCTGCTTTTTCTAAATGAATCCCTCCGGCATACTGCCTTAGAACAGTAAAGGGCAATAAAAAGACTAGCATCTCCAGCCAATTCCCCGTTACAATGCCAAGTATGACAATGATAAGGTATATCGCCACCCTGCCCAGCAGTACGCCGTAAGCATATTCATACAGCCTGCGGTCTTTCTCTTCAAGAATCCCGTTCCTGTTTTGCACTTCAAAAAGCCAGCCGGTAGTTTTTTTCCACACTAGAATTTCCTCATTTTCTTAACTTCTTCCGGCTCTTCTTCCTGATAGTACAGCCAGTTGCACGCCAGATTTGCCGTATATGCCGTCAGGCAGAGTGCAAGACAGTTTACAACTCCAAGTACTTTGATACCCAAGCTTTTTCTGATTGTTTTTTTCATAGTTACATGCCTCCATTTTTTTTCGATAGTTTACACAAAATCGCCCTTTTTTCAATTACCGTGGCAAAAACGGTAACTTTTTGGGCGATTTTTGCACATCTTTATTTTATTGTAAAGATCAGCTTAACAGAGAACTCCTGTTCTCCGACCTCCACTCTCATAATTCCAGCATACTTTTTAACCAGTTTTCCAACCGTATGCAGTCCGATCCCGTGACTGTCTGCATCTCTTTTGGTGCTTATGTACCGGTCCTTGTCCTTTAACAGTGGAACAACATACCCGTTGCAAAATTCCATAACAAGGAAATGTTCCTCATTTCCCATATACATCCTGCATTCCACATATCGGCCATCTTTTGTCTTTTCTGCCGCTTCCAGTGCGTTATCCAAAAGATTACCTACGATTGAGATCATATCCAGTTCTTCCAGAAAGTCCAGCCTGAGATCATTACCCAGGGTAATCTTATAGGAAATATTCTTAGATTCCGCAAGGAATTTCCTTTCGCACAGGATGCTGTTCAAGATCGGGTGTTCGCAATACACACCTTTTTGAAGGCTCTGAATCCGGACACCTAAATGTTCCATAATCTCCTTAACCTCTTGATTTTCTCCTTCTTCCATCAAACCGGCTACTGTACAAATAAATTTATTTATATCGTGTAAGAATGCCCTGTTATCCTCATTGACCTTATTCATATACTGTAAATTAGCAATCTCCGCCCTGCTTTTCTGGTAAAGCCGGTCCATCTTCTTCACTTCTTCTGATTTCTCTACAAACCGGTCAAACACTGAGAAAATGAAGATATTCGTCAATAGCAGCAGCGAAGCTCCTACCGGAACCATAACCCTGTTCATTCCTTCAAAAGAAATATTTGAATAAAACACACATCCTAATATAATGATCGTAGCGGTTGGCAGCATGAGCAGCACAGTAAAAGTTTTATTCTCAATCGTCAGATAATTCCTTTTTCTCGTTACCTGATTAATGCATTTAATAAACAGAAATGTCATGGTACTCATTAGTAGTAGCGCTAATGTTTTTTCTATTTCCGTCCCAAAACCCTCAGATGCACCAGTCACGCCATACGCATTCGTAAGCGTTGCAAAGAGAAATTCAGGAATAATTGCCAGCACATAATAGCAGCATACTATAACCAGCTTCTTCCATATATTTCCCCGGAACACAACCATTGACACAATCATATACGTTACCGGAATCATTACCATATTAAATACTGAGGATTCCAAGTGGTTGATTCCGAGCATTATCAGCGCTACGACAAAATATATGAGAAATTTTCCCCAAAAGTTTTCTCTTCTGTATGGAAGCATGTTCTTTTCCAGATCTTCCAACAGATACATCTGAAGAAGGCAGATCAAAAAATCTCTTACTATCATACCATGCCGTTCCTTTCCCCAAGAAACATGATCAGAGCGTCAGCAAACTGACCTTTTCTCGACCTTGAAACATTCAATTGGATTCCCATCTGTAGCAGCGCCACATTCTTTTCCAATCCTTCCACTTTCGCCAGATTTACAATATAACTGTTATGTGCATACTCAAATCCCCTTCCGGCCAGACGTTCATATAAATCGCCTAAAGATTCCTTACAATGCATCTCATCTATCTCCCCTGCCTAGCAACGTATATAGAGCAACCCCTTTTCGCCAGACAGATATATAAAATGTCTTCCGTATAGATACGAATTACTCTTCCCGCTGATGTAACCGTCACGGAAGAATCTCCACAGTGCAATTTTACTTTTGATAAAATTGCAGGGATTTCCCTTTTTAGACTTCTGTCATGCAAGTCTTTCATAATATACCGGAACGGCTGCCCAATATTGATGCTGTCTGAAGTCGGTTCAAAGTATCCGGAGCAGAACACCAATATCGCTGCCCTATTGTATTCCCTCAGCTTCAGTACCGATTTATTCCCATCCAATCCGGGCATACGCATATCCATAAAGACCAAATCATGCAAAATATCAGCATTTTTCAGTAGTTCCTTTCCTGACTCGTATTCATAAAACCGTATCTCGCTCTTAGGAAGAATCCCTTCCGTTTCTATAACCTTCTCTATTTTCTCCCTGTAATTTTTATCATCATCGCAAATTGCTATTTTATACATCTATGTCCTCCTAAGTTAGTTTCTTCTAACCCTCTTTCATAAAAAATCCATCCTGCAGAATCTGAATCCTATGAGCATTTACTCTTCCTATAGTTCGGGTTCCAAATCTGCAAAGATGGGATCAGCAAAAAATTCCTGTATTGTGACATCCAATCCATCGCATATCTTTTTTATTGTAACTACGCCAGCATTCTTACTCTGACCATACAAAATATTCTTTAATGTTGAAGGAGGAACGCCAGAACATACCGCCGCCTCATTCACTGTGATATCTTTCTGATTAATCAGATCGTTTAAACGATATATGACCGCTGTTTTTATATCCACGGTATCGACCACCTTTTTTTCTTCTATTTATATAAATCGCTTTAAAAGGTCGCCCATATATAGTCTTTTTGATCTATGTACGATATTTTTTTAACAGTTTTTCTTATTCTAGCAGAAATCCGCTAAATTTCTATATTTTATTAGATACATGAAACCCTGTGAGAACATTTCTGATCCTACGCAGGGTTTTCCACTTTGTTATAAAATTTTTATATTTTGCAGTATGCTGGATCGGAGTTATCATTCAACTTTCCTTCTGCTGCCGATTGTAAAAACATATTTTTACGAATAAATATTCAGCAGTTCTTCCGGAGAAAGCAGTGTAATCCAAAAGGAAAGAAAATCCTTTTTATTCCTTGTCACAATCGCATCACACTGATTCTCCTTCGTACAAGTTGCAAGTAGCAGTCTTCAAAATCAGATACTCTCTGCAAATAAGCAGGCAGCACATCTTCGTTCGTCACTGTCAGCACTTTTGCTATGTCCAAAACGGAGCCAAGTGCCTTTCTATAAATTTATACCGTTCTTACATCCCGATCAGCTCCTCTCTCCAGCTCATCTTTTCCCTGCTTTTCTTGGATTTTTCTCTTATTGATTTCCAGTCGTTCATGAATAGATGGCTTCTTTGCCTTCGTAGTTGCTTTATTCTTTTCTGTTTGCATACTCGAAACTACCTTTTTCACAGCTTTGTCATTATCCCCTTTTGTCACATTCGCTGCTCTTGACGCTTCTACTCTGCTGTCCTGCTTTTCTGCAACCTGCCGTTCCTGCTTTTCCTGCACACTTTTTTCTTCCAGACTGCAAAAGCTCTGCAAATATGGCAGCACATGGTTCTGCATATCGGTCAGATCTTCCATACACTTCTGAAACTCTTCATTTCCCTTGTTTTTCAGATAACCAATCCAGCTTTCATCCGTAAGTTTCAGTTCATTTTGGAGTTTCAGCTGACTTAAAATACCGCCATTTCCTGTTCCAATATCTATTTTCCCTTTGAAATGTTGCAGCATTTTATCGCCTTTTTCCGCATAATATATAGTAAAAAACATCTGGGCTGTTACCATCGGCTCATCCGTCCTCGGATTACGGTCTGCGTACCATTCCTTATCCTTCTGTGCAGTACGGGAATCCAGATCTGAGAGCTTCTGACAGCGTGGTTCCATCAGCTCTCGCTTTTCACAGTAATTCACATACACCATCGGCTCTGTTTCTTTGGATATATCTGGTTCGTAGGATTTCAGCCGTTCCAGCAAAACACCTGCCCACACGGACTGCTCACAGTCTTCTTCAATCACATCCTTCAGAAAGGAAATATAAGAACCAACATTTCCACTTTGCAGATCCAGCATGACTTCCTGTATGGTATCCTGCCCTGGCTCTACATGGTCCCGATAGTCATACGGATCGAAGTCTTCCGCAATCTCATCCAATGCTGCTGCCAGTTCTTCTGTTGTCATTTTTTCGGATACATTGCCTCACGCACATCCTGAATCGGGATATATTTATAATCAGGCAATGCTTTATGAATCTTCTCCAAACCTTCACGCACCACCGGCTGATCTTTTAAAAACCGCACATTATCCAAGAAGTCGCCGTGTATCGTTGTTCCCATTACAATTAACAGTTCTGTTTCATCAAACAAGCTATCCTCCGGATCACGATAAATAATCCCCATTCCACTGCCTTTATAAGCGTTTTCCGGATCTTCTCTGTACTTCTCATAGATTGCTGCGATTTCTTTCACATCTGTGCTTTTCTCATAAGCTCCCATATCATGAATTTCATCACATTCTGCAGCATAATATTCCAGATAAGCTTCTTTCTTAGGCGGCATATTATTGAGTACATTATCAATCATGTTATAATTGGCCTCTTCCAGTTCCTCCACCTTTGCCAATGGCTTATATTCGCCCTGGCTTTTCTGAATCTCTGCCATTACAGCTTCATCCATTTCTTCTACTTTTTCCATCAACTGATCATAATCCCCACGGATGCGTTCTCCCGTCCAGCCTTCGTCTTCCAAAAGTTCCTCCGCCGCTTCTTCAATAGAAATTTCATCATTCTCATAAATGCCACCATCCATCAAGCGGAAATCTTCATCGTAAAAGGAATAATCATATCCTTCTTCTGTTCTCTGAATAGCAAAATATCGTTCTCCTACCTCATATGCCAGTTCACTAAGAACCTGTTCTTCCAGATTCAGGAAAGAATCCAGCTGTTCAAAACTGATACTGTCTACAAAATGAGCAGTTACCTTTTTCCCGTCATTCAGAACTATGATATCACTGACAGACAGGGAATGCCCACGGAAGTCTTCCGGTCTGTCAATGTTGAACTTTTCAAAAATATCATCCAGTGACATATTTCCTGATAATTCACCAACATAGACCAGCTTATAATCTTCTTTTTTTTATCTGCATACCATGACTTTCAATAAAACTCATATTCATAAATGCATAGTTTTCTCCCGGTAAATCATCCCGAATCTGATAAATTCCAAATGTCCTTCTTGTTCCTAACAACAGATTTGCTTCTTTCAAAGATTGAATCTGTGGATATTTCTGCATTTCCCATTCCAGGTTACGGAAACGCTCCAGTTCTGTCATAGACATCTGATAATGCTCCGGTCCTCGTTCAATTTCCATGCGTTCTGTGACATACATAGGTGATGAAAAATTAGTGATCAGATAGATATCTGCTCCTGCATCGTATAATTTCAGTGCTTCTTCCTGCTCAATGACACTCATAGGCTCCTGAAATGCTCCTAAATTTTCTTCTGCATAATCTAGGCTGTTATCTTTTATCCGTTCCCACATCTGCGATTCCATTCCAAACAAACCGTCATGTGCCTGTATCATTTCTTTACTCGCATATTCACCTTTACTGCCAGCACTGCCAAGACAATAAATCTTAGAACCCATTCTGTGATAATCCAAAGCTGCTTCTTTTCTAAGTGGCACCATATCTTCTTCCATATATCCATAGTCACGTAATTCCAGCTTACCTATGGTTGGATCTGGCAGTTCCTGAATATCCATTCTTGCGTCATCCAGCAAATCCTCTACACCTTCTGAATCTGCCTGGCTCACTGCATCTGCCAGATTTCTTACCAAAGCCCTAACTTTCTCTTTCTCGCCGATCAGATTCGCATATTCAAAAAGCTGTTCTTTTACATCTGTTGATATTTCTATACCTCTACTCTCTGCCTGATTGATCTGTTCCTGCGTATATTCCTGCATTTTCTGCGTTTCTCTACCTATTATCCTGTTTCTTGCCATATAAGTTCCTCCTGTATTCTGAAAATGCATAACCCACAGAACATACTTCTGCCAGATTATGCCATCTTCCTTGTTTTCTTATTCCAGACCAAAGTCCCGTTTTCTGTTATCCTTGCCAGTTTCACTTTCCCGCTGACTCTTTCTTTATAAATCTGCAGTTTTTCATGGATAGAACCACGTGCCGGTCTTTCTTCTTTCTCATCTGATTCAGATACCTCTGCTTCTGCATCTTCCCGTTCATCCATATTGAGCAATGCATTTAGCTCTGACAGTCGCTCCAGTTTCTGGTTCAACTCCTCTTCTTTTGGAAATGGCTTTCCCACTTCTTCTTTCGCATTTGCCATCTGTTCATACACTGTTTCCAATCTTTGTTGTGCTTCTGAAAGCTTCTCTGGATAACTGTCCAACAGATTGTTGATACGGGTAATATTTCCAAGTGCATCTGCTCCAAGATGAACTTTCGAGACAGCCTCATGTTTGACAGATAATATAAATTCTTTACTCCATCCATCAAACTGAATCCTCATATTGAATCCCTGATAGTTTCCGATATCCATCGCAGCATCTACAGTTTTAATATCTTTACATACCGCCAGAAGTGCTGCTCCTGCCTCTTTCTTTTCTGTGAACACTTTGCCACCAATCTCCATAGTAAACTGCTCTGGATCTGTGCTTTTATGCTCAGAATAATGAGCGATGTCTGCCTTGTAGCTGTCAATGATTTCTGTCAGTTTTGCAATCTGTTGTGGAAAATTCCTTGCAATATCATCTTCCAGGCGGTACTGGTTATTCATGTGGTTGGCTTTTAAAAGTTTTAATTTTGCCACATCAACATCCAATGCCATCTTCTCTTTTACTGCTGGATTTCCGGTTGCAAGAGCTTTGACCTCTGCATAGGAAAGTGCCGCTTCGTCCACATCTTCACAGCTTCGCACAGGTGCTTTACTGGTCATAATCTGAGAAATGAATTTCTGCTTGTTCTCAATCAACTGCCACATGTAGCTGTCAAATGTGGATTCTGTTACATATCGGAAGATATGAACCTTTTTATTATGATTTCCCTGGCGGATAATACGCCCTTCTCTCTGTTCCAAGTCAGATGGTTTCCAACCAATATCCAGATGATGCAACGCAATCAGACGATCCTGCACATTGGTCCCGGCACCCATCTTTGCTGTTGAGCCAATCAAAAAACGAACCTGCCCGGATTTCACTTTTCCAAACAGCTCCGTCTTCTTTGCTTCTGTATTTGCATCATGAATAAAAGCAATCTC